>Ga0315286_10001012_pt1 | contig 24966 bp, 16 predicted proteins | sample YL17G10_0_MG_FD_205038 | JGI IMG/M metagenome (GOLD analysis project Ga0315286, IMG submission 205038) | Sediment microbial communities from Yellowstone Lake, YNP, Wyoming, USA - YL17G10_0 | ecosystem: Environmental > Aquatic > Freshwater > Lake > Sediment | place: USA: Wyoming | collected...
TCCTGCGTCATTGATAGTAGAATCAGGGATCAGGAGCTCTTGTTGGATATCGACGCGGAGAAGACGCTGGTGGCCTCGTGCAGGAACGGCGACCGGGGAGCGTACGCCGAGCTGGTCAAGGTGCATGCAGGCCGCGTCTTTGCCATCTGCTTCGGCATGCTCGGCAACCGTCACGATGCGGAGGACATGGCGCAACAGACGTTGCTGAAAGGCTTTATGCAAATCCAAGGCATTCGAGACTCAGGCCGCTTCGGGCCGTGGATCGCCCGCATCGCCAGAAACCTGTGCATCGACAGGATCCGGCGGCAAAAGCACCAGGTCGCTCCGGCTCCGGGGCCGGCGAGCCCCGACGAGACAGAAGAATGGGAATGCCGCCGGCTTGAGGTGGCGCTGGCGAAGCTCAGCGGCGAGTATCGCGTGCCGCTGCTGCTGTTCTACTTCGACGGCCACGGTACGAAGAGCATCGCCGAGACGCTCGGGACGACTCAGGCGGCAGTCCAGGCGCGATTGAGCCGGGGTCGTCGGCAACTGCGAAAGCTCTTGCAGGCGGAGGAAGGTGAATGATGCGAGTCTCATGCCGGCAAGTGCAGGATCAGCTCCTGGGTATGGCAGGCAGCTTCGTGCCGAGAGAGCTGGGAAGACTCAGCGACCACATCAAGTCCTGCCCCGCATGTAAGGCATATTGGGTCGCGTTGTGCGCCGATGATGCGTTGCTCCGCGACGGCGTCGCCGCCATGCAGCCTGCCGTGGCTCGTATAGAAAGCGGCGTGCTGCGGCAACTGGCCCAAATGCAGCCGAGGCCGCGTGTCTCCGCTGGGGGTCTGCGCCTCTCGCTGCCTGGAAATCGGTCGGCCCGGATGACGGTGGCGGCGGTCATTGCCCTTGGCCTGTTCTTCCTGTTCGCCCGGGGTAGAGCAACGATGTACACCCAGGTTATGGATGCCCTCGGGAAGGTCCAGACGCTGCACTTCGTCGACACGATTCTCCGCGACGGTCGATGGGAGAAGCAGGAGGAGATCTGGTACGACCGGGATGTTGGAGTGGCCGCCACCGTCTGGCAAGAGGGGAAGATGACCTTCCAACGGATCGACAATGGAGAGCATGTGTGGATGCACGTGGCCGGCAGCGATCTGGGCCGGCGTAGCCGGAGCATGGGTCCTCTCAGGGTGGTCGCCGACCTGCTCCAAACGGGCGTGTTCACCAGGGACAGTATCCGCGTGGCCGGTGAAGACAAGGTAGCGGCGGGAACGCCGTGGAAGGCTTACTCCCTGTCCAACGGGACAGATACGGTACGCCTTCTCGTTTGGCTCGATGGCGCGCGGCGGGTCCGGGCCTGGGAGAAGCGGCGATTGTCAAAGGAGGGACTCTGGGAGACCTATCGGACGGGTACGGTCGAGTACGATGGAGAACTGGATCCGGCGGTTTTCAAGCCCGACTTTGGGCCGGGCGTCAAGATCGTAGAAGTCAATACCCTTCCCTATGAGCGTTAGTCGCCGCAATGGAAAAGGGCAAACGGCCTCGGGTAAGCCGTTTGCCCTCACGTGCTATCGTTCTTCCGCCAATTCCGGTTTCGTGCTGCGTGCTACTTGATCCCCGCGTGGTAGCTCTGGAGCGAGCGGACGGGGGCGGTGCCGCCGCGGGCCTCCGCGATGCCCTTGACCGCCGCCGCGGCGGCCGCTGTCGTCGTGATGTACGGGAGCTTGTACTTGATGGCGGCCTTGCGGATGTACGAATCGTCGTGACTGCTCTGCTGGCCGGCCGGCGTGTTGATGACGAGCTGAATCTCGCCGTTCTTGATCGCATCGTCGATGTTGGGCCGGCCTTCGTGCATCTTGAGAATCTGTTCCGCTTTGACACCTTCGGCGGTGAAGTACTTATAGGTGCCCTCGGTCGCCTTGATCCGGAACCCGAGCTTCTGGAACTCCTTGGCTGTCTTGAGTGCATCCTTCTTGTCCGCGTCGGTCACCGTAATGAGGACGGTGCCCTGCAAAGGCAACTCCTGCTTGGCCGCCTGCTGTGACTTGTAGAAGGCCAGGCCGAAGGAGTCCGCCATGCCCAGCACCTCGCCTGTCGAGCGCATCTCGGGGCCGAGGATCGGGTCCACTTCCGGGAACATGTTGAACGGGAAGACCGCTTCCTTGACGCCGAAGTGGGGGATCTTCCGCTGCTGGATGCCCAACTGGGACAGCTTCTTGCCGAGCATGCACTGCACGGCCAGCCGGGCCATCTGGATGTTGCAGACTTTCGAGACCAGCGGCACCGTCCGCGACGCCCGCGGGTTGGCTTCCAGGATGTAGACCACGTCCTTGCAGATGGCGTACTGGATGTTCATCAGCCCGACGACGTTCAACTCCACCGCGATCCTTCGGGTGTACTCGCAGATCGTGTCGATGTGCTTTTTCGGCAAAGACACCGGCGGGATGACGCAGGCGGAGTCGCCTGAGTGGATGCCCGCCAGCTCGATGTGCTCCATCACGGCCGGCACGAATACGTCGGTTCCATCGGAGATCGCATCCGCCTCGGTCTCGATCGCGTTTTCGAGGAACTTGTCGATCAGGATCGGCCGCTCCGGCGTGACCTCGACCGCCCGCGCGACGTAATGGCGAAGCATCTCTTCATTGTGGACGACTTCCATCCCCCGGCCGCCGAGGACGTATGAGGGCCGGACCATCAGCGGGTATCCGATCCGCTTCGCGATTTCGAGGGCCTCTTCAGGGCTGCTCGCCATGCCGGACTCCGGCTGCGGTATCCCGAGCTTTCGTATCGCCACCCGGAACCGGTCGCGGTCTTCGGCCAGGTCGATCGCCTCCGGCGAAGTTCCGATGATCTTGACGCCGGCACGGGCCAGATCGCCGGCCAGGTTCAGGGGGGTCTGGCCGCCAAACTGCACGATCACACCCTCGGGCTTCTCCTTCTCGTAGATGCTCAGAACGTCCTCGACCGTCAGCGGCTCGAAGTACAGCTTGTCCGAGGTGTCGTAGTCCGTGGAGACCGTCTCGGGGTTGCAGTTGATCATGATCGACTCGTAGCCTTCGTCGCGGAGCGTAAAGGCCGCGTGCACGCAACAGTAGTCGAACTCGATGCCCTGGCCGATGCGGTTGGGTCCGCCGCCGAGAACGAGGATCTTGCGTTTCTTGCTGGCGCCGACCTTGTCGGGCGCGTTGTAGGTAGAGTAGTAGTACGCGGCATTCTCCACGCCGCTGACCGGCACGGCGTCCCACGCCTCAACCAGGCCCAGGCCGATGCGACGCGTGCGAATGTCCTCTTCCGGCACACCGAGCAGTTTGGCGAGGTACTTGTCGGCGAACCCGTCCTTCTTCGCCTGCCGCAGCAGCTTGTCGGGCAGCTTCTTGCCTTTGTATTTGAGGACCTCCTCCTCGAGGGCGACCAGCTCCGCCATCTGCTGGATGAACCAGTGCTTGATGCGGGTCTTCTCATACAGGGTCTGGATGCTCGCGCCTTTTCGCAGGGCTTCGTACATGACGAACTGCCGCTCGCTCGTGGGATAGGTCAGCAGACCCAGGAGCTGGTCCAGCGAGAGCTCGTTGAAATTCTTTGCGAAGCCGAGGCCGTGCCGGCCGATTTCGAGCGAGCGGATCGACTTCAGGAACGCTTCCTTGTAGTTCTTGCCGATGCTCATGACCTCGCCGACGGCCCGCATTTGCGTGCCGAGCTTGTCCTCCACGCCCTTGAACTTCTCAAAGGCCCAGCGCGAGAACTTGACGACGACGTAGTCGCCCGACGGCGTGTACTTCTCCAGGGTCCCGCTGCGCCAGTACGGGATTTCGTCCAGCGTCAGGCCGGCGGCCAGCAACGAGGAAACGAATGCGATCGGAAAGCCCGTTGCCTTCGAGGCCAGGGCAGATGAGCGGGAGGTTCGCGGGTTGATCTCGATGACGACGACCCGTCCGGTGTCGGGATCGTGGGCGAATTGGATATTCGTGCCGCCGATGACCTCGATGGCGTCAACGATGTCATACGAGTATTTCTGCAGTTGCTCCTGCAGCTTCGGGTCGATGGTCAGCATGGGGGCCGTACAGTAGGAATCGCCCGTGTGGACGCCCATCGGATCGACGTTCTCGATGAAGCAGACCGTGATCTTCTGGCCCTTGGTGTCGCGGACGACCTCCAGCTCCAGCTCCTCCCAGCCCAGAACGGACTCCTCGACGAGGATCTGTCCGACGAGGCTGGCCGACAGTCCCCGGCTGGCGATGACCCGGAGCTCCTCGACGTTGAACACGGCGCCGCCCCCGGTTCCGCCCATGGTGTAGGCCGGACGAATGATGACCGGGTAGCCGAGCTTCTCGGCGATCTTCTCCGCCTCCTCCACGTTGTAGGTCACCTGGCTGCGGGGCATGTCGATCCCGAGCCGCGTCATGGTGTCCTTGAAGGCCTGGCGGTCCTCGCCGCGCTTGATGGCGTCGATGTTGACGCCGATGACCTTGACGCCGTATTTTTCGAGCACGCCGGCGGCGGAAAGCTCCGACGCCAGATTCAGCCCGGTCTGACCGCCGAGGTTGGGCAACAGGGCATCCGGCCGCTCGACCTTGATGATCTCCGTTACGGCCGAGAGCGTCAGCGGCTCGATGTACGTCGCGTCGGCCATCCCCGGGTCGGTCATGATGGTGGCGGGATTCGAGTTGACCAGCACGATCTTGTAGCCAAGCTTTCGCAGCGCTTTGCACGCCTGCGTGCCCGAGTAGTCGAACTCGCAGGCTTGGCCGATGATGATCGGGCCGGAACCGATGATCAGGACTTTCTTAATGTCCGCACGTTTAGGCATTGGGTCTTCTCCTGTATATGACTGGAGTTCTGCAAAATGGACATTCGGCCTATATTCTTCCAGGAAATCGGTTTCACGATTTCCTTGAAGAATCGGCCTAAGTTGTTCTTCGTCAACCATTTACGGTTTGCGAGGGAAGAATCGTGAAGTTGATTCTTCCCTCCCGAAGCAGGCCGAATGTTCATTCTGCAAAACTCCAGTTATGAGAAACCTCCCCCGGCGCTTGGCGGGGCGTCGAGCGGGGCTCCCGAACGTGATGCGTCGCGTCCGGCGCCCCGTGGAGGCTGCTGGGTCTCCAACAAGTTGGCGGGATTAGACCAGATTCTGCAAGGCTTGTCAAATCGTGGCAAGGACACCTCGCATCGCGGCAGCCCTGCCGCTCGCATCCTTCTCACCTGCGGCCCCGCCGCCACTTGTCGCTTTTGCCTTGCCATTTTTTCCCTTGCGGCCTCTGGCCGCCCCTGCCATAATCTTCCCCAGAGAAACACCCCGGATGAAGCTGCAATGGCGGCATAGAAAGGGCGTCATCGTCGTCCTTTCCTGACCGTACTCTTGCATTTGAGAAGGATGGGCCTATGGTAAATGAGCGAGATAACGGCGCGCCACTGAAGCGGGCGTTCCTCGTGTGGAGTTGGCTCGGCTTGCTGGGCGCTTACGTCTACACCACGGTGTCCCTCGGCACCAGCCTGACCATCTCCGCAGGCTTTGCCAGGAGTATGGCGCCCTTGGCAAGCCAGGGCCGCAGCGAGGGTCCTCTTTCTATGCCAGTCACCGTTCTGTGCCTGATCGTGCCCATCGTGGTTCTGTCCCTGGCGTGTGTCCGGTTCCTCCTGTATTCCGTGGCGGTCTACCGAGTCGCGGTTGTCGGTCCCCCCCACGAGGCCGACGGCCAGGAGTTGCTTTCTCTCTTCCGCCCTGCGCTCGCCTATCTGATCGCCACCTGGATTGTGGTGCTGGCTCTGAAGGCGTTGCCGGTCGTGCTCAACGTGCCGTTTTGGGGATGACGAGACAGGAATGGGGACAGCCAGCCCTATGAAGATCGAATATTCTCATGCCTCGAAGTATGAAAATGGAGCCAGGGTCGCAGAGGAGTTCCGCAAGCAGATGGCCGCCCAGGGGGTCACGGTCAACGTCCATCATATCCAGGATGCGAGGCCGAAGGAAATGCCGCCGGCCGACCTGTATCTGTTCAGCTCACCGGGGCGTTGCGGCAAGCCCCCCTGGGGCATGCGTCGTTTCCTGAAGAAGGCCCAGTTGCCAGCGGGAACGAAATATGCCATCCTGACCACGGAGGCTGCACCTCGGCCAGACAAGAAGACCGGACGCATGCCCACCGAGGAGGAGCTGGCCAAGTGGCAGCGCATCATCCCTGTCATGAACCAAATCCTGCAAGAAAAGGGCCTGGTCAAGGTCGCCGAGGGCAAGATTCTGGTGACCGGCCTCAAGGGGCCGCTCCAAGAGGGCTGGCAGAAGAAAGTGGAAGGCTTTGCCTCCCAGGTGAGCAGCAACCCAGGGAATAAGGCGTCGCATGTGTGAGATAGAAACCTCAGCGTTACCTTCGATCTGCACAATCCCGGGGACACCTACTTATTCCGTGGGGAATTAAGTATGGCGTCCCCAGATAAACTGTTTCTGGATATGAATTAGGGATGATATGTCAGTGCCGACGACCATCTTTATAGACACATGCATTCTCGACGAGCAAAATTACAACTTCTCCTCTAAGGCCATTTCTGCTTTCCTTGAAGCGGTGAAGGGCCCAAAGATGGTTTTGCTACTGCCCGATCCGACTCGGCGCGAGATTGAGCGGCACATTGAGAAGCGCTCACAAGAAGCGGTGAAGATGCTGGAAGAAGCAGAGCGCAAGGCTCCCTTCGTGAAGAAGTGGAAAGCTTGGCCGGTCAGGATCGCCAATCTCGGGCTGGGCGATGAATTGCACCAAATGGTGAACGACGAGTGGTGTGGCTTCTTAAGGCATTTCGAAGTCGAGAATTTGGGTTATGATGGCGTAAGCGTAGAGGAGGTCATGAATTGGTATGATAACCAGCGAGCTCCTTTCGGAAACAAAAGGAAACGAAAAGAGTTCCCCGACGCATTTGCACTAGCAACGTTATTGGCGTACACCAAGAGCAAGGGCGTTTCTGTTGCCGTGGTCTCCGGAGATGGGGATTTTGAACGAGCCTGCAGATCTTATGACGAGTTGCTCTATTTCCCTTCCCTATCAGCATTCACCGAAGCGCTCCTCTCGCCAGATCATCGCGTAGCCCAAGCGAAGAAGGTCATCGAGAGCGACCCAACCATGATCATAGAAAAGATAAAGGAAGAGTTCCCATCCCTGAGATTCTATCACGAAGAAGATTATGAGGCCGATATTGAAGATATTGAGGTTGACAATGTCAGAATTGGCGAAGTGAGAATCATTCATATGGAGGGAGACGTTGTTACGATAGAGGTCGACGCGACCGTTAACTACTCCGCCCATGTAAGAGCGGATGACCATACTAGCGCGTCTGTAGATTCATCCGAAGACTGGTACATGGTGTGGCGGGAGTATCGGGGCACGGTTCAAGATCAGGCAGAGATTTCCGCCATAGCCGAGTGTCTCGTGAGTCGCGATTGGATGAAGGTCGAGGAAGTTGAGACGATCGAGATCCAAGGAGGTAACATTTATATTGCGGCATTACCTGACGAGACGTTCATGAAAGGTGAGGATTGAATTCCGGGGATATCTTACTTATTTCGGTCTTGAATTGAGTATGAGAATTCTGGGGACAGCATACTTTATTCGAAGGGCGGAGGGACGGGCACTCGGGGGGCCGGCCCTCAAATTGAGCTTTGTCGAGGGGGATTCATAGCCAGCTTCTGAGACGGCGAAGCTTCGGCGGGACGAGCGTTTCTTTCGGCTATCCAGGAAGGTGCGCATGGCACACCCTACACGGCTCATTTGTATTGCAGTATGTATACAGATATGATAAGATGCTGCAATGAAATGGGGAGAATTGCTGAGGCAGGTGGCGGATGAGCCGGTGTTTCGGACGGGTTTCTTGGCCGGCGGTGCCGAGAGGCTGCCGGCCCTGCGCTTGCAGTTGAGCCGCTGGGTCAAGGCGGGCAAACTGATCCAGCTCACGAAGGGATTGTATACGTTGGCCGAGCCTTACAGGAGGCTGACGCCGCATCCCTTTGTTGTTGCCAATGCGATGAAGAAGGCCTCCTATGTGAGTCTTCAGTCGGCGCTGGGGTACTTCGGGATGATCCCCGAGCATGTTCCGATGGTGACCAGCGTCACAACGCAGAGACCCGCGCGAGTCGAGACGCCGTTGGGCCGGTTCCTGTTTCGGCACATCAAGAGGAGCTGGTTCAGCGGCTACAAGCACGTGGACCTCGGGTCCGGCCGGAAGGCGTTTGTCGCGACGCCGGAGAAGGCCCTGCTGGACTTGGTGTACCTGACCCCGGGGGCGGATAACTATGACTTCCTGGCGGAGCTTCGGCTCCAGAATCTTGAGGGCCTGGACCGTGATGTGCTTGTCCAACTGGCCCGGTCGAGCAGAAGCCCGAAACTGCGGCGGGCCGTCAAGCTCATCGAGAGGCTGATCGATGAGGAAGGAGGCCAAGTGTCATGAAGGACTACCTCCGACAGATTCTCAATGGCGTCAACAATCCGGTCCTGGCGCGTTGTCTCGCGCGGGAATATCTCCAGGCCCGGCTCCTGCAATCGCTGCAAGACCGTGGGGCCTTCAATACCTGGGCGTTTCAAGGGGGTACGGCTCTGCGCTTTCTGTACTCCATGGCGCGGTTCTCCGAAGACCTCGATTTCGCGTTGGTCGAGCCCGGAATGCCGGTTGACTTCCGCGACAAGATGATGAGCGCCCGTAGAGTCTTTGAAGCCGAGGGTTACAGCGTGGTTGACAAGATCAACGACAAAAGAACAGTGAAATCGGCGTTCGTGAATTTCAAAGGCTTGCTCTTTGAGCTTGGCCTTTCGGCCCACCCGTCCGAGACCCTCTCCATCAAGGTGGAAGTGGATTCGAATCCGCCGGCGGGAGCGCAGACCGTCTCTACTATCGTCAGACGTCATGTCATTCTCAACCTCCGCCATCACGACAAGGCATCCCTGTTCGCCGGCAAGCTGCATGGGTTCCTGGCACGCCGGTACGCCAAAGGCCGGGACATCTACGACCTCATCTGGTATCTGTCGGACCGGACCTGGCCGGAGCCGAACCTGGAGTTGCTGGACAACGCCCTCGCACAGACGGGTTGGCGCGGGCCGCAGGTCACGGCCGAGAACTGGCGGCAGCTCGTCGCCCAGCGAATGGAAATGCTCGACTGGAAGCAAGTGGTGGCAGACGTGGAGCCTTTCCTGGAGCGACCTGCCGACATGGCGTTGCTGACGCGGGAGAATCTCACGTCACTGCTGCGATAAATGAATCGCGTTTGGGGGGCCACACCCTGCGTACCTACACAGGCTCGGGGTGGACCGTCACGTCGGCGTCCGGTGCGATTTTTGCGATGATCCGCTCGATTTGCTCCGTCAGGTCGTGGACCGTGCGCAGCGATTGGCCGCCATCGACCAGGACGTGCAGGTCCACGAACACCTGCGGGCCCGAATGGCGGATGCGGACCCGGTGACAATTCTCGACGCTGGGAAGGGCCTGGACGGCCGCAACGATCTGGTCCTCCAGGCCGGCCGGGGCCGTGTCCAGCAGGGCATAAATCGTCCGCAGGCCCAGCTTGACGCTCACCTGGAGTACGACGGCGCCGACGAGGATCGCGGCGACGGCATCCGCATGGTCCAGAAAGTCCAGCCGCTCGATGCGGTCCCCGATGAGAACGGCGGCCAAGCCCACGATCACGACCGCGGAACTCCAAATGTCCGTGCTGAAGTGCAGGGCATCGGCCTCCAGGGCGTGGCTCTTGTACTTGCGGGCGGCGCGGTAGAGCATGCGGGACCGGGAGACATCGACGACGATTGAGGTGGCCATCACGGCAAAGGACCAGAACGTCACCTCGACATCGATTCGCCGGTTGATCAGGCGATTCGTCGCGGCGTAGATGATCCAGAGGCAGGTGCCCAGAAGCAGGAGCGTCTCAAACAGGGCGGACAGGCTCTCGATCTTGCCGTGGCCGTAGGGGTGGTCCCGGTCCGCCGGCCGGCCCGAGAATCGCACGGCGAAATAGGTCATCGCGGCCGCCAGAAGGTCGAACCCGGAGTGGGCCGCTTCCGCCAGGATGCCCAAGCTGCCGGTGAGAAGGCCGACGACGATCTTCATGCCCGTCAGAGCGACGGCGGCGCAGACCGAACTGAGGGCCGCTCGCCTCTTCTCCCGGTCGGCCTGGCTATCGGTCGCTGCTACAGATTGGCTCTCTGGTGCATCCATACTCACAAGGGTGGGCGAGGAACGAGACGGTGCCCGGTACTTTTGCCGTCGTCCTCTGGGATCACGATTTGACTGACGGCAGCTTGTGTGCCGTCAGCCCGTCTTACGCTTGGCGATCAGTTCACGAACCGCTGGGACAAGATCGACCGGAACTTCCATGGTCGTGTGCGTTGTCGTCTCGAATGCCGCTTCATCTTCCGCCACGGCCTCTTCGTCCGATTGGCTCTCGTAATGCTCCAAAACCCTCTGCACGCGCTCTTGGTCCCAGCCTGGAGGGTAGTTCTCACGAGTCATGGCTTTCTCCTGCGTCGCAACGCACGTTTGGCTTTTGGGCCAAGCTCATAGGCGGTGATGACAAATAATGAGTCGGACCTCGGATCGGGAACGTAGATCACTCGAAGATATCGCCCGGCCTCGGTCTGTCCGACTGCCACACGCGTGCCTTCCGCTCCGAGGCGATCTTCCATCGGACGCGAAAGGATATCCTTAACTTCCTTTTCAGAGACGCCATGCCGTTGCACATGCGGCTCAGCGGTTTCCGGATCCATGTAGAAACGCATTTTCACAGGTTCGCCCCTGTTGATCGTGCATGATCTTCACGAACTCGGCTTCGCGAGTCTGCACAAGCCACGCGACAAAGCGAGACTCTGCATGGGTGAAAGACGGGATTCGAACCCGCGACCCTTGGAACCACAATCCAATGCTCTATCCAAACTGAGCTACTTTCACCGCTATCAATTTACTATTTTCGATTTACTATTGACGATTGTTCGAAGCAGGCTGCCCCGAATACGCCAAATAGTAAATCATAAATAGTAAATAGTCAATCACGAGACCGCTGCCTGGGCCGCCGCCAGCCGGGCGATCGGCACGCGGAACGGCGAACAACTGACGTAGTCCATGCCGACCTTGTGGCAGAAGGCCACGCTGGCAGGCTCGCCGCCTTGCTCGCCGCAAATGCCGACTTCGAGCTTCTTATTGGTCTTGCGGCCGCGCTCGATGCTGATCTTGATCAGCTCGCCGACGCCGATCTGGTCGATGCTCTGGAACGGATCGCCGGGCAGGATCTTCTTGCTGACGTAGTCCGGCAGGAAGCCGCCGATGTCGTCCCGGCTGAACCCGAAGGTCATCTGGGTCAGGTCGTTGGTCCCGAAGCTGAAGAACTCCGTGACCTCGGCGATCTGGTGGGACAGCAGGGCCGCCCGCGGGATCTCGATCATCGTGCCGACCATGTGCTTGATTTTCTTGAGGCCGAACTTGGCCAGGGTCTCCTTGTAGACCTGGGTGATGATCTCCTGTTGCTGTTTGATCTCGTTGGCGTCGCAGACGACGGGGATCATGATCTCGGGGTAGGGCTTTTTGCCGGCTTTGAGCAGCTCGGCCGCGGACTCGAAGATCGCCCGGGCCTGCATGGCGGTCACTTCGGGGTAGGTCACGCCCAGACGCACGCCGCGATGACCCATCATCGGGTTGCTCTCGTGCAGAGCGTCCGCCCGCTTGCTCAATTCTTCCATGTCGATGCCGAGCGAGTTGGCCAGTGCCTGCCGCTTCTCCTCGCCCTCCGGCACGAACTCATGCAGAGGCGGGTCCAGCAGCCGCACGACCACCGGCAGACCGTCCATGACTTCCATCGTGCCCTTGATGTCGCGCTTGACGTACGGGAACAGCTCATCCACCGCCTTCTTGCGCTCTTCCTCGCTCTTGGACACGATCATCTTGCGCAGGACGAACAGCGGCTCATCCGAGCCTCGGCCGTAAAACATATGTTCGGTGCGGAACAGACCGATGCCCTCGGCACCGAACGCGCGGGCTCTGGCCGCATCGTCTGGTGTCTCGGCATTCGTGCGAACACCCAAAGTACGGAACTTGTCCGCCAATTTCATGATTTCCACGAAGCACGGATTCTCCAGCGGTTTTGCGGGTATGGTCGGCATCTGACCCGCATACACATGGCCCTTGGTGCCGTTGAGAGAGATCCAATCGCCCTCTTTGAACGTCTTGTCACCGACTTTGAATGACCGCGAGCCGAGATCGACGTGAATCGCACCCGCACCCACGATGCAGCACTTTCCCCAGCCGCGGGCGACGAGCGCCGCGTGGCTGGTCATGCCGCCGCGGGCTGTCAGAACTGCTTGGGCTGCTCGCATTCCCTCGACATCTTCCGGGTTCGTCTCTTCGCGAACCAGCACTACCTTTTTGCCTGCCCTTGACGCGTTGACCGCATCGGCAGCCGTGAAGACAACCTGGCCGGCGGCACCACCTGGTCCTGCCGGCAACCCCTTCACGATAGGTTTGCTGCTCAATTCCGCTGAAGGATCAAGTATCGGAAGCAGCAACTCATTGAACTGCTCGGGTGAAACGCGCATGACTGCTGTCTTGGCATCTATCAGCTTCTCATGGAGCATATCGACGGCCATCTTCGCAGCAGCGTGCCCTGCACGTTTGCCGACGCGGCACTGAAGCATCCATAGCTTACCCTTCTCGATCGTGAACTCGATGTCCTGCATGTCGTGATAGTGTTTCTCTAGCCTCTTCTGAATGCCGTCCAGCTCTTTGTAGACCTTGGACATAGCCGTCTCCAGGGACGGCAGGTGCTTGTTCTGGTCGCTCTTGGTGGACTCGTTGAGCGGGTTCGGTGTGCGAATGCCCGCCACCACGTCCTCGCCCTGGGCGTTGCCCAACCACTCGCCGTAAAACTTATTCTCGCCGGTGGCGGGGTTGCGGGAGAAGGCCACACCGGTGGCGGAATCTTCACCCATGTTGCCGAAGACCATCGACTGCACGTTCACCGCCGTGCCCCATTCGTCGGGAATACCTTCGATCCGGCGGTATGAGATGGCCCGCTTGCCGTTCCACGAGGCAAACACGGCCTCGATGCCGCCCCAGAGCTGCTTCTCCGCGTCGTCCGGGAACTCCTTGCCCAGGACCTCCTGGACCTTGGCCTTGAACGACGTGCACAGTTGCTTGAGGTCACCGGCCGTCAGGTCGGTATCGAGCGAGCAGCCCTTCTGCTTCTTCATCTGGTCCATGATGTGCTCAAGCTGCCGGCGGATGCCCATGTCCTCCTTGGGCTCGATCCCGGCGGCCTTCTCCATGACCACGTCCGAGTACATCATGATGAGCCGCCGATAGGCGTCGTAGACGAACCGCTCGTTGCCGCCGGTCTGCGCGATCATGCCCGGAATGGTCTTGCTCGTCAGGCCGACGTTCAGGACCGTCTCCATCATGCCCGGCATGGACTTGCGGGCGCCCGAACGCACCGACACCAGCAGCGGGCTCGTCGGATCGCCGAATTTCTTGCCCATCACCTTCTCGACCTTCGTCACAGCCTTGGCGACCTCTTCCTTGAGGCCCTGCGGGTACTTCCGCTTGTTTATCATGAAGAACACGCACACATCGGTCGTAATCGTGAAACCGGGAGGAACGGGCACGCCGAGCTTCGCCATCTCGGCCAGGTTGGCCCCCTTGCCGCCCAGGAGATTCTTCATCCCCGCGTTACCCTCGCCCTTGCCGCCTCCGAAAAAGTACACCATTTTCTTAGCCATTCTGACATTCTCCTTATCTTTCTATGGGCCCCAAGGTCCTATTGGATTGCACCGGCCAGATAAAAGACGCTGAGTCTATCGCCCTCCCGGCCCCCTGTCAATGACCCTTCAATCATCAATCACAAATCATCAATCATCAATCCAAAGGCCCTTCGGCCGCAACCAAAACTACCTCGCGCAGAGGCGCGGAGGCACAGAGATCAGAGCATGACAACGGCCTTTCACACCCAGCGTCCCTGCGCCTCTGCGCGAGATATAATTCTTGTGGTTTTAACAACTTACGTTGCGCGTCTTCGGAGATCTTCGCGAGAAAACAAGATTTGGACAAGTAGCAATGCGAAAAATGCCTCGGAGATCATCCGCAGATTTCGCCGATTTACGCAGGTTTTTCGCCTCACAATCTGTGTAATCTGTGGATCGATAAAGCCTTACTGGAAAAGGATTTACAACCGGCTACTCTTATGTACGCTTCTCCCCCTTTCCCTAAGTCTGGACTCATCCATGCCAATATGCGCCTCCCTACTTGCGGTGATGTTGCACGAATTTGTCGATTCCTACTGCAAAACCGGGGATTCCATATATCGCCCGCAGGTGGGGCAGGATGGCGCTTGAAAAACCGGCGTCTGTATTCGACAATAGGTATGTTTCTCGTGAAGCATAGGGCCCGGGCAGAGCCATGAGCGACGTCACTCGCATATTGAACGCCATTGACCAGGGGGACGCGAGGGCTACACACGAACTTCTGCCGCTGGTCTATGAGGAACTGCGGATTCTTGCCGCACAAAAACTGTCCCACGAACCGCCCGGCCAGACCCTTCAAGCGACCGCATTGGTGCACGAAGCCTATCTGCGCCTGGTGGGCGAGACGGATCAAACCTGGAAAAGCCGCGGGCACTTCTTCGGGGCCGCAGCGGAAGCGATGCGGCGGATCCTTGTGGAAAACGCCCGGCGAAAGAACAGTGCCAAGCATGGTGGCGACAGACAACGAGTCGATCTCGATGAAAGCATAGTCCTTGGCACGCAGGAAATACGGCCGGAGGATCTTCTGGCGATGAACGACGCACTGGACAAGCTCTCGCAGCAGGACCAAACGGCATCCGACCTGATCAAGCTTCGCATATTTGGCGGCCTGACGGTGACGCAGGCAGCGGAGATCGTAGGCGTCTCCGTTTCCAAAGCCTATGCCGACCTGGAGTATGCTCGCGCATGGCTGCATCTTGAGATGGGCGAGGCCGGCGCACCAGGCGGCCGTTGATCGCCTCGCCGCTCCCCCTCCTCCCGTTGTTCGGCTGGAAACGGCCGTGTCAGGCCAATAGGATGACCGGTGCGTGAAAAATTCTCGCCGTTTCGTGGAATTCTCCTCCTCGGATTTCGCACTGTATGTGGAGACAGAAAGATGTCGATCGGGCACAAGAACGAAAAAGAGATATTCGAAACAGCGGTGACGCTGAGGACGACCGGGGAACGCGCCGCCTATCTTGACCGCGTGTGTGCCGATGATCCGGCGCACAAAGCAAGAATGGTCGCGCTCTTGCAGGCTCATGAGACTGGGGCGGGCGTTCTCGATCCGCTCATCGACGACCCCGGCATTTCGTCAGAGAACAATTTGACGGAAGGTCCGGGGACCATCATCGGGCGGTATAAGCTCTTGGAGAAGATCGGGGAAGGCGGGATGGCGGTGGTCTATATGGCCGAGCAGCAGGAGCCCATCCGCCGGAAGGTGGCCCTCAAGATCATCAAGCTGGGCATGGATACCCGCCAGGTCATTGCCCGGTTCGAGGCGGAGCGGCAGGCGCTGGCCCTGATGGACCATCCCAGTATCGCCAAGGTCCTTGACGCCGGGGCTACCGAGACCGGCCGGCCTTACTTTGTCATGGAGCTGGTCTCAGGGGTCTCCATCACCGAATACTGTGATAAGAACAACCTGAGCACCAAGGACCGGCTGGCCCTGTTTCTCCAGGTCTGCCACGCCGTGCAGCACGCCCACCAAAAGGGGATTATCCACCGGGATATCAAGCCCTCTAATGTGATGGTCACGCACCATGACGGCAAGCCCGTCCCCAAGGTGATCGACTTCGGGATCGCCAAGGCCACCAACCAGAAGCTGACGGAAAAGACGCTCTTCACCCGCTACACCCACATCATCGGCACCCCCGCCTACATGAGCCCGGAACAGGCGGAGTTAAGCGACCTGGACATCGACACCCGCTCGGACATCTACTCCCTCGGCGTCCTCCTCTACGAACTCCTTACCGGGACCACGCCGTTCAGCGAAGAAGAGCTTCGCAAGGCCGGCTACGTCGAGATGCAGCGGGTGATCCGGGAACAGGAGCCCGCCAAGCCCTCCACGAAGCTCAGCACCCTCGGCGAAACCCTGGCCGACGTGGCGAAGCATCGCGGCTGCACTCCCGATCTGCTCAGGAGGGCAGTTCGCGGTGACCTTGACTGGATTGTGATGAAATCCCTGGAGAAGGACCGCTTCCGGCGATATGAGGGAGCAGAAGGCCTCGCGCAGGACATCCTGCGATACCTTGAGCATAGACCTGTCCTGGCGTGCGCACCCAGCACAGGGTATCGCCTGCACAAGTTTCTTCGCAGAAATAGATCACAGGCCATTACTGTCCTGGCAGCGGTGGTCGTGGTCGGCATCATCGTCCTACTCTCCGTCTGGAGCCGCTATCAGGTCCGGCTCGCAGAGGCCGAAGGCGTCCGGCAAGTGACAGTCTTGGCCGAAGCTCGCAAGCTTGTCACGAAAGGGAACCTCATCTCGGCTCGCAAGGCTCTTAGGCCGATCCTGGAGAGCAAGCACGTAGGGCTTGAGGCCAGGACCCTCTTTGCCGACACTCTTATTGCCGGTCAGGAGTCGGACGAGACTCTGAAGGGCACTGAGGCCATCATGGAAGGGCACCACCGTGAGCGCGTGTGGTACTATACCGAAGAGATCGCCGCAAATCCGAAGGACCCAAACAACTATCTCCGCCGGGCACAGCAGTACCACTACCTGCGTCAGGAGCGGGATGTCCATGCCGACATGAAGCGATACGCGACCATCCTCGGCGAAGGAGGGTCTCCCCGACTTCGGTTTGGTTCGTTCTGGAACCACACGTGTGCCATTGATGGTCCACTCGGTTATCAACTCGTCTTCTCTGTTGGAAGAAGTGAAAATGGGATCCAAGTATTAAGTGTTGCCTTTGGGCAGAAGGGAAGGTGTGAAATGAAATTGTTTGAGATTCCGATGTTCGTAGCGTCATTGTTTGGTCTTTGTCTGTTCTCAGGTCTTAGTGCGCCGCCCGCGTATGCCGATTTCACGTTCGGCCCTGCTATGAATCTCGGGCCTGTTGCCAACAGTTCCTCCAAGGATGCCGGGGCGTTCATCTCGGCCGATGGTTGTACCATGTATTTCGGTTCCGATCGGCCCGGAGGTTACGGCAAATGGGACATATACGTGGCAACGAGGGAAAACCCGGATAGCGAGTGGGGACCGCCGGTCAATCTCGGGCCGACCGTGAATACCCCGAATGATGACGCACCCTGGTCTATTTCAGCCGATGGCCTGTCGCTCTACTTAGCTTCAAATCGGCCCGGCGAGTACGGCAATACTGATCTCTGGGTAACAACGCGTGCCACGACCTCATCTCCGTGGGCTACACCAGTAAATCTCGGACCAACTGTCAACAGTTCAAGTTCGGACCTTCACCCGAAGATCTCAGCCAATGGCCTGTTGCTCTACTTTGCCTCGAACCGGCCCGGAGGGTCCGGCGGTTGGGATTTGTGGGTTACGACACGGGCGCGGGTCTCCGACCCCTGGGGTCCACCTGCTAATCTCGGCCCAACTGTAAACAGTTCCAGCTCCGACTATCAGCCGAGCATCTCGGCTGACGGCTTGTTCCTTTTCTTTGCATCCGGTCGCCCCGGCGGTTTTGGTCCCGACGATATGTATCTGACGACCCGGGCAACCGTGTCCGACCCCTGGGGTCCGCCGGTAAATCTTGGCCCATCGGTCAACACCTCGGCTGACGACTTTTGCCCGAGCATTTCGGCGGATGGTTCTACGCTCTATTTTACTTCCACCCGCCCCGGTGGGTACGGCGGCTATGATATTTGGCAAGCGCCCATCATTCCCATCGTTGACTTTAACGGCGACGGGAAGGTCGATGGGAAAGAAGTCCTGGCCATCGCGGAGCATTGGGGCCAGAACAAGTCGCTGTACGATATTGGCCCGTCAGCGCTGGGCGACGGCGTCGTCGATGTCAACGACCTGACCGTGCTGGCGGACTATATCGGGACCGAATGGGTCGATCCGACGTTGCGGGCCCACTGGGCCCTGGACGAGAGCGCGGGCAGCGTGGCTCGGGATAGTGTCGGCGGGCATGATGCGATGATTGTCGGAAAGGTGGTCTGGCAACCGGCGGGCAAGGTAGGCGGTGCCCTCGCGTTCGATGGGAAAGAGAACTTCGTGCGGACGCTCACGCCGGTTCTCGATCCGGCCACAGGGCCGTTCAGCGTCATTGCCTGGGTCAAGGGCGGCGCAGCCAACCGGGTGATCGTTTCACAGATCGGGGCGGTGGATTGGCTCTATCTGAATCAGTTCGGCATGTTGACCACGGACCTCAAGTCGTCCGGCACGAGCGGAAAACCTCTGACATCGGATGCTTACCTCCTCGACGATCAGTGGCACCGGGTGGCCCTGGTCTGGGACGGCACGAATCGGTCTCTGTACGCGGACGGAGTCGAGGCCGCGAGGGATACGCAGCCGAACCTGGCGGCATCGAGCGGCAACCTGCAGATCGGCTGCGGCAAGAGCGCGGCGCCAACAACCTTCTGGTCCGGCCTGCTCGACGATGTCCGCATCTACAGCCGGGCCGTGGCACCGTAGGGGTAGCCCCCTGTGGCTACCCCAAGATCGGGCAGGCACGGTGGCCTGCCCCTACGTGACCGTGGGCTTCTGCGCGTCAGGCGGACACGCCGAAGGAGTAGACCAAGGCGGCCAGGAGCGCGCCGAGGACGGGACCGACGATGGGGACCCAGCTATAAGCCCAGTCGCTCGTCCCTTTGTTCGGGATGGGCGCCAGGTGGTGGACGAGACGCGGTCCCAAGTCGCGCGCGGGGTTGATGGCGTAACCGGTCGTTCCTCCCAGGGACAAGCCGATTCCGATCACGACAAAGGCAACCGGTATGGCGCCGAGGGACCCCATGCCCACTTTGATCTCGCCGGCCGTCGGGGTGATTTTCAGGCCGGCCGTATAGAGCACGGCCAGGATCAGGACGAAGGTGCCTATGACTTCGGAGAGGACGTTGCAAATGGGCCTGCGAATCGCCGGTCCGGTGGCGAAGGTGGCGAGGATCGCACCTTGGTCGGTGCTGACGTCGTAATGGTCCTTGTAGAACAGCCAGACGAGCAGTGCGCCCGCCGCACCGCCGAGGAACTGAGCGGCGAGGAACAGGGGGACCTTGGCCAGGGGGAATGTCCCCGCCGCCGCCAGGCCGATCGTCACCGCCGGATTGATGTGGGCGCCGCTGAATTGGCCACTGATTACGACGGCCGTGAAGACGGCAAGCCCCCAGCCCATAGTGACCACGATCCAGCCGCCATCGTGCCCCTTCGTTCCCTTGAGGCAGACGTTGGCGACCACGCCATCGCCGAGGAGAACCAGGATCATCGTCCCAATGAATTCGGCCGTGAACTCACTCATACACACGTCTCCAACTCAGTAGGGTGCGTATCACGCACCATTCAACCGTTCCCTGCGTCAAAAGGCGGTGCGTGGTACGCACCCTACGGCTACCTGTCCCAATCTCGCACTCGATCCACGGCCTTGTGCCAATTCTTCAGAAGCGCGGCGCGCGTCTCGACCGCCATATGGGATTCGAACTGGGCCCCCTTCTTCCAGATCTCTCGAATCTCGGCCAGGTCCTTCCAGTGTCCGACGGCCAAGCCCGCGAAGAACGCGGCCCCCATGGCCGTGGTCTCCAGCGTCCGGGGCCGGATGACTCTCACCCCGGTCAGGCCCGCCTGGAATTCCATCAAGCCGTCGTTGACGGATGCGCCGCCATCGACGCGCAGCTCGGTGATCGGGATGCCGGCGTCGTCGGCCATGGCATCGAGCACGTCCTTCGTCTGGAAGGCGATCGATTCGAGACAGGCCCGGGCGATATGCGCGCTGGTCGTCCCCCGGGTGAGGCCGAAGATGGCGCCGCGGGCGTACTGATCCCAATAGGGGGCCCCCAGTCCGGCGAACGCCGGGACCATGTAGACGCCGCCGTTGTCGGGGACCGAATTGGCGAGCGCTTCGACCTGCTCGGACCGCGTGATGCATCCCAGCCCGTCCCGCAGCCATTGCACGACGGCACCGCCGATGAAGATGCTCCCCTCCAGGGCGTACGTCACTTTGCCGCCCAGCTTCCAGGCGATGGTGGTGAGCAGGTTGTTCTTGGAGTCTTTGGCCTGTCCGCCCGTGTTCATCATGATGAAGCAGCCGGTCCCGTAGGTGTTCTTGATCATGCCCTCGTCCGTGCACATCTGGCCGAACATGGCCGCCTGCTGGTCGCCCGCCATCCCGGCGATGGGAATCGCCGCGGCCGCAAACGCGGTCCCCGTCACGCCCACCACCTCGCTGGAGCTCTTGACTTCGGGAAGCAGGGACGCAGGGACGTCAAACAGCGAGCACAGCTCCTCGTCCCATTTCTGCTCGTGAATGTTGAAAAGCAGCGTCCGGCTGGCATTGGAAACGTCGGTCGCGTGGACACGGCCGCCGGTCAGCTTCCAGACCAGCCAGGCATCGACGGTGCCGAAGGCCAGCTCTCCCGCCAGGGCGCGCCGCCGGGCGCCGGGGACGTGGTCCAGAATCCAGCGGACTTTGGTCGCCGAGAAGTAGGCATCGAGGACCAGCCCGGTCTTGTGGCGGATTTTCTCGGCCAGTCCCGCCTTCTTGAGCTCATCGCAAAACGCCGACGTGCGGCGGTCCTGCCAGACGATGGCGTTGTAGATGGGCTCGCCTGTCTTGCGGTCCCAGACGATGGCGGTTTCCCGCTGATTGGTGATCCCGATAGCGGCGATCTGCCGGCCGTCGATGTTCATCCGGGCCAGGGCCTCGGCCGCGACGCTGGCCTGACTCGACCAGATCTCGTTCGGGTCGTGCTCGACCCAACCGCTCTTCGGGAAGATCTGCCGGAATTCCTTCTGCGCGACCGCGCCGATGTCACCTTTCCGGTTGACGATCAACGCCCGGGAGCTGGTGGTGCCCTGATCGAGCGCCAAGATGTACTTCGCTTTGGCCATGCCGAACACCTTGCTTCGTGTCGATGAACTCAGCCCAAAATCAACTCACCCCCCTCCGCAAGGGCATAAGTAAATCATCCGGCATGTCCCCTGTCAAATATTCTGCGCAGGGAGAATCGAACACCCCTTGATTCTGCTTCAAAAACGCCGATTTCCGAAAATTCGCCGGAAGAGCGCACAGAATCCGGCACGCCTGACAGCCTGTCATAACAGGCGAGAGCCGGTCGTTCCATATCTTCTACGGGACTTGATCTTGCACCCACGGGTGAGGCATCTCCGTTCCTCCGTTCATCGCCCGTAGACGTCCGGGCGGCGGTCCACAATGTGTCCTCCCTTGTTCGCCGGCGCTCTGGACAGATCAATCTCGGTGATGACACAGGTTTTGGTTTCATCTTCATTGTTGCATGCGACATTTCCCTCCGGTCCGGTGATGAGGGACTGACCGGGATGAGTGAACGCGATGAAGATGCCGTTCTCGTACGACCGGGTTCGCATCATGCAAAGATTCAACTCCCCGTGCATTCCGTAGGTCGGATTGAAGATCACTCGCGCGCCGCGAAGGGTGAGCGTCCGGGCGGTCTCGGGCCAGCGGCGATCGGCGCAGATCATGACTCCGAAAGGCCCGAAGTCGGATGGATACACGTTCAGATGCCCGCCGGGAGTGTACTTGAGATCGTGTTTTTGCAGATGCAGCTTGTCATACGTGCCCACCAGAGAGCCACACCGGTCGTAGATCAGGGCCGTGTTGAATACTTGATCCTTCTCCCTGCGTGTGCAACCATAGATGAGCCACGCCCCATTCCGCTTGGCCCACGCGGAGCCTTCGAGGGCGTATTCACATGTCAGTGGGTCGATGGCGTAGTTCACCATGTCCGCCTTTGTGACGGACTGTTCCGTGGAGACGTAACCATCGAGAAAGCCTTCCGGCGTGACGACCACGTCCACCTTACCTGTTCCCTCAATGTCACGGAGGACACCCATCAGCTTCATGTGGTTCGCCGCCATCTGTCCTTTTTGGGGATAGACCTTGACCTGAGCCACACGAACCCTCGATTTCACCGTCTTGTCTTCAGGAGCTCCTGCCGGACTCGGCCTACCCTCACGGAGGTCAGGCCTTTCGGCCTCTGAGAACGCCTGGCCGCATGCAAGTCCGACGGCGCCGGCAACCGTGAGAAACTCGCGACGGTTCGGTTTCATATCGCCCCCTTTTCATCAGCTACTTCCGATCTACGGTGCCCGAAACACAGGACCCGCCCATCTTCCAGAACCACGATGACGCGGCCGTCCCGGTCGACGGCAAGCCCCCACTCCACCGGGCTGGACGGAATTCGGTGAGACCACAGCAAATGACCATCCTCCATATTCAGGGCGACGACTTTGGACCTCTCGGCCACTACGACGGCGTTGCGGCACGTGGCAATCGCTACACTTTCCGCACAATCGTAGCTCCACACAGGTTTCTTCTTAATGCCCAAGCCGGCCCAATCCACAACCAGGGGATCGCGCGGGTTCAGGACTCGCTGTCGCAACGCACCCTTGTCGAGGCCATCGAAGCACAACACCTGCTTCTTGTTCTGGGTGCTCACCCACGCAACATCCCGGCCGGAAGTGGAGGTCAGAAACACCCGGCTGAACACCGAAGGATCGTAGACCTCGTACTGGGGGTGTGCGTAGGAAGGTCTGCCAAATGCCACTACCTGATCCGCCAGGAGCGAGAGCTCCCATCCCCGTGGGCTCTGGGACAAAAGGACGTTGTTCTGTGTGATCCTCTGAACGGAATTGGGATCGTTGAGGCACCGGCCGTCTTGGGTGTCATACACGGCTGGGGAGACGGCATTACCACCCGCCAAGTAGAGCTTGCGGTCGTGGAGCAGCAGATGACCCTGCACGCTGACACCGGATCGGGCCTGGGGATCGAGATGACCGGACGTGCTGTTCTGCCACCTGATTCGCCCCGTCGCCGCATCCAGGGCATAGACGTGCGTACCGTCGTAGTTGACGATACCAGCGGCAACATAGGCGACACCGTCTTCCACAAGGACACCGCTGGCAACCGGCCACGTGGAAAGCAACGACCCGTAGACCGGGATCTTCCGTTCCGCCGGAGCGGCGCGGAAACGCCAAAGCAACTGCCCGGTTCGCGACGCAAATGCGTAGACCCATCCGTCCCCCGAGCCCACGAAAGCGCGCCCTTGCCAAATCGCCGGCGGAAGTCGAATGGCCCCGCCCGTATAGGCTCTCCACAAGGGCTTGCCGGTCGACACGCTCAGCGCGCGGACGATACCGTCAGACCCACCAGTGCAGACCGTATCACCAACGACGACGGGCGGTGTCAGCACGGGGCCGCTTGAAGGAGCGATCCTCTCCGGCGCCGTCTGCCACAGCAAATCTGCGTTTGCGGGGATCGTTGCCTTGGAGGTTGCGCTGCAGGTATTGTTGGCACGGAAGGTCGGCCAATCAGAGGGGGATTCGCTCGGGTTTTCCGCTTCCTTAAGGCCGACGCCGCTTGTCTCCAGACGCTCGGCGTCTGTGGCCTGCGATTTGAAATCGAAGCCCCGCGCCGGTGCCAGACACGTTATTCCATAAAGGGTCAACTGACAATCGCAGACAGACGGCCACCAGTAGAGCAGGCCATTGGCGATGGTCACGCCGTCATGACACGGCGGTCGCATGGGCGACAATAGCTGCGGGCTGCCGCGGCCCAGGTCAAAACGAGTCGAGCCCCCGCGAGCCCGATAGAAGATCGCGTCGAGTGCGCCCGTCGGTCGAGTACAGGCTCGCCGGCCGGTCCGGAACTCCGCTAAGACCCGGCCTGTGAGCGGTTCGAATTCCTTGCTGAGATTCCCCTCGTCATTCTGGCCGCTGATGCCGTACACGGCCTCGTCTCGGATGATGAGCTGGAAGTTGTTGTACGGATGCTGCCAGAGAACGCGGCCGTCCTGAGTCGAGGCCGCCACGAGTTTGCCCACTTGCGGGCCGGCGAAGTACAGGGCCTTGTCACTGCACTTGAGATAGGCGGTGGTTCGCCAATTCCAGGAGGCGCCCTGCCGATTGGAATACGGGCCCAGCGCCTCGAATAACTCGGGAGCGTTGTCGGGGGTCTTTCGCCAGAAGACGGCGCCCGTTTTCGTGTCCAGACAGGTTAGATAGGCCCCGAAGCGAAAGGCGTAGATGCGTCCGTTCTTCAAGCACATCGCTCGGCTGTCCATAGGCTCGGCTTCGTGATAATGCCACAGGACCTTCTTGGTCTGGGGATCGATCGCGAGGACATTCTGTCCGAACCCCCAAGGATGAGCGAGGTAGGCTTGGCCGCTGTCCTTTACGCGGTCCGGCTGGTTGAAGCCCTGCGAGATGGGATTCCAAGGCCATCCATGTTTCTCCAGGCCCCACCGCATCGTCGGGTCTTTCGGCTCTTGTTCCCCAATCAGGGCATAAAGCACACCCTTCTCCAAGGCCATCCATTTCCAGAATGTCCCTCCGGCAATCTCCAACGGCGGAACGACTTCGTCCTTCAGTTGGCCGGACAGAGCATCGATCAGCTTGCAGGATCTGTCATCGGCGACATACAGGATGGTCGGCGTTGCCACAAACGTGTTGCGGTGGACCATGATGCCAGCCGTCAGGTCACGCTGCCAAAGCATCGTGCCATTGTAACCATTGAACGCCACGAGCTTGTTGAGGTACGGCTCCTCCCGCTTCTTGAACGCCACGTGTCCGAACGCCTTGAAGACGCGGCCGGCGGAAGCCACCGCTACCTGGGGCACCGGCGCGTACCTCGGATCGGCCAGGAACTGGGTGAGATAAGGCCCCTGGATCACGCGGTCCCGGGATTGGGGGTTATTGTCCGGCCCGTGATAGGGGTGGCTCCAGTCATCTACGCCTTCCGGAAACGGCTTGGTCAGGACCCTGTCGCCGAGCAGGGCCTTTCCTTCCGGCCGCAAGACGCGCAGCACCTCACCTTCGGGGATATCCATGGCCCCACCC
>Ga0315286_10001013_pt1 | contig 24955 bp, 28 predicted proteins | sample YL17G10_0_MG_FD_205038 | JGI IMG/M metagenome (GOLD analysis project Ga0315286, IMG submission 205038) | Sediment microbial communities from Yellowstone Lake, YNP, Wyoming, USA - YL17G10_0 | ecosystem: Environmental > Aquatic > Freshwater > Lake > Sediment | place: USA: Wyoming | collected...
AAAGCATGTCCTTCGCTGTTAGTACCGCGTGCGGCGCACACTGCAGTCTTCCCGTTTCGGCCGTATGGCAACTCGGATGGCCGTTTCCATGTCAAGCCCCTCACCAAACCCACCTGGCCGGCGAGACCCTGGACTGAGACCCAGACGACAGACTACCGGAGTTGACGTACGTCTGCTTCTCAGCGGCAATAACCCAGTGCAAGAGGCAGCGCCACGCTGGCACCTGCCCAATAGCCCCTCCCAAGCTTGCCGTTCCACCGAATCTAGCTGGTCGCTCCAGTTGGGGTTCCCTTGATTTTGCTGTCAAAAGTGCCGGTAGCGGAACCCTGGTTTTCTGCGGAAAACCGGGGCTGTGGCTCGTAACATATTGAACAGTAAGCTTGTTCTGTTCGCTATCAAAACCGTGTTTTCGCCGTCTGGATCAGCTCAGTTGCGTGCCCATGGCACGCGATTTCGGTGCCGCCAGTGACGGTAGTAATTGGGGGCTGTAGTCGTCGATCGGGAAGCTGAAGACGCCACGTAAATTGAGCCCCTCGGTACGTGTCGGCGCAATGCGGCCGATCAGCTCCGGCGGCACGGCAGTGGAGCGGCGCGTGTTCCATCGATCCACGACGGCCTGCATTTTCATCGTATTCCAAGCCATCACGATGTTGGCCAGCAAGCTGAGCGCGTCGGCAACCGCCTGCATTTCCTCCGGTTGCTTGGCTTGGTAGCCGGCGACGCGTCCGACATAGATGGAGCGTTTCAGCGCATTGACCGACTCGCCGCGATTGAGTACGCGCAGGATCTCACGCCGGAAGGCCTCATTGACGAAGTAGTCGGCCAGAAAAATAGTGCGCAGCAATCGGCCCAACTGCACCAACGCTTCGTACAAGGGATCCCCGCGCGAGGCCGACCCAAAGCGGGCCAGCACGTTGACGGCGCTGGTGTGGCCGCTGTGTACGGAAGCGACCAGGTGCACGATGCGATCCCACTGTGCGGCCACTTTGCTTAAGTCCAGGTTGGCGTGGCAGATAGCGCTCAAGGTGTCGGGAACGGCGCTGCCGCGCGGTAAGAACAGATGGCGATCCTTGAGCGCCTTTAGGCGTGGACACAAATCGAACCCGAGGCCCTTCGCCAACGCCATGGCCACATCCGTGTAGCCGTGGGTATCGACGGCGAGCTGCGCGGTCTCGAGCCGCTCATCGCGCACCACCCCTTCGATGGCCGCGCCCGCTTGACGTTCGTTCAGCACAATGGACTGCGCATACGAGATGCCCCAGCGATCCCGCGTGTGACCATAGATGCCAATCGATGGCGTCTGGCGCCGCGGGTCATTGCGAGCGACGAAGACGCGACGATGGGTCTCCAGGCTCATCATGTCAGAAGACGCCAAATCCGAACGGCCCCAGGTGGTAGAGATGGGATGGCGATGCATGAAGGTGAGCACGGCGCGGCAGGCCTCGGCCAAGCGCCGCTCATCACGGGCCCACTTCATGGCCTGGCGCACCGAGACGGCGGTCAGTTGCGGCATCATCCGCGCCGTCTCGGCCGCCGAGAGCGCGGTGCCATGCGCCAGAATCCCGGCATAGACCATCAGCAACTCGCGGCTGGAGCGCGGTTCACGCCCGAGCATGATCCAACTGAAACGCACCTGGGCGTCCACGGCCAGAATGAGCTCCGGCAACTGCGCTTCCCCGACGCGCTTGTCGAGGGCGGCACGGAGCTTGGTGAGCTTGGGGTCGGTGGTTCTCAGCAGCGTATAGCGTAGAAAGCAGGCCACCTCAATGGTCCGCGCCGGCTCCGCAATGCGCGCCGCCACCGCCGGGGCACGACTGACCAGGCGCTGTGCATAGCGAGAGAGCACGGCGTCGGGGACGCTGGTCAGTTGGGCGCTGACACCCAGACACTTGAGCACCTCGATGCGATCGAGAACACCCTTGATCTGCGGCGTCGAATGCTTGGCGGGCGCCGCCCACAACCAGCTCTGCATCGTGCTGCCACTGGCATGAGGTTGCACAATCGCCGCCTTCCACGCCGATAACTGCTGAGGCTCGACGCTCGAAACAATCTGAGCCGCGAACTGCCCCTCATACTGGCGCAGCGCCTGCAGGATCAACGCGCGCAGTTCCCGCTCGCGCAGTACCACCAATCGATGATCGTAGAGCCATCGACGTGCAAACTGCAGCAGGCGTTGACGATCGAAGGTGCGCGTGAGCTCGTCTCGAACCACCCGCACCAGCGCGCCGCGCTGGGCGTTGGAGAGCCAATGAAACCCCAGCGTCTCGCAGGCCACTTCCTGATGCTCAAAGAGTGTGCGCCGACGGTGGTACATCGAGCGCAAGGACGCCAAGTCCGGCGCCGCAACATCAAACTGTTCACCCAAATGGCGCCACAGGGACGGCGGCACGATACGCACCGCCTCGAGTAGGCGTCCGCTCATGCGCAGGAATCCGATCTGCAATGCCAACGCCAGCTTGAGAACAGGGCGACGCCGTTCCTCAATGATCCGCCGCTCGGCCTCCGAGAACGTGAAGAACGCCTCGATCTCGAAGTCGCTCAAATCGCGCGGCAATGACCGCCGCCCCAAACACGTCGATTGCCAATCGTTCATGTTCCGACCCTCCCCAGGGTCGGCTAACATACCCCCGTTGAAACCGCGAACAGCAAGTCCTTGTCTGGCCTACGGAATCCCATACGACACGCTCAAATTACCGGCAAATCCTACCAGCACTTTTGGCAGCAAAATCAAGGGAACCCCATGTAATGCAGATCCGGGCGCCTGGCGGCGTGAACCCGTATCGCATCGTTGACCTGGGTCTGCAGAGAAAGTTGTGCAAGCCGCAGAGGTGAAGGCTTCAGGGAAATGAAGTAGACCGGCGTCTTCCCGAGAGCCCTGATTTTGCGCACCATGAACTCATCGAAGTCGGCCACGACCCGGGCTACCGATTTGCCGGCGTCGATGTCATTCTCACCTGCATAGAAAACAATGGCCCGCGGTCGATAGGGTGAGACGAGTTGATCGAACCAGCGGTTCACATACTCGATGTGAGAGCCACCGAACCCGCGGTCGATCACCGGCATCGGCGCCATATCGACCGCGAGAGTCTCCTTCCAATTGACTATGCTCGACGAACCTACGAAAAGCACCTGACAGGGTGCCGGTGGAGCGAGCCGATCGGCTTCTACAAACCGGTCGACCTCAGCGCCGAGCGCTTGTTCCAGAGTCGGAGGCGCTCCCTGTTGGGTCTGGGATCTCGCGCCGGCGGGAACTAGTGTCAGCGCCATGGCGCACAAAACGAGGCGGCCGAATAGGCTCATCAGCATCTCCCGTCAGTTTCGTTAAACTTGGATTGGGGCACCCGGATTGGCCTACGGTGTGCGCTCACGCATGATGGCCGCTACCACGACACCCGACAGCAATGTGATGCCGCCGACGACGGCTATGGCCCATGCCGCGCCCAGCAGATCCGCCATGATGCCGGCAACGAGCGCACCGATCGCATAACCCATGTCTCGCCAGAATCGGTAGACGCTGAGCGAGCGTGCCCGCCACGACGGATGGGACGCGTCCGACACGGAGGCAATGAGTGTCGGGTAGACCATCGCAGTGCCTAGGCCAAGCAGGACACTGGCGAGGAACCACCAGGCGAAGCTGCGGGTGAGTGCCACCAGGAACAGCGCTCCCGCCTGCACCCACAAGCCGCTCGCGATCAGACCCTTGCGCCCCCATCGGTCACTCAACGGACCGGTCACTGTCTGGAGTACGCCCCAGACCATGGGATAGATGGCTTTGAGAATGCCGATCCGCTGGACGCCCAGGCCGGCACCAGCGAAGAACAGTGGAAATATGCCCCAGCTCATGCCGTCGTTCAGATTATTGACCAGCCCTGCCTGCGAGGCCGCAAACAGATTGCGATCGCCGTACGAAGTACGCTTGAATACCTGCCAGAAGCCGAGCGTCTCCGCGGCTGCACTGTGATGAGCCAGCTCGAGCCCCACGTGTTCACGCGTATCCCGTACAAGCAGTACCGAGAGTATCAGCCCCAGCACTGAGTAGCCGATGCCAAGATAGAACGGTTGCGGTCGCAGACCGTAACGCTGTGCGATATACCCGGTGAGAAAGGCGGTCAGGCCTACCGACAGGTAGCCAGCGAATTCATTGAGACCGACTGCGAGCCCGCGGGAGCGGGGACCCGCGAGCTCCACCTTCATGATGACTGTCATCGACCAGGCAAAGCCCTGGTTGACGCCAAGCAGCGCATTGGCCGCAATCACCCAACCCCAGGTCGGCCCCCAGCCGATCATGAAGGGCACCGGTAATCCAATCAGCCAGCCGAGCACCAGCATGTGCTTGCGGCCATAGATGTCCGCAAGATGACCCGAGAGCAGGTTGGCAAAGGCCTTGATGACGCCGAAACTGACAATGAAGGACACGATCAGCGTAGTCGAGGCCAGCTTGAATTCTTCGGTTCCGATGAGCGGCACGACCGTGCGCTCGAGCCCCACCATGCCACCGACGAAGGCGTTGATGAGCACCAGCAGGGAGAACTGGCGCCAGTTCTCGCGCAGGCCGTGCCGGATCCGAGCGGCACCCGGCGCCTGTGGCGGAGTCGGCATGTTCAGGTCGCAAACACGTGATCAGCCCAACCGGCAGCACAAATCATGGCCACAGGAGCACCTGCCCAGCCTGATGCGCGCGGCCGCTCGCGCACGCCCGGCGCCTGTCGTGTGCAGCTTGCAATATTAGGAGACCCTAATAAACTCAGGTTCGTCGTCATTGGCAATTGCTGACAGAGCTTAGCAAACCTGCGGGAGAATGCGTCATGGCTCATGTGGTCGTTTTGGGGGCGGGCATCGGTGGCATACCTGCGGCGTTCGAAGTGCGTAAGCGGCTGGCGAAAGCACATCGTGTCACGCTCATCGGGGCGCGTCCGCACTTTGAGTTTACGCCATCCAATCCATGGCTTGCGGTGGGCTGGCGCACCGCCGATAAGACGCGGGTTGAAATGCGTGAGCCGCTCGGCAAGAAGGGGATCGACTGGATCATCGGTACGGCCAGTGCGATTGATGCAGCGGGCAGCGCCCTAACGCTCGAGAGCGGGCAGCGCATTGCTTATGACTACCTGGTCATCGCCACGGGTCCCCGGCTTGCGTTCGAGGAGGTGCCGGGCCTGGGTCCGGAAGGGCACACCCAGTCGGTGTGCACGCACGAGCATTCTCTGCAGGCCTGGGACAGATATCAGACATTTCTTGAGAACCCAGGGCCGGTCGTCATCGGGACCGCGCCGGGTGCGAGCTGCTTCGGGCCTGCCTACGAGATGGCCATGATCATCGACACGGACCTGCGACGGCGCAAACTGCGTGATCGCGTGCCCATGACATACGTCACCAGCGAGCCGTACATTGGCCACATGGGGCTGGGCGGAGTGGGGGACAGCAAAGGCCTGATGGAGTCGGAGCTGCGTGAGCGGCACATCAAATGGATATGCAACGCAAAGATTGCCGCGGTCGCACCCGGAACGATGACCGTGGCGGAGCTTGATGACGCCGGAAGCCTGCGCAAAGAGCACCAGCTGCCCTTCTCATTCAGCATGGTGATTCCCGCGTTCAAGGGTGTGGCCGCCGTGGCGGCAGTTCCAGAGCTGTGCAATCCGCGCGGCTTTGTTTTGGTGGATGGCCAGCAGCGCAGCAAGAAATACCCCAACATCTACTCGGTTGGTGTCTGCATAGCGATTCCGCCGGTCGAAGCGACGCCCGTGGCCACCGGCGCACCCAAGACCGGCTACATGATCGAATCGATGGTGAGTGCGGTGGCCGCCAATATTGCGGCCGAGATCGCCGGTGAGGCTCCGGGCGCGAGCGCCACCTGGAACGCCATTTGTCTTGCCGATTTTGGCGATACCGGTGCGGCGTTCGTCGCGCTGCCGCAGATTCCGCCACGCAATGTCACCTGGTCCAGGAAGGGCAAATGGGTGCACGTGGCGAAAGTGGCGTACGAAAAATATTTTCTGCGCAAGGTGCGCACCGGATCGCTCACCCCGCTATACGAGACCTATGTGCTCAAGGCACTTGGCATCTCGGCCTTGAAGGACAAGGCCGGCTAAGCCGCGGCGTCTGGGTTCAGCTCAGCCCTGCGAGCGTGGGGCGAGAGGCCCCCACCCGGCGCTGGTCGGTCGGGCGAAGAGCGTGGACCGCTGCGCTGCGGGCTGTTCCCGCAGGCTTGGCGCAGTACGCTTCGTAGAGTACCGCGATAACGCCGGTCGCCGGGCCAGGCGTCACACTGTAATAGATCGTCTGCGACTCGCGGCGTGTCCTGACCAGGCCATGAGTGCGCAGCACCGCGAGGTGCTGGGACAGCACGGATTGGCTGACTTCGATCATTCCATTGATCTGGCCCACCGACATTTCCCCGCCGAGCAGCAGACACAACACCCGCAACCGGTGTCCATTCGACATGACACGCAATAGTTTCGCCGCCTGTCCGGCCTGCTTGGCAAGCTTACGCGCCGCAATGGTTTTACTCGTCGCCACTCTCATAACTTGATCCATCGCGCTGCTGCGCTGTCCGTCTCGGTATGTCACGCAGTCTAGCGAGTTGCTGCGCCGAGTCCAACTCCCGGTCGAGTGCGAATGATTGACAACGCCGTAGATTATTATATATAAGAAGAATGTAAAGTAGTGACTACGTATATATGCTTAGACCTGCTGGAGGGTAAAATGGCATCCGCAACTGGGGATCTGCACAAACATCGTGGGCCGGGTGCCTATTGGAACGCCCATCTGGCCGGCGCCTTGCTGGGGCTGACGTTACTGGCAACTTTCGTGATCACCGGGCACGGGCTGGGTGCCTCGGGGTTCACTACAGCGATCGCGGCTCGAGCCGCGGCAGCCGTGGCTCCGGTGAGCACCGCCAGCAATGCTTACCTGGGTTCGATGGTGGCGGAAGGGCGAAATCCGCTGAATGCCTGGATCACCTGGCAGGTGGTGGGACTTGCACTGGGAGCGCTTGCCAGCGCGCTGTGGGCCCGGCGTTTCGATTGGCGCATCGATGGACCGACCCGACTCAGATCCCTGCCGCGGACCGCGATGGCTCTGCTGGGCGGCGTGTTGGCCGGATTTGGCGCACGTATCTCTGCCGGGTGTACGAGTGGCCTGGGCCTGTCGGGCTCGGCCACCCTCGCCATCGCCGGGTTCGTTTTTCTAGCCGGCTTTTTCGCCGCGGGCGTGCTCAGCGGGTTCATGCTGAAGAGGTACTGGCAATGATACTGCCACTGGGCAGTGCAGGTCCGCTGCCAGCATTGGCGCTGGGCGCAGCGTTCGGATTCATTCTGGAGCGTGGTGGTCTGGGCAACGGCTGCAAATTGACGGGTCAACTGCGTCTCGAGGACTGGACAGTCTTCAATGTCATGTTTACCGCGATCATTGTCGCGGCCTCGGGGCTCTGGCTGCTCAACCTTGCGGGTCTCATGACGACCGCCGACGTCTATGTACCACAGGCGTTGCTCGGCGCGGCACTGGCCGGCGGCGCACTCGTCGGGCTTGGCATGTCAGTGGGCGGTTACTGCCCTGGAACCTCCGTGGTGGCCGCGTGCAGCGGGCGTGTAGATGGCGTTGTGTTTTTCCTCGGGCTGATAGCCGGTACGCTGTCGTTTGCGGGCCTTTTTTCACACCTTGAGCCCAGGCTCGCCGCGGCAACGCCTCTTCAGGCATCGACACTGCAGGAACTCCTGCATGTTCCAGGCTGGCTGGTCATTTTAGTGCTCGCCGGTGTAGCGATTGGCGTACACAAACTTACTTCAAGACGCGTAGTCGTTTAACCGAGGAGTCATCAGCCATGTTGAAAAGAAGCCGGAGATTGCTGCTCGGACCAGCGGGTGTATTACCAACCCTGGCGGTACTGCTGAGTTCCGTTGCTGCGGTGCCGCCAGCGCTTGCCACGGCCAGCAACGATCCGCCTTGCGTGGACCGGTCAGCCAAAAATCCCTGCGCTCCCACCAAGCCGGGTGAGTCGGCGGCTAAGGACTGTCCGGGTGCGAAAACCGGAGCGGCGGGTAACCCTTGCGCGCCCGCCAAGGCGAAGCCGCCGGTCAACCCCTGTGCCCCTGCAAAGCCGAAGGCGCCGGCCAACCCCTGCGCTCCCGCGCGTCGCTAGAATCGGCCGGGGCGTGTAAATGCTGGAGGCGCGCACATCAGGCGACGATACCGACGCAGATTGCGCGGAACTGGCATTGGCCTACGTGCGCGCACTGGTGCCGCGCAACACTAATCCGCTGGCCGCGCTGCTGGGCGACTGTACGGTGCCCACGGTAGATCATCAGTACCCAGAGCCCGGAATCAACTGGCTGAATGCCGAGCTCGGTTTCTACTATCACAGTCACGGGCACGGTCGATCGAAGACGGGCGAGCACGGGCATTTCCATCTCTTTGCTCGCGCCAGCGCGCGCGGCCGACCAGCGACCGAGGCGTTCACCCACCTGCTGGCGGTGGCCGTAGACGGCAAGGGCATGCCGGTGCGCTGCTTTACCACCAACTTATGGGTAACCGGTGGCCTCTGGCGATCCGCGCGCTTCGTGCTGGCACGCCTGGAAGACTTTGGGCGACTTGCGGGGTGCTCGAGTGTAGGTTCGGGGCGATGGCTGGGAATGATGCTGGTGTTGCACGCACCGCTGGTGCGCAGGGTGATCAACCAGCGCGAAGCGCGCACGCGATCGTGGCGCCATCAGGGTGCGCTTCCCCGGCGCCTGGCGGATCGGCGCGTGGAAATAATGAGCGAGACATCAATGACTGCAAATGAAGGTAAAGAATCATGAAAACCAGTGCACGTGAATGGAAGCGTTGGGCTGCTGTCGCGGCCATGACCTGCCTCACCGCGGCAGCGGAAGCGGCTGTTCTGCCCGGACCCGTGGTTTCGCCAGAGTGGGTAGCCGCGCATCGCGACGCGGTCACGATACTGGCAGTGCACAACAGCGCGTCCGAATTCAGCGCTGAGCCCAAATACACGACCGACCCCAAATCCGGCAAGCAGTCGCTTAGCGAGGTTGGTGGGCACATACCGGGTGCGCTATTGCTCGAGTTCGGCAAGACCCGTGTCGAGCGGGTCATTGATGGTAAAAAGATCAGCGGCATGTTGCCCGAGGCCAGTCAGTTCGAGGCGACGCTGCAGGCTGCGGGCGTGCCTGCCGGTATGCCCATAGTCATCGTGACACCCGGCGTGGCGCCGGAAGATCTCGACACGGCGGCACGCGTGTATTGGTCCATCAAGTATTACGGCGGAACGGATCTGGCGGTGCTCGACGGGGGGCTGGCGCGCTGGCTTGAAGAAGGGCGGCCGGTCGAGAGCTCGGCACCGGGCGGCAAGACTGGCGACTGGAAAGCCGGAGCAGTTCGCACCAGCCTGGTGGCCGATAGTGCCGAGGTTGCCAAAGCGGCACACTCGAACGTACAGCTTATTGACGCACGGCCGGCGGCGTTCTTCTATGGATTGCAAAAGCGACCGGCTGTGGCGGCGGCCGGTCATATTGCCGGTGCCATGGATTTTCCGGCTGAATTGCGCACCAGACCGACTGGCTTGTCGCAGCGCTTCCTCGACAAAGAGGAGTACATCGGTCTGTTCAGGAGTCTTGGAATCAGCGCTTCAAAGCCGGCCATCACTTACTGCAATACCGGGCACATGGCTTCCGGTGCCTGGTTTGTGATGAGTGAGATTGTGGGTAACGCGCACGCGGCGGTATACGACGGCTCGATGCTCGAGTGGGCGGCAGAACAGCGGCCGGTCGTCGCAATTCCGTGAAGCCGCCGGGGCGCATTGTCGCGGCGCCGCAGCTGTCCCAGGCGCGACTGCTGCTGCCGCGTCGCGGATTGCTGGGTGCTATCGTCGCCGGCGGCGTGGCCGCGATGGCCGGTGGCCGGTCCGGCAGGGCGCTCGCTGGCGAAGGTCCTGATGGACCCGCTGCTGCCGCAGAACTGCCACCCTGGTCGCACACGCTCGGCAAGCCGGTCAATTCTTCGCCCTATGGCGTGCCGTCGCCTTTCGAGCGCAATGTGATCCGTCGTGTCAGTCCGGGGCTGACCACGACGACGCAGTCCTCGGTCGCCTTTACGCCGCTGCAGAGCCTGTTTGGCATCATCACACCCAACGGCCTGCATTTTGAGCGTAACCACAATGGCCTGGCTGAGATTGATCCCTCGCAACATCGTCTGCTGATCCACGGCCTGGTGCGTGAGCCGAAGATCTATACCCTGGACGAGCTGCTGCGATTCCCATCGGTGTCACGCATTCATTTCATTGAGTGCGGGGCAAACACGGCTATGGAGTGGAGCAACACGGCTGTGCCAACGGTCCAGTACTCGCATGGCATGCTCTCCTGCGCCGAGTACACCGGCGTGCCGCTGTCCACCTTGCTGGATGCCTCCGGCATCGACTTGAGCAGGGCGAAGTATGTATTGGCGGAAGGCGCTGACGCGGCGAGCCTGACGCGCACGATTCCGATTGAAATGGCCCTCGATGACGTGTTGGTTGCCTACGGTCAGAACGGCGAGATGCTGCGAGCGGAGAATGGCTACCCGCTACGACTGCTCGTGCCCGGCGTGCAGGGAATCTCCAACGTCAAATGGCTGCGACGCATCAAGGTGGGAGATCAGCCGTGGAGCACGCGCGAGGAGTCGCTCCAGTACAGCGACCTCATGCCCTCTGGGGTCAGTCGAAAATACACGTGGATACAGGAGGCCAAGTCGGTCATTACCGGTCCTTCAGGTGGGCAGCTGTTGCTGGACAAGGGGGCGAGCTATCCGCTCAGCGGTCTGGCCTGGTCCGGGCGCGGGCGCGTCCGTCGTGTGGATGTATCAAGCGATGGTGGGATCAACTGGCGCAGCGCGCGCCTGCAAGAGCCCATCTTGCCCAAGGCGCTCACGCGCTTTACCGCCGACTGGATCTGGAACGGCGAGCCGGCCCTGCTGCAGAGTCGCGTCACTGACGAAACCGGCTTCGTGCAGCCCAGGATGAAGCAATTGCGCGAAGTCAGGGGCACGCGCTCGATCTACCACAACAATGCGATCCAGACCTGGCGTGTTGCGGCGGATGGACAGGTGTCGAATGTTCAGACTTGAATCTCCGTTGCTGATCGCCCTGGTGATCGCGGCCGCCTGGCCGATGCCCGCGCTGCCGGTCGAATTGGGCCGCCTAGCTACACCCGAGGAGATTGCCGCCTGGGATATCGATGTGCGCCCCGACGGCGCCGGTCTGCCTGCGGGCAGCGGTTCGGTACAGGAAGGGGAGCTTGTCTATCAGAGCCAGTGTGCGTCCTGCCACGGTGACTTTGGCGAGAACCAGCAATACATGGCGCTGGCCGGGGGCGTCGGCTCCCTGGCGACTACCGCTCCACAACGCACGGTCGGCAGCAAGCTCGACTTCGCCACGACGCTTTTCGACTACATCAATCGGGCCATGCCGTTTGCAGATTCCAAGACGCTCAGCGCCAGCCAGGTGTATGCGGTCAGCGCCTATGTCCTCAACCTCAATGACATTCTGCCGGCGGATGCCGTGCTGGATCAGCATTCGCTGCCGCTCATCAAGATGCCCAATCGGAACGGCTTTACGCTGGATCATGGCTTCGGTCGCGTTCACTGCAAACCTGACACCAGCAATACCGCCTGCATGCACGACTGCCTGGCGGAAGTGCGGGTAATGGCAGAGTTGCCGCCAGGCTTTATCGCACAGTTATATGGCGACATCAGCGACGACTTTCGGCGCTACAGCTCCCAGGCTGTCAAGGTGCGCATGGCCCGGGTCGCCGAGTGCGCGTCCGGAGGAACTCCCTGTGATAAGCAGGCCACACCGGACCAGCTCATCGTGCAGCGCTCCTGCACGGTATGCCATGCCATTGACAGCAAACTGGTGGGCCCCGCCTATCAGGCCGTGGCGGCGAAGTATGCCGCCAAGGCCGGTGCCGAAATCTATCTCCTCAACAAGGTCAAGGAAGGCGGCGTCGGGGTCTGGGGCGAGATCCCTATGCCCGGTCAGGCGTCCGTTCCGGAGGCCGAACTCAAGGCCATCATTCACTGGATACTGGAGTTGAAGCAATGATCATGACGCGCAGGAATCTGTTGGCTGGAGCCGGTGCTTTCAGCGCCTGGCTGCTGCTGGCCGCGGGCGGTCTGCTGGCAGGCGCGGTGCGCGCTGCGATACCGCGCTCAGCCTTCGACCGGGCAACGTTGGATGACATCATCAAGGACCTGGGTGGATCGGGCAGCAGCGAGTCGGGCGACATCGAAATGCACGTGCCAGAGATCGCGGAGAATGGCGCCGTCGTCCCGGTGGAAGTGACCAGCAAACTGGCCAACACACGCTCGATTGCGCTCATTGTCAGCAAGAATCCTCACCCGCTGTCAGCCAGCTTTCAGATACCGGAAGGTACCGAGCCCTATATCTCCACGCGCATCAAGGTGGGCGAGACAGCCGACATCATTGCGCTGGTTAAGACCGATGCCGGATTCTTTACGAGCAAACGCCTGGTGAAGGTGACACTCGGCGGCTGCGGCGGTTGAGTCCGCGTTTCAATCAGGAGACCCCTATGCCAGACCCGATGAAGATACGTGCCACCGTGGTTGGAGAGGTGGCGGAAGTGAAAGTGCTGATGGCTCACCCCATGGAGACCGGTCAGCGCAAGGATGCTGACGGCAAGCTGGTGCCAGCGCGCTTCATCATCAGCGTTCAGGCGCATTGTAACGAGCGCGAAGTGCTCTCGGCCGACTGGGGACCATCCGTGTCCAAGAATCCCTTTCTCGCATTTCGACTACGCGGTGTGGCCAAGGGGGACAAGATCAGCATTTCCTGGACCGATACCGCCGGCGAATCGCGCACCGATGAAGCACTGGTCGTCTGAGTTGCCCTTGAGATCACTGCCACACTACGCTGCGACCATCACCCTGATGCTGGGGGTCGCAACTGGCGTCACCGCATGTGCCAGCGGCGCGGCGGGCACGTCGGTCGTGCATGCCGTTTACCAGATCGACGCGGGCAATGAGCAGGCAAGCCGGGCACTGCGCTATCTGCGCAATCACCTGAAGGCGGACCCCACTGCGCAGCTGACGGTGGTGGCCTTGGGGTCCGGAATCGATTTTCTGCTACGCGATGCTGTTGATGAGGGTGGTTATCCCTACGAACTGATCGTCGACGATCTCGTCGAGCAACAGGTCAGATTTGAAGTGTGTGGCAACACCCTCGAGACGCGCGGCATTGCCGCGACGCGCCTGATCGAGCATCTGGCCGTTGTGCCCTCGGGCATGGCGGAGATTGCCCGGCTGCAGACCCAGAGTCACTACGCCTACATCAAACCCTGAGACCGATCATGATAAACCCGATACGCGTAAGCCCACTCTGCTCGGCATTGTTCAGTCTGTGCCTGGCTCCCGCCATTGTGCTGGCGCAGACGCCGCTCGCGATTGAGCCCGACCCGATCGCTGAGTACCGCGCCATGTTCGGCGATGACAATCCCGCCGAGCTGTGGCAGGTGCGGGGCGCGGATCTCTGGCAGAAGCCGGCGGGCGAAAAGCAAGTGTCATTGTCTGGCGCCTGCGATCTGGGCGTAGGCCCCGGAGTGATCAAAGGCGCCTATGCGCAGCTGCCTCGCTATTTCTCCGATACCCACCAGGTGCAGGACCTGGAGTCACGCCTGCTCACGTGCATGAACACAATCCAGGGCCAGGATCCAACCCTGATAGTGGCACGACGCTTCGGCGACGGCGAACGCAAGTCTGATCTGGAAGCATTGTCGGCGTTCATTGTGGCGGCCTCACGAGGCATCGTCATGCGGGTGAGCACGCACTACCCGCAGGAGCAGCAGGCCTACGAGTTGGGCAAACGGGTGTTCTACTACCGCTCGGGTCCGCATGACTTCTCCTGTTCAACCTGTCACGGGCAGGGCGGCAAGCGAATTCGCCTGCAGAAGCTGCCAGACCTGACCGATCCGGCCGACGCCCGCTCGGCCTACACAAGCTGGCCAGGTTACCGCGTGTCACAGGGTGAGCTGCGCACCATGGAGTGGCGGATTGCGGACTGCTTTCGTCAGCAACGACTTCCGCAGCTGCAGTTCGGTTCTGAAGTCGCCATTGCGCTCACGATGTTCATGGCGCGCAACGCCAATGGCGGGATCATTACCGCCCCAACAATCAAGCGCTGAGGTAAAGGGCAATGAAGCAACAGACAGGGTCGCTCAGCATGTTGGCGAATGCGCTGCTCACTGTGGCGCTCCTTTGGCAGGCTGCGCATGCGGGGGCCGGCACAAAGCCGGAGTCCAACACGCTCGAGGCTATGCGCGCATCGTTTGCGCCCGCGGGACAGGCGACTATGGATCGCCTGGATCAGGATGAGACTCAGGCGCAGTGCTCGCGCTTTGCGCCGAAACCTCTGCCAGCCGCCATTGCCAACCGACTGGCTGCGCTCAACCGCGCAACGATCAAGCCGCCCGCTGATGGCAACTACCTGGGCGATTTTCGCAAGGGCGAGCACATCGCCCAGACAGGCACCGGGTTTCAATCCAGCGATGATCCCGGTGCGCCAGCCGGAGGCAACTGTTACGCCTGCCACGAGATGGCGAAATCAGAACTCGCTTTCGGTACGATCGGCCCGAGTCTGAACCAATACGGCAAGACCCGCGGAACATCGCCCGAGATGCTCGCTTACACGTGGGAGCGCCTTTACAACACCAAGGCGTTCATTCCCTGTTCCAGCATGCCGCGGTTCGGCCAGCAACACATTCTCACGGAATCCCAATTGCGCGATGTCATGGCCTTCCTGTTCGATCCTGAATCGCCGGTGAACAGGTAGCGGCGCAGGCGAACTCGAGACTCCGCACTCACACCACACCTGTCAATCAGCCGACGAGAATTTGCGCAGCTGCTTGCCGCTCTGGCGGCGGCCGATTTGCCGCTGTCAGGGGCCCTGGCCGGCGATGGCGACGGTACTGAGCTGTACGATATTCCGCGCTTCGGGACAGTCTCGCTCCTGCACATGACCGATAGCCACGCGCAACTCCTGCCCACCTACTATCGGGAGGCGAGCACCAACATTGGCGTCGGCGCGAATCGTGGGCGGCCGCCGTATCTCAGCGGCGAGCAATTGCTGCGCGCCGCCGGCGTGCGGCGCGGCACGCGAGCAGCCTATGCGCTTGCATCGCTGGATTTCACGACTCTGGCTCGACGCTTTGGCAGGGTGGGGGGCTATGCGCATCTGGCGACGCTGCTGGCGAGACTTCGCGCCAGTCGACCAGGTGCGCTATTGCTGGATGGTGGCGATACCTGGCAGGGCTCGGCCACGGCGCTGTGGACGCGGGGCGGCGACATGGCCGAGGCGCAGCTGCAGCTGGGTGTGGATGTGATGACCGGACATTGGGAATTCACCTATGGGATGGAGCGCGTCAAGGAACTGATTGATGGACCGCTGAAGGGCCGGGTCGAGTTCGTGGCGCAGAACATTGCCACCCAGGATTTCGGAGATCCGGTATTTCCCGCCTATACGCTGCGCGAAGTCAACGGCACTGTGGTCGCAGTTATTGGCCAGGCCTTTCCGTATACGCCGATCGCCAATCCCCGGCACTTCGTTGCGGACTGGCGCTTCGGCATCGAGGAGGCGCACTTGCAGGCGAGCATCGAGGAAGCCCGGGTTAAGGGCGCTCAGCTCGTCGTGCTGCTTTCTCATAACGGCCTGGATGTTGATGTTCAGCTGGCCAGTCGGCTCAAGGGCCTGGACGCCATCCTCGGCGGACACACGCATGATGGCTTGCCCAAGCCGATCGAGGTGCGCAGCGCCGATGGCGGCCTGACCACGGTGACCAATGCCGGCAGCAACGGCAAGTTTGTCGGGGTTTTGGATTTCGAAATGCGCGCTGGCCGTGTTGCCGGCAGGCGCTATCGCCTGCTACCGGTGTTCGCGGACCTGCTGCCCGCTGATGCCAAGATGGCCGCGCTCATTGAGCGGCAGCGCAGCCCGTATCAGGAACGACTCAACGAGGTTTTGGCCGTCACCGACGGGCTTCTGTATCGACGAGGAAATTTCAATGGCACTTTTGACCAGCTGATACTCGAGGCGATGCTGGCCGAGCGCGATGCCCAGATCGCGTTCTCACCCGGGTTTCGGTGGGGCACCTCGCTCCTGCCCGGCGAGACGATCACGATGGAACAGCTCATGGATCAAACGGCGATTACCTACCCGGCGGTGACCCTCAATGAGATGTCCGGGGAGCAGATCAAGACTGTGCTGGAAGACGTGTGCGACAACCTGTTCAACGCCGACCCCTACTACCGGCAGGGTGGCGATATGGTCAGGGTGGTGGGTCTGAGCTATTCCTGCGCTCCGAGCGCCGCCGCTGGCCAGCGCATCAGCGACCTGCAGTTCGGCGGGCGGCCGCTTGATGCGAACCGCAAGTACCGCGTAGCCGGCTGGGCGGCGGTGGGCGCTGAGGTGCAGGGTGAGCCCATCTACGAGCTGGTCGCCCGCTACCTGCGCAACCGCCATCGTGTAGCGCCGCTCAAGCCCAATGTACCGAAAATTCTCGAACTGGCCATGGCATGAGCCGTGCCGATCATTAGGGAAACTCTGATTTATTCGCATGATATGGCTTAAAATGCAGCATCTGATCAGCATGCGAGGTGGATCGATGCGCCCGAAGCAAGAGACATTCGCCGAAGCGGGCTTTGAGCGCTACCGCAAGGCCACCCGACGCGAGCAGTTTCTGGCTGAGATGAACCGGGTGATGCCGTGGCAGAAGCTTACGGCGCTGATCGAACCGGTGTATCCGAGCGGCGAAGGCGCGGGCCGCCCGCCGGTAGGGCTGGAGCGGATGCTGCGCATTCACTTTCTGCAGCACTGGTTCAACCTGGCCGATCCGGCGGTGGAGGAAGCGCTGTACGACTCGCGCTCGATGCGAGAGTTTGTCGGTATCGACCTGGGTCGTGAGCCGGTCCCCGATGAGACGACGATCTGTAAGTTCCGTCATCGGCTGGAAGCCCATGCACTGGGCAAGCAGGTGCTGGCCACGGTGAACGCGCATCTGGCCACGCAGGGCTTTAAAGTTACGACGGGCACGATCGTGGACGCCACGATCATTGCCGCACCGCCCTCGACCAAGAACCGCAGCGGGCAACGCGATCCGGAAATGCATCAAACCAAGAAGGGTAATGAGTGGCACTTCGGCATGAAGGCGCATATCGGTGTGGATAGTCGCACCAAGATCATTCACTCGGTGGCGGCCAGTGCCGCCAACCTGCACGACTCGCTCGCGCTGCCGGTGCTGTTGCATGGGAAGGAGACCTGCGTCTGGGGTGACTCGGCCTATCGGGGACAAACTGAGATCATCCATCAACACGCGCCGCGTGCCCGCGACATGACGCATCGGCGCTACCGATATCAAGGTAGGGTCGATCTGATCGAGCAGCGCAAGAACCGGTACAAATCGACCGTGCGTGCCAAGGGCGAGCATCCCTTCCTGGTGCTCAAACGAATCTTTGGCTTCGCCAAGGTACGCTACCGTGGCATCGCCAAGAACGCCGAGCGACTGTATGTGGCCTGTGCCCTGGTGAATATCTTTCAACTGCGCCGGCCGCTGCTGCGGCTGGCGACGTAGTGACGGTGAAATCGGCGATGAACAGGCAATGCGATGCGCAGAAACCCTGCGATGAGCGCAAAATCTCTCGGCTGCGTTGCTTCGCATGATCGTACTTGCCATTAGCATCGTTAAATCAGAGCTTCCTTAGATGGAGCGCGAGCAGCTCCGACAAGACTGAGAACATCAACAATCGAACGGAGGGATGAGGGCATGAAGAACACTATTATTGCATTAGCATTGTTGCTTTCCGCGGCGCCGACACTGGCTACGGACGGCTATTTCTCCCACGGCTACGGCATGCAGGCCAAAGGGCGAGGAGGGGCTTCCACGGCATATCATGACAATGCCTTTGGCGGTGCCAACAATCCGGCCAGCATGGCATTTGTCGGTAATCGCCTCGACCTGGGCGTCGACATCTTCAGTCCGCAGCGCGGCGCCAGCCGCAGCGGCTTTGGTCCCGGGCTCGATGGTTCAGTGCAGAGCGATTCGACGGCCTTTGCCATTCCGGAGTTTGCCTATAACCATGCGGCCAGCGATCGGCTGGCGCTCGGCGTTACGGTCTATGGCAATGGCGGAATGAATACCGATTACCCGGGCGGCCAGCAGAACTGCGGCGGCGGCCCGGCGAATCTGTTGTGCGGTGTGGGGTCGCTCGGTGTCGATCTCTCGCAATTGATCGTCGCGCCGAACCTCGCTTTCAAATTTTCGGATAGCCAGGCGATCGGCTTTGCACCCCTGCTGGCCTACCAGCGATTCAAGGCGAAGGGACTGCAGGCCTTCGCCGGTACGCCGGGTCTGTCCGCAAACCCCGGGGCGGTTACCAACAATGGCTATGACAGTTCGACCGGCGCCGGCCTGCGCATCGGCTACTACGCCGAGCTGTCGCCGGCATTCTCCGTGGGTCTGGCCTATGCCACGCGCATCAAGATGGGAGAATTCGACAAGTATGCCGGGTTGTTCGCGGAGCGTGGTGACTTTGATATCCCCGAAAATTATAACCTTGGCTTCAAATGGATCGCGGCCCCTGGGCTCACGATCGGTACGGATTACCAGAAGATCAACTACAGCAAGGTGAATTCTGTCGGTAATCAATCGCTCGTGCCGGCGCAGCTCGGTTCCGTCCATGGTCCGGGCTTTGGCTGGAAGAATGTCAGCGTGATCAAGATCGGCGTGGACTACGCACCGAACGAGCGCTGGGCAGTGCGCGCCGGGTACAATCATTGCGACAATCCGATTACTCCGGCCAATGTGACCTTCAACATTCTGGCCCCCGGTGTGGTGCAGAGCCACGTGACGCTGGGCGCCACCCGTCATCTGACCAGCCATAGCGAACTGACCTTCGCCTACATGCATGCCTTCAATGGCTCGGTGAGCGGCCCATCGATACTGCCGGTTTTTTCAGGCGGGCAACCCTTCGGTGTAGAGCGTATACAGATGCACCAGAATTCCCTGGGCCTTGCCTGGGGCCGGCATTACTGACGTTCGCCGGAGAATTCGATGGCCGCATTGTTGAGCAGTCCCTGGCCCTGGTATGTCGCGGGGCCGCTGATTGGCCTGATGGTTCCGGCGCTGTTGCTGATTAGCAATCGCTTCTTTGGCATCTCTTCGTCGTTTCGCCATGCCTGCGCGGCGCTCTGGCCGGCGGGCATCGCTTACTTCGACTACGACTGGAAGCAGGAAGTGTGGAATCTCTGGTTCGTAGGCGGCATTGTCGTGGGCGGGTGGCTGACGGCGCATGGTCTGGGATCGCCCGCGCCGTTGCTGCCGCTCCAGTGGCTGGGTTGGCCCGGTGTGCTGAGTTGGCAAGGCCTGCTCATGAGCGTGGGCGGCGGGTTGCTGATCGGCTTTGGTACGCGTTACGCCGGCGGCTGCACCGGTGGACACGCCATTGCCGGGCTGGCGACGCTGCAGCGACCCTCGCTGGTGGCCACCCTGGCATTTTTTGCCGGCGGCTTGAGCGTCACCTGGCTGGTGCTGCCATTGATCACGGGGAGCGCGTCGTGAGCAAGCCTGCGCAGACTCAGCGTGCGGCACGCGATCGCGTCGGGCGCCAACTCGCTGTCGCGCTGCTCGGCGTGGCCTTCGGCATCATTATCGTGAAGTCGCAAGTCGCCAGCTGGTTCCGCATCAACGCGATGTTCCGCTTTGAAGAGTTTCACATGTACGGCGTTATCCTCAGCGCGATAGCCGTCGCCATGCTGTCTGTGCGGCTCATTGCTGCGCTCGGGGTGCGCACAATCGATGGGGAAGCGGTGGTCATCGCCGCGAAACCGGCCGACCACGGCCAATGGATTGGTGGGTTTATCTTTGGTTGCGGCTGGGCGCTCACCGGCGCCTGTCCGGGTCCGCTCTATGCGCAGCTCGGCGCTGTTGGCCCGGTTGTACTGATCACCCTGTTCAGCGCACTGGCCGGCGCCTGGCTCTACGGTCGCTGGCGACCGCATTTGCTTCATTGACGACCGGGCAAAGTCAACGAGAGATTCTGGCGGATGATGAACAGCGCTATCGCGATGAGGGCAACGGCAAACACCCGCCGCAGCGTCGGCCCCGTCAACCGGCAGGCCAGCTGCCGGCCCAGGACAGTGCCCCCCATCCCCAACAGTGCGACCAGCCCCAGCACTTTGAAATCGAGTCGTATGCCCTGATGACCTAGGGAAGCTCTGCGCAGGTGAGTGCGCGAAGAGCATCTGAAATAAATGAAATGACAAAAGTCATGGAAAAGTGCGCAGCAACGGGTTTTGGAGCCCGTATTGGCCTTGTTTCTGGCTCTTTCTGGGCCACTTCGCGATCATTAGGCGTAACTCCACTGTGGTGGCAACAATCGTCGCCTCAGCAGATACAGGTTCGCCAGGGCGAAGGCGGTGTGCAACCGTGCGGTATTCTTGGCCAATCCACGGTAGCGAACCTTGGTAAAGCCCCACAGGTGTTTGACCACGTGAAAGGCGTGCTCAACGCGGGCCCGAGCGGCGGAGCGACGGCGGTTGATGAATCGCCAGTAATGGTTCAGCGGCTTGCGCGCCGGGCGCCGATTGACCCGGTAACGAATGCCCATAGCCTGGGCACTCTGCCGATGCGACTCGTTCCAGTAGGCCTGATCGCCGAACACTTCGCGCTCATCGCCGTGCAGGAGTTTGTGCATCTGCGTGCCATCGTGCACATTCGCCGCCGTGGTGCACAGGCTATGGACGATGCCGCGCCGGTCGGTGCCGATGTGCGCCTTCATGCCAAAGTGCCAGTCTTTGCCCTTCTTGGTCTGGTGCATCTCCGGATCACGCTTCCCCTCGGCGTTCTTGGTCGAGGGCGGGGCGGCGATGAGGGTCGCATCCACAATGGTGCCGCTCTTGAGCAGCAGCCGCTTCTCCTCCAGCAAGGAGCGGATCTCGGCAAAGATCTGCTCGGTCAGCCGGTGCTGTTCCAGCAGGTGACGAAAGCGCAGGATCGTCGACTCGTCGGGAATGTCGTGGCCTTGCAGCTCGATACCGGCAAACCGGCGCATCGACTCGACGTCGTACAGCGAATCCTCGGCTTGCGGGTCCGAGAGGTTGAACCAGTTCTGCATGAAGTAGATGCGCAGCATCTGCTCCATCGGCTTTGGCTGCGTCCCGTTACCCGCCTTCGGGTAGTGCGGCTCAATCAATGCCAACAGCCGACTCCAGGGAATCACCGCGTCCATCTCGGCCAAAAACCGCTCGCGGCGCGTGATCTTGCCCTTGTTCTGCCAGGCCACCGAAGCAAAGGTTGTCTGCTGCATCGCTCTGTCCGCTCCGCCGCTAATGCTTACTGCACACATTATCGGTCATCCATGGCTACCTGTGCAGAGCTTCCCTAGCAGCAGGAGGTACTTGGCAAATCCGGCCAGCGCGTTGAGCGAAATCAGCATCAAACTCGTACCAACCGCCGTGTGCATCGGCACTCGCGCGGCCAGCACCAGCGCGGGCAGTATGAGAAATCCGCCACCGACACCGACAAAGCCGGTCAGCACCCCGACGGCAAAACCGATACCTGCCAGCGTGAGTGTGCCCGGAGCAGAGGGGGCGTGCGCATCAACAGCAGGGGCGATCGTAATGCGAGCCGGCCGCAACATCATGATCGCCGCGGTCAGCATGGCCGCTGCAAAGGTGAGCAGCTGAATGGAGCCAGAAACATACTGGCTGAGCGTCGCACCGGCCCACGCGCCGGCCATTCCCGTCGGTCCGAGGCTGACAAACGCCCTCGGAGAAACGGTGCCAGCTCTTGCATTGAGCACCGCGCCAAAGGCTGCCACCAGCGCAACCACGATCAGCGAACCGGCGATGGCCTGCTTTTCCGGCTGGCCGAACAGGTAGACCAGAACCGGGACGGTAACAATCGACCCACCAGAACCCAGCAAACCCAGCGCGAGGCCAATCACCAGGGCACCGCCCACTCCCAGCCACGGCATCGTCATGCATTACCCGGCAAGTTGCGCTACCCTTTATATGCAGGCTTTATAATATACTAAAGTCATGGATCAGCAACCCGCTCCGATCGTGGCGCCGTTCTTCGATGCAGCGACGTCGACCTACAGCTACATTGTGCATGGGATGGACGATCCGGCGGCCATTATCATTGACCCAGTGCTCGATTTCGATCCGCGCTCCGGCGCCATCACGACGCAATCGGCCGAACAGCTGTGCGAGTACCTGACTGCTCACGCCTTGCGCGCGGAGTGGATTCTGGAGACCCACGCACATGCCGATCATCTCTCCTCGGCGCATTGGCTGCGGGAGCACCTGACAGGTCCGCCCCAGGTAGGCGTTTGTCGACAGATTACCAGCGTACAAGAGACGTTCAAGAAACTACTGGCACTCGAAGCGGAGTTCTGCGAAGACGGCCGTCAGTTTGACCGCCTGCTGGATGATGGCGAGTCCTTTGCGGTCGGGTCGATGCGGGTACGCGTGCTCGCCACGCCGGGGCATACACTCGATAGTGTGGCCTTCCTGATTGGCAACGCGGCCTTTATTGGCGATACGATGTTCATGCCTGACTACGGCACGGCACGCTGCGACTTCCCCGGGGGAGACGCGCGCGCCCTGTATCGGTCCATTCACAAGATCCTGGCGCTCCCCGATGAAGTCCGGCTATTTGTCTGTCACGATTATCCGCCCGTGGATCGTCCGCCTCGTTGCCAGACGAACTCTGCGGACCAACGGCGATCCAACATTCACGTCGGCGCGAATACTTCCGAGGCGGAGTTCGTGCAGATGAGGAACCAGCGGGATGAGTCGCTGGCAAAACCCATGCTGTTGTGGCCTTCGGTCCAGGTCAATATCAGGGCGGGCGAGCTTCCGCCCAAGGATGCCAACGGTCGACGGTATCTCAAGATTCCGCTGTCGGGTGCCATCGATTGATGGCGATACAGCGCGCTTGCGGGGTGGGTTCATAGGCTAGGTGTGTGCTACAGGCATAGGAGATTCCGATGTCATATTACCTCTCGCGAACAGTCACGACCACGATGGCGGATGCGCTCACCAAGGTGACGGCTGCGCTGAAGCAGGAAGGCTTCGGCGTGCTCTCTGATATCGATGTTCAATCGACGTTAAAAGCCAAGTTGGGTGTGGACACTGCTGGCTACAGGATCCTTGGCGCGTGTAATCCGGGCTTCGCGCATCAGGGACTGCAGCTTGAAGACAAGCTGGGTGTGCTGCTGCCCTGCAATGTCATTGTCCGCGAAGCAGAACCCGGGCTGATCGAAGTGGCGGCCGTCGATCCTGTTGCGAGCCTTGAGCGGGTAGGTAATCCCAAGCTCGCGGCGATGGCGGCCGAGGTCAGGACACGACTGCAGCGAGCGCTCGCGGCTCTCTAGTGGCTCACCGTCCGCGAACCCGGATCTGTTGGCCTGCGCTTGCAACTTTCAGCCGATCAGGCCACTCTGCTATCACTATGCGTCTCCGTCGTTACTGGCTCGGGTCCCCGGCGCCGTGGCTTCGAGTCACGGTGGCCATTGCCTGCCTCGTAAACAGCCTGGCCCCACAGAGTGCGATGGCATTGGCCATGCAGCACGCTGGCCTGGACAGCAGCGTGCTGGCGCCGACAGCGCAATCGCCCGCCTGCCATGGGACTGATGGGAGCGTGACCGCGCCCGTCAATAAGTCGGTGCCGCGCGCATTGCCCTGCTGCGCTCAGGGTACCTGTCAATGTGGCATGTCTCTCGCCTACGCGGCGCCGAATAGCGGCGCGAATCTACTGACCTACGTAGCACATTCACCCATGGCCGTTGAACCGGCAAATTCTGCGGCCCCGCGTAGCCCTCCGATCCCGCTGTTTCGACCTCCCATCCTCTAAGACGCCAGGCGGATTCGATCCGCAATTGCGCTCTAGCGCAGGCCGCCGTCAATGGACGCGGACTGTACGCGTCGAAGATCTGGGTAGCTCCCACGTTGTACCTTGAACTGAGGGCCTCTAAGAATCTTTGTGATTACAATTCATTTGTCACGACGGGATTCATCTACAATTTGCTGCAAAGTATTTAAATCCGCCACCCCGGGCAACAACTGTCGTCCAACGACAATTCCCGGGGTGCCTTTTAGGCTAAGCGCCCGTGCCTCCGAATCGTTGCGCGAGAGTAAGGCATCGATGTCCTTGGCTCGCGATATTTGATCCTTCTTAAGTTTATCCAAGTTTACGCCCGCGCGCTGCAACGCGGCATCCACTTGACTCTCTTGTGTCAGGCGTGGACCGCTGATTAAGGCGTCGTGCGCCACGAGGTATTTGCCTTGCCATTGGGCGGCCAGCGCGGATTTCGCCGCGTATACCGAGACCCCGCCGAAGATTGGCCAGTCCTTGTACACGATCGCGATTTTTTGATCTTGGGCAAGCAATGCCTGAAACGTCGGCACGAGCTTCTTACAGTAAGGGCAGTTGTAGTCAAAGTATTCGACGATCGTCACGTCCGCGTTGGCGGCGCCCACCCGATCGATTCCTGGATTCGTTAGCATTTCCTTTTGCCCGGCGAGCGTGATGCGCTGGATTTCTTGGGCCGGAGAGAGGATCGGAATGCACACCAGTATCAGCGCGGCGAGGAACGCGAGTAAATGATTCTTTTGGTTCGACGTAAGAAACATGTTGATCACCGCTCCCTTGATGAGAATCACGCTTGGCTTGTTGCAATCGTAGTATCGCACATGGAATTTCGCGTCGCTTGCCATGGGAGCGCATCGGTGAGTAGTTGCGGTAGCGCCGTAGCGCCCGCCCGATGCTCGGGTTTCGGGCGGACGAAAGGCCGGCTCATATAAGGGCTAATCACGTACGGCCCCGAGCCTTGTGCGGTCCGCGGCGCACGAGGGGGGGGCAGCAATTGGCGTCCACGGCGTATCACCTTCGCGGATCGGGATCCGTCCTAAAAGTGCACGGTC
>Ga0315286_10001014_pt1 | contig 24953 bp, 23 predicted proteins | sample YL17G10_0_MG_FD_205038 | JGI IMG/M metagenome (GOLD analysis project Ga0315286, IMG submission 205038) | Sediment microbial communities from Yellowstone Lake, YNP, Wyoming, USA - YL17G10_0 | ecosystem: Environmental > Aquatic > Freshwater > Lake > Sediment | place: USA: Wyoming | collected...
GGATGTTTCAAGAAATTGCGGTTTCGTTTAATTAAAGGCTATGGCCTTAACAGGGATAGGATTGATGAAGAAGGAAACAATTTATAAATTCTGTTTAATTACTATCCTTATTTTTTCGGGGTTCATTTATTTCTATAACCTACATCAAGAAAGTCTCCTTACCGATGAATATTTTAGTTTATATAATGCTCAACGGCCATTAAATGAGGTTGTATTCGGTCACAAGAAGGCGTCAAACCCGAATACTTTACCGCCGTTATATGAAATCATTATGCATTTCTGGCTGCAATTATTTGGCCTGGGCGAATTCGCACAGCGTTCTTTCTCGGCTATTTTGGGTATAATAAGCGTATATCTAATGTATAGATTAACGCGCCTATTATTTGATGCTAAAACTGGCCTGCTTGCCGCATTATTTGCTTCTCTTTCATTTTCCTGGTTCTCTTTCTTTCGCCAAAATAGATGCTACGGTTTATTCATCTGCCTGACCCTATTATCTTTTTATTTCTTATTCTATTGCTTAAAAAACAAAAGAGCAAAATTCCCTTTTCCGGCCCTAATATTGGTTAATGTCGCTCTTATCTATACGCATTATTTTGCTTTTTTAGTTGTTTTAATTGAATCACTATTAATTGCTTTCGAACATAAAAGAAATGGGCAATGGATAGAAAGGATTTTACTAATTATATATGTGTGTATATTTTTTGCATATGCCCCGTGGTATTCAAATTTACTTTATGATATCAATAAAGAACCTCTCATGCACGCCAAGATATACTATCCTGGTGTCGGGCCGCAATTATATTCTATTTTAATGATCCTATTCTCCGACCTCCATATAAAATGGGATCCGTTATTAACCATAACCTATATACCGTTAATTGTTATGGGTTTTATAGCGTTAAGTAAAACAAAAAACAATAACTTCGGGCATCTATTGCAATATCTCGTTCTAATATTCTTTCTCCCGTTTATAATAATCTATTTAATTACTTTATCAGATAGGGCGCGTTATTATGCCCCCTTCTTATTTCCACTGTTTATTCTTTTGGCTGTCGGTATACAAAAAATAAATACACGAAAATTGAAAACGATTATCCTATTTCCGGTGGCGGCACTTATCGTAACTTTTAATTTCGCGGATTTCTATGATTTCTTTCACAACCCCCTCCATGAAAACTGGAAACAGGCAGTGCTATATATAAAGCAGGTACCGGATTACCAAAATGAAGAGATGGTATTTGTATTTCAAACAAAACACAACCCTCCAGTTTTTGCCTATTATTATTGGGGTAACCAAATAGCCGCTTCCTTTATCGATAACATCACTACCTTGGAGGGTTACGAAAAAGACCTCGCAGCAATAAATACCAGGCATAAAGTATATTTGATAAGCGAGGAATTGCACGATGACAGCTTTTTCAAGAAACTTAATTTATTCTCGGATAACGCCTGGATCTGGGTATTCAGGTATCATGATTTTCTCTCGCCGCTCTATTTGAGGGCAAAAAATGACGGCGAATATTTCTTCCATCAGATAACGCTCAATAAAGAAATACCTCAGATTGATTTCTTCCTGTTAAAGAAAATAAAAAAGTAGGGATTTTTTTAGAGTTGGTTCATTACAGAAGGAACGGCGAAGCACTACAGTATAAGTATCTTTAGGTAGGTAGTAAAATAAAAGTGCCGAGGGAGGGAGTTGGACCCTCACGGCCTTACGGCCACCGGTTTTTGAGACCGGATCGTATGCCATTCCGACACCTCGGCAAAAATAGAGTTGACGCAACCTATTTTATATTCTAAAATAGCAAAGGTCAATAGATAAATTGAGGCCCTTCGACTCTCCGCCTTCGGCGGATCACTCAGGGCAGAAGTTTACAGATATTACTATAGAAAATTTTGGGGCCGTAGCGCAGCTGGGAGCGCACAACACTGGCAGTGTTGGGGTCGAGAGTTCGAATCTCTCCGGCTCCACCAATTTTTTCATTAATGAAAAAATTGGTGGATTCCGTTTTAATGTAAAACGGAATCTTCGTTCTATACGTATTTAAAAGTTTGGTTAGTGCCGAATTAATGTAATTCGGCATCCACTTTTTCTATCTTTTCTCGATTCGCTTTTACAGCTAACGGCCTTCCAATCGCTCCCGAAGCAATTATTTTTTGTCTTATGCGTTCTTTTTGTTTTTTTGTGAGTTGAATATCCCTAATCCATGTTATCCCCTTGCTTTAAGTAAAAGCCTTTTAGTGACGACAGCAGAGCCGCCCAAGCGGCGGCGCCATTGATATAGATTAAACTTTATGTAGTGATTATTGGAGACAAGTTCGAACCCTCTCCAGCACCCCAAAAAATTTTTAATGTAAAAATTTTTTGGCACTTGAAGAGTGACTTTCATTAATGAAAGTCACGATGAAAGTGCCTACCCAAGAATAACGGAAGAACTTAAAGGCTATTGATCAAATACGGTCAATAGCCTTTTGTCGTAGAAGACGACACGCCAATCCATCCGATAAGATTGGGTGTATGTTGCAGAAGGCAATGCATCGGCCAGCACCCAAGATTTTCGGATAGCTTGGTGTCCATTTGTATGGAATCCGATACGGCCGGGTGTAAGTTTAGCTGTAAATGGAGAGGTCATCCCTTTGTCGAATATTACTGCCCGTCCTGAGTGGGCACACTTTCAAAACTAACCTAAAAAAATACCATTAGGTTCCCACATCTTGCGTCTATCTCCAAAATTCCTTACTATTTTTAAAGAGAAGTGGTATAATTTAAAAGAAAATGGATGAGGCCATTGAGAGAGACGAAAAAACAGGCATTATTTATAAAACATGGATTTGCCCCTCGCCCCGAGCGGTTTTTTTGTTAGTCCACGGGCTCGGCGCCTTTAGCGGCAGATGGGGTCTTCTAGCCGATTTCTTCCTGCGAAACAATATTTCTTCCTACGCCATAGAGCTTAAGGGTTTCGGCGAGACAGAAGGCTTAAAAGGCCACGTTGACTCCTTCAATATATATTTCCGCGATATCCGCTCCCTTTACGAGATCATTAAAAGAGAAAACAGCGGGAAAAATATTTTCCTTATAGGCGAGAGCATGGGTGGCCTTATTTCTTTTTTGTTGGCGGGCCTAAAACCCGATTTATTCGACGGGCTTATTTGTTTTTCCCCTGCCTTCAGGAATAGGATGAAATTCAGCCTGGCAGAGAAAATTAAACTTTACTTCGGTATGCTATTGTATCCCCGAAAACAGTTTAAGATGCCTTTTGATTCCCGGATGTGCACCCGCGACCCTGACTGCCAAAAAGCAATGGATACGGATAAAAGAGAGCACCGGCTTGCCACGCCAAGGCTTCTTTTCAATATACTTCTTGCTGGGGCCCGGATAAATTCTTTAAAAGAAAAAATAAAAATACCGGTCTTATTCTTGATTGCCGGTGACGCGGATAAATTAACCGACCCCGAGAAAGCTAAAGCGGTTTTTAACGGCCTTAGGGCCAAAGATAAAGAAATAATCCAGTATCCGGATATGTATCATTCACTTCCAGTAGAATTAGGCCGGGAAAAAATATTCGGGGATATCTTACTATGGGTAAGTAAAAGAAGTTAGGGGGGGCGCTTTGTGAAATACATATTAGCCATAGACCAGGGAACCACCGGCAGCCGCGCAGTTCTGTATGATAGGAACGGCAGAAAGATAACCTCTGCCTACCAGGAATTCAGGCAATATTTTCCCAGGCCAGGATGGGTTGAGCACAACCCCCAGGAAATATGGGAAAGCGTTAATAGTACCATCCAGAAGGTGCTTAAAAAAGTTCCGGGTGCTGAAATCGCAGGGATAGGTATTACCAATCAACGCGAAACCACTTGTTTATGGGATAAGGATACCGGCAAACCCGTTTATAATGCCATTGTCTGGCAGTGCCGGCGCACGGCTGGGCGTTGTAATGAATTGAAAAGCAAAAAGGGGGAAGCGGAATTCTTTAGAAAGAGGACGGGCCTTCCTATCGACGCCTATTTTTCCGCCACCAAGATAGAATGGATCTTAAAAAACGTGCCCGGCGCTTTGTCAAGGGCCAAGAAGGGAAAATTATTTTTCGGCACCACCGACACCTGGATACTGTGGAAGCTTACAGGTGCCCGCGCGCACGCCACCGATTTCACCAATGCCTCGCGCACCATGCTTTTTAATATTGAAAAGCTTACGTGGGACACGGAATTACTGAAAAGATTCAGTATCCCGCAGGAGATCTTACCCGAAGTTAAAAAATCTTCGGGGTTCTTCGGCCGGACCATAAAAATAGGCAGGCTAGCCGGAGGCATCCCGATATGCGGCATTGCCGGAGACCAGCAGGCAGCGCTTTTCGGTCAGGCCTGTTTTGATCCGGGCACCATTAAAAATACTTACGGCACGGGTTGTTTTATTCTCTTAAATACCGGAAAGAAAAAGCCGGTTTCAAAATACGGGTTGATTACCACCTTAGCCTGTGGTCCAACAGGCGAACCGGTATACGCCTTGGAAGGCGCTGTTTTTATTGCGGGCGCCGCGTTGCAATGGCTGCGTGACGGGCTTAAGATTATACGTTCTGCTGGCGCATCCGAAAAAATGGCGCAGGCGCTTAAAGATAATGCCGGGGTTTATTTTGTTCCGGCGCTGGTGGGCCTGGGCGCGCCTTACTGGGATCCCGCCGCGCGCGGAGCTATTTTTGGAATTACCAGGGGTACCAACGCAGATCATCTTGCCCGGGCAGCGCTGGAGGCAATGTGTTATCAGACTAAGGATGTGTTTTTGGCCATGCAAAGGGATGCCGGGTTTAAGGTTAAAAGCTTAAAGGTTGACGGCGGGGCGGCTGCAAATAATTTTTTGTGCCAATTTCAAGCGGATATATTGGGAGTCGAAGTGATAAGGCCGAAGGTTATAGAAAGCACTTCTTTGGGCGCTGCCTATCTGGCAGGGCTGGCAGTGGGATACTGGAAAGATACGAACGAGATTAAAAAATACTGGCGTAAAGATAAGGTGTTTACTGCGAAGATGCCGAAATCTGCGGCATCTGGTTTTTACCAAAACTGGTTGGCGGCGGTCAAACGTACACGAGCAACATGAAACCTTACGATGTGGTAATAATCGGCGCCGGGGTGGTGGGCTCTGCCATTGGCAGGGAGCTTTCTCGCTATAAATTAAATATCGCCATACTTGAAAAAGAAGAGGAGTGCGGTTTTGGTGTTTCAAAATCCAATTCAGGGATTATCCATCCGGGCACTCAACATCCCGCCGCTTCGTTAAAAGGTAAGCTCTGCGTCCGGGGAAATATTTTAATGCGCAAGATCTCCCGGGAGTTGGGCGTTGATTTTAAGGAAGTCGGTGAATTAATAATTGCCTTTAGCCGCGAAGAGATTGTCCGGCTGATGGAGTTAAAAAAAGAGGCAGAGCTGCTTGGCGTTCCCCGATTAAAGATTGTCGATAAAAAGTGGCTTAAGAAAAACGAACCCAATCTTTCCGATGAAGCTATCGCCGCCCTCTACGCGCCCACTGCCGGGATCATAAGTCCCTACCGGTTGGCCTACGACCTTTGCGAAAACGCCATTAAAAACGGGGTTGAGATTCATACCGATAAAAAGGTAAGAGGCATAATTAAATCCGGGGATTGTTTTGAAATACAAACTCAAAACGGCGAGTTTAAGTCAAGGTACCTGATTAATGCCGCCGGATTATGTGCCGATGATATTTCAAGGATGGTTGGCGTTAGTGATTTTAAGATCTCACCGCGTAAAGGCGAGGAATTTATTTTAGATAAAAAAAAGGAGCATATAGTCAATCACCTGCTTTTTCCCCTGCCATCAAAAGTTTCCAAAGGGGTGCTGGTGATAAAGACTGCGGATGGAAATCCTATGATTGGGCCGACGGCAGAGGATGCCAGCGATAAAGAGGACCTCGCTACTTCCGATGAGGGGTTAAAAAAGGCGCTGGCTGGCGCCCGGAAAATGATACCCTCCATCAGCGAAAACGACATCATCGCCTATTTTGCGGGCTTAAGGCCCGTTGGCTTTACAGCGCCCCATCCGCTAGCGGGAGAGGATTTTATTATCCGGCATGAGCATAAAGCCACCGGATTTGTAAACGTGGCGGGAATCCAATCGCCGGGGTTGACGGCGGCGCCGGCCATAGCGGTTTTAGTTTCCGATATCCTAAGGAATAACGGCCTTACGATGAAAAAGAAATTTCACTTCTGCGGCCATCACCGGGAAATAACCCATCTTTTTGCCATTCCTTTTTCCCGGACCAAAAAGCTGGTGAAAAAAGACCTCGCCTACGGTGATATCGTCTGCAGGTGCGAGATGGTTTCCGCTAAAGAGGTGCAGGATGCCATACGCTGCGGGGCAAAAACACTCGACGGGATAAAATTCAGGACCCGCGCCCAGGCTGGCCGCTGCCACGGGAGTTTTTGCACCACCAGGATAATGAAAATACTGGCCGAAGAAAGAAAAATTCCCTTGACGCAGATAACCAAGAGGGGAAGGGGCTCTGAGCTGGTTAAAGAGGATAGGTTAGATGCTTAAAAGGGATTTGGTAATAGTAGGGGCAGGTCCTGCCGGTATGGCGGCAGCGATTTCAGCGTATGAAAACGGGGTAGAGGATATTTTGCTCCTGGAGCGTGACCAGTATCTAGGCGGGATTTTAAATCAGTGCGTCCACACCGGTTTCGGGCTAAATTATTTTAAAGAAATCCTTACCGGCCCCGAATACGCCCACAGGTTTATTGAGAAGTTAAAAGGTATAGAGGCCATAGAAGTCAGCCTGAAATCATTTGTGGTGTGTTTGAGAGCTGATAAAACACTTACCTATTTTAAGCCGGGTGCGTTGGAAACAGCGCAGGCCAAAGCGCTGATAATGGCTACGGGTTGCCGGGAAAAGACCCGCGAGATGGTGCATATTGCCGGCGGGAGGCCGGCAGGGATTTTTTCAGCGGGCCTGGCCCAAAAACTGATAAATATCGAAGGGCTTCTGCCTGGCAGGGAAATTGTGATTGTGGGTTCAGGCGACATCGGCTTGATTATGGCCAGGCGTTTTATCTTAGAAGGGGCCAAGGTTAAGGCGGTGGTGGAAATCCAGCAGCAAACGAGAGGCCTTATGCGCAACGTTGTCCAATGTCTGGAGGATTTTGACATTCCACTGTATATGCGGCACAAGATTTCAAAAATTCACGGGCGGGACAGGGTGGAAAAGGTAGATATAGTTAAGGTGGATGAGGAATTAAATGAAATTGCCGGTTCGGAATTTCAGCTTGCGTGCGATACGGTGTTGATATCAGTGGGGCTTATTCCGGAAAATGAGCTCATCGAGATGGCGGGCGTAAAATTGGATAAAAAGACTAATTCCCCAGTATCCGATGAGGTAAATAAGACCTCTATCCCGGGATTATTTGTCTGCGGCAATGCTTTTAAGGTTTACGACCTTGTGGATTCTGTCTCGCGCGATAGCGCTGATGCCGGCCGCCTGGCCTCAGAATATCTAAGAGGTTTGAAGTGATCAAAGAATTGACTTGTATAGAATGCCCGAAAAGCTGCTCGTTAATGGTGGATATAGAAAATTGCCGCATTGTCAAAGTTAACGGTAATCAATGCCCCCGAGGCCAAGATTACGCCAAAGCTGAAATTGAGAATCCACTTCGGATTCTGACCGGGGTGGTTTTAACTAAGGGCCTGGCAATAAAAATGGTTCCGGTAAGAACCGATAAACCCATCCCCAAGGCTAGGATTCTTGAGGCAGCGGATGAGATTAAAAAGCTTAAGGTCACCAACCCCCTTGGTATAGGCGATATTATAGTGTCTAATTTTATGGGCCTGGCCGTAAATTTGATTGCCACTAGAGATGTATTATAGGCATTTTACTCGATAGAGGGGACACGCCCCCTCAATTACTTCAAAGATAAAGTTTTCCCGAAAGAAACAGCAAAACCTACGATTATACCCAGGTACAATTGATTTCAACCTGAATACTTCTACAATATTATAATGAAACTAGAGGGGCACAGATCGTAAAAGGCAGGGAAGAATAAACAAGTAATGGAGAAGTTCTCAAACTCTCTTCATTCTTGCAAGTAAAGAATGCTATAATTGGATTGTTAGATTGTACATAGTTAACCCCTAGTTAAAAGGCAAAAGGAATAGTTTTTTAGAAAGAGGTCAAAAATGTTGCTTATTATCGGGGCTACATCTTTTAAATTACTCCTTACGTTTCTAATCGCTTACTTGTCCGGACTTCTGGTAAAATACAAAAATGTCAAAGTTAACTACACAAGGAAGATAGATCAACTCTTTCTCTTCTTTATTCCGGCATTAGTGGATTATTTTTTCACAAATGATAATCCCAGCACCTCGTTTATGATTATCAATCAAACTTTATTTATGTTAATTACTCTTATTATTTTTATTAAACCTATCCGCAATAAAGTCCCGATAATCACAACTGCTTTTAGTTCATTCGACAGGCCTGAAGATCGTCCTTATACGTTGCTGTGGTTTACTTCTCAAGGTATTATAGGCTATGTTGTGCTAGTTCCAATAATCGCCGTCTTTAATCACTACCATATGTTTAACATGTTAAGCATAGCAATTTTAATAACTGTTTTTGGAGATGGCCTGGCCGAACCAATAGGTATAAGATTCGGTAAACATAAATATACGACCTATTCTATATTTCCTATAAAAAAATACGTTCGCTCTCTAGAGGGAAGTCTAACGGTATTTATTACAGGTATTATTGTTGTATTCATATTCAAGCACTCGTTCAGTAATACCCAGTTCTTAATAGCATTGGCGGCCATACCGATCGCTATGACATTAACCGAAGCGGTTTCACCTCACACATTGGATAACCCGTTACTGGTAATAATAGGTTCCGGCCTAACATTTCTTATCAAAAACTTCTGCTAATCGAAATTTTGTTTTACCAAAAATTTGATATTCGCTCGGTGCAAATTTGGTTTCGAGTCCTCCTGTAGGAACCACCAAATAGAATATGTTACAGAAGGTTTTTTAGTAGTAAAAAGGGTGATATATATGAGAATAAAATCATTCAGGAAAAACTTTTTAGGTATTTTGTTTTGTGGTTTTTTATTCAGCGGCGCTTTTCTTTCAAATGCGCTTGCCGGCGATATTGTTATCTTTGGCGATAGCCAGCAAAATGAAACTATCCGGCGTAGAGTTGTTCATGCTATTTTGGCCTTTAAGCCTTCGGCTGTCTTTACTGTGGGGGATAATGTTGATGATGGGAATGATCCGAGGCAATGGAAACTTTTTAACGATATAAACGGGCCTCTTCTAAAGACCGCCGATTATTTTCCTGCGCTTGGCAATCATGAAGAAGAATCTCCGCTCTATTTTAAGAATTCTCCATACTTAAATCACAAAGGCTGGTATTCTGTTGAGCGCGAGGGAATACATTTTATTGTTTTAGATAGTAATTCCGATCTTCGTTGTGGATCAGATCAATACAATTGGCTTGTATCGGACTTGAATAGCATTAAAGGAGAGGTGAAGTTCAAGATCGCAATATTTCACCATCCTATTTTTGATGTTGGTTTTCATAGGGCTGATGCAAAAAGGTTAAAGCCTATACTTTTGCCTCTATTTCAGAAATATGGAATATGCGCCGTATTCTCCGGCCATGATCATAATTATCAACGGTTTAAATACGAAGGGATATATTTTATTGTAACCGGAGGAGGGGGAGGTAATCTTTATTGGCGGTTCTGGAGAAGCCTATATCTACAGAAATTCGTCAAAACCTATCATTTCTGTTTGCTATCCCCAGGCGTTGATCTTTTAAGGATAAGGATTATAAGGATTGATTCACACAGTATCGATGATTTCACGATTCCGTCCACCAAGCCACCACACAAAGAGCCTTAAACTAATTGCAAATTTAAAGAGTTGCGGACAAAACTAAACACTCGGAGAGCATAATTCATTGATAATAAATCAGTAAAAACCCCCGTTCTTATTTCTTTAGCAATTCTTCCTACTTTTCGAGTTGTTTGTCCAAATTACTTCAAAGATAAAATTTTCCCGAAAAAACAGTAAAATCCTACGGTTATACCTCGGTACAATTGATTTTATTCTGTTATTCTCTATAATAAAATTGTAAAGATATATACTGGGAATAAAAATAATGAAAACACCCGGCCGTATCGGATTCCATACAAATGGACACCAAGCTATCCGATAAGCTTGGGTGCTGGCCGGTGTTCGCTACTGCGTACACCCAACCTTAAAGGATAGGTTGGTGTTCGCTACTGCGAAAAGGAAGAGGGATTAATACATGAGAACCATGAGAACAAAATGGATGTCAGGTTTTCATATAATTATTTTCTTGATGAGCGTGCTATCAATCCAGGGTTGTGCTAGCATGCGGCCACGGAATGCAGTGCCAATAGATTTTTCCGGAAAAGTTACTATTTCCGGCATGCCGGATATCCGCTCTGATATTGATAACCCCGATCCGACAGTTATGCAGAAGGGCTTGATCGATTCATTTAAAGAAGAAGGTCAAAATGATTATCCCACTAATGCGCTTGGGATAAAGACATATCCTGCGTTAGCCGTTTCAGCCGGCGGGCCTAAGGGCGCCTATGGCGCAGGGTTCTTAAAAGGGTGGTCTAAGGAAGGCTCGCGGCCGCTTTTTAAGATAATTACAGGCGTCAGTAGCGGAGCGATTATTGCTATTTGCGCGTTTTTAGGGAAAGACTACGATGACCAGCTTGAGAAATTTTTCACCACGATGTCAACCAAAGATATAATGAAACAAAATAATTTATTCAGCATTTTATTCGGAAGTTCATTTGCGAGTCCTGCTCCGCTGGTTAAAAAGGTTTCGGACATTGTGGATGAGAAATTAATAGCAAGGGTTGCCGAAGAACACAGGCGCGGCCGCAGGCTCTTTATTGGCACCGTAAATCTTGATGCGCAGGAATTTGTTGTTTGGGACATGGGTGCGCTTGCGTGTAAGAGTGGCCCCGATTCGCTGCAAATGTTTCGCAAAATTATTCTGGCCTCAAGTGCTATGCCAATGATGTTTCCTCCTATATATTTTGAAGTTTCTTCTGCAACCGGAGAACTTTATGATGAGATGCATGTTGATGGCGGATCAATGAGACAGATATTTTATATCGACCGATTAACAAAAAATATGGAAGGAGCGGCTAAGGTTTTTGGTATTGATCCCTCAAAATACAGGCCGCAGATTTATGTTTTATGTACCGGTTATATGTCACCGATCAGGCAACAGGTAAAAAACAATCTGGTAGTTATAGGCTTACGCTCTCTTGAGACGTTACAGGCAGCGGCGTTTAGCGGGGATATCTACAGGCTCTATACCTTTGCGCAGAGAAGGGGCCTGGATTTCAATTTAGCCTATATTCCGGCAGATTTTAAGTCTCATCAAAATCCAAAAGATTTCTTTGATAAAAAAGAAATGCAGAGGCTCTTTAAGCGCGGATATGATGATGCGATCAATGGGTATAAGTGGCATAAGACACCACCCGGATATGCGGCGGAGGATGAAAGATAGGATAGATACGATGAAAACGCCGGGCCCTGAAACAGCTATTCCTGCGGTAGTTAGCGGTATGCTTGCCACTGTCGACCATCAGAAAATATCCTTCCAGCATTTTAAGAATGGCGGCCTCGCCGTTATCATTATCGCGCATGGTTATTATAATAGTAAACAGTGCGTGATTTTGCAGCAGTTGGCTCAGGCGCTTGTGGGAGAGTACGATATTTTTATGTTTGATTTTCGCGGACATGGCAAAAGCAGGGGCGTATTTACCTGGACGAGCCGGGAAGGTAATGATTTACGAGCGGTATTAGATTTTGTTGCGCCGCTTTACTCTAAGATTGGATTAATTGCCTTTTCTACTGGAGCAAGTATTAGCATTAATGTCCTTGCCAATGATAAACGTGTGGATAACTTTATCTGCGTCAGCGCTCCGTCGGATATGTCGAGAATTGATTACTGGTTCTGGGCCCTTGACTGGAAAGGGGACTTGGTATACACTCTTTTGAATCCTAGAGGATGGATCGGCAAAGGAGTGCGTCCGGGGCCATTCTGGCTGGCCAAGGAAAGGCCTATTGATAACGTCGGTAAAATTACCATTCCGATTATGTTTATACACGGCAGCCGGGATTGGGTAATTAGGCCGTGGCATTCCGAAGCCCTATACCAAAAGGCAGGCGGGACGAAGAAAATAATTTTTATCAAAAACGGGCCGCACGCAGAGTTCTTAATGCGGGATTATCCCGAGCAATTCGTCGCAGAAGTAAAGAATTGGTTCCTTGATACGCTATGAAGAAGGAAGATTTGGCTATCCATAAGATATTTGCTCAAATAGCTATATAATTAGCTTGTAAGTATTATAAGAAGTGTAGTTATTACCTATACCAACACGGGCAGGATAAACTCATTCGATGTCGAAATTACTTTTGCGTAAAACTTGGCGTCTGTGCGGGATAATCTTTCCTCTTGTATATTATTTTGGAAGCAAGAGAATAACCTTAATTGTAGTCTTGCCGTTTTTATGCATTTTCCTGCTTATTGAATTCTTACGCTTTACAATCCCTAAGTTAAATAATAAACTGTTTATTAATTTTCGATATTATTTTAAGGAAACTGAGAAAAAGGGATTAATTACCACAACAACTTTCTTAATTTCATTTTTAATAACCGTATTATTATTTAGAAAAGATATTGCAATAACCGCGATGCTATTTGCGATATTTGGGGATGCGGCTTCTGCGATCGTAGGTGTACACGGAAAAAAGAGAATATTCGATAAGAGCATAGAAGGGAGTTTGGCATTTTTGGTTACATGTTTAATAATTGGTTTGGCACTTGCTTTAACAAAAATACGCCTTGCCCCTGCAGTATTTATTTTGGGGGCATTTTCCGCTACTATCATAGAGCTTTTACCGCTACCTGTAGACGATAATTTTACAATTGCATTAGCTGCCGGAGCTGTAATGAGCGCAATCTCTAAATTTTTATAAAAGGAGACATTAAAGATGTCAAGACGGCAATGCAAAGATACGCTATGAAGAAGGAAGATTTAGTTATCCATAAAATATTTGCTCAAATATCTTGCAGATTTTCAGATAGGATATGCCTTCAAATAAAAAAAGGCTCTACCTGGGAGAGATGGACATATGGGGAAACTCAAGATCTCTCTCTAAGGATAGGCGCATTTCTTATTAAGGAGGGTTTTAAAAAAGGCGACTTCGCTGGCTTGTGTATAGAGAATCGGCCGGAATGGGCAATAATCTATTTAGGCATAATGGCTGCGGGCCTGACCTGTGTCCCTCTAGATCCACAGTTGACCGAACAAGAAATAGAAAATCTCATCAATGACTGCGCCGCAAAAATCATATTTGTCTCCCACGCCGTTTTTCAGACCAAAAATATTAATAAGATAAAAGCCGGGCTGAACAAAATCGTTATACTGGACCTGGATATTGAAAAAGATAACCTTATAGGCCTGGCGCAGGTCAAATCTACCTTGCACGAAGGGGTCGCATGGCCCGAGGTAATTCCAGAAGATATCGCTTCGCTTATCTATACATCAGGCACCACAGGCTCGCCAAAAGGGGTAATGCTCACGCATAAAAATTTTTGCTCTAATTTTCAAAGTATCAACAAACTGAAACTCTTCTCGGATAAGGATACTTTCATATCGATATTACCACTGCATCATGCCTACCCTTTTATGATTACGCTGATCACGCCTCTTTTTTGCCGCGCACGGGTCACTTATACTTCAAGCCTTAGGAGCGATGAATTGTTGAATTTGATGAGAGAGGCCGGGGTAACGATATTGGTAGGGGTACCGCAACTTTTTTCTCTTTTTTTTACGAATATATTAGAGAAGATCAAGTCGATACCGTTAATCGTTAGGATGCCTCTTTTTGGGCTGATAGAGATATTGTGGCAGATAAGAAGGTTTAGCGGAATAAATTTAAGCAAGCTGGCTCTGCCGAAGATACACCGGCCATTCGGGCAAGCTTTAAGATTTTTTGCCTGTGGCGGCGCTAAGTTAAATGAAGAAGCGGCGAGATTTCTCATGAAGATAGGTTTTACAATACTCGAAGGATACGGACTTACCGAAACATCTCCGGTGGTAACCTTTAACCCATTAAAGAAGCAGAAGATCGGTTCTGTCGGCAGAGTGATCCCGGATGTAGAATTGAAAATCGATAATCCCGACTCAAGCGGTATGGGTGAGGTAGTAATCAAAGGCCCCAATGTCACGAAAGGCTACTACAACAGAGCAGAGGAGACCTCGAGTGTTTTAAAGGACGGCTGGTTTTACTCCGGCGACCTGGGCCATATAGATAAGGACGGCTATCTTTATATTACAGGAAGGAAGAAAGAGATAATTGTTTTAAGTTCCGGAAAAAACATCTATCCCGAAGAGGTAGAATCCCATTATACTAAGAGTCCTTACATTAAAGAAATATGCGTTCTTGGTATCGGCGAAGCACAGGAGGAGAGGCTGGCCGCCGTGGTAGTGCCCGACACTGACTATTGCCGCAAGCTTGGGGAGGTCGATCTTAATAGTATTATCAGGTGGGAGTTGGAAAATTTATCTCAAGGGATTGCTCCCTACAAACGCATCAAGGGCTATATTATTGTAAAGGAAGACTTGCCGCGCACGCGGTTGGGCAAGATAAAAAGGTATGAAGTTAAGAACAAATATCTAGATGAGCTTAAGGGTATAAAGTTAAAAGGCGCGATGGGGGAAATCCCCGCTACAGATGAGGATCTCAGGCTGCTCACTTGCGGTGTTGGTAGGTCGATAATCGATGCCCTGAAAAAAAGCGCAAAGTTAGAAAGACAGATAACCCCTAGCGATCATATCGAATTGGATCTCGGTATCGATTCGTTGGGCCGCGTAGAACTAATAATAGCGTTAGAGCAGGCGCTAAACATTCGCATTCCGAATGAGTTAATGACTAAGGTCTTTACTGTTAAAGAGCTTATTCTCCAGATAGAGAGGCTGGTTCCAGGCGAAGGGGTTCAAAGAGAGCCTATTTCACAGGTCAAGAGCCAAACTTTATGGAATGAGATTTTAAACGAAAAGCCCGCCAAAGATATAATAAAAGAGGTAAATCTAGCGCCAAACCGGATGACAATTTTAGGGATGCTGCTATTCGCTGAAATTTTACGCCTTGCGTTTAGGGTAATCTGGGGCTTGAAGGTTTTCGGAACAGAAAATATTCCGAGAATGGGAAAGTGCATCCTATGTGTTAACCACAGCAGTTACCTGGATGCGTTTATTGTTGAGGCTTCCGTGCCTTTGAGTTTACGAAAGGGCCTTTTCTTCGTCGGTTTTAGAGCCTATTTCGAACAGCCCTTTATTAAAAATATCATAAAATATATCAGGGTTATTCCCATTGATCCGGGTATGCACTTCGTGGAAGCTATGCAGGCATCTTCTTATGTTCTTAAGAATAACAAGATGGTCTGTATCTTTCCAGAGGGCCAAAGAACTATCGACGGAAATGTTAAAGAATTCAAAAAAGGGGTCGGGATATTGGCAAAAGAGCTCAATATTGCGCTGGTTCCGGTATTAATAACAGGTTCATACGAATCCTGGCCGAGGACAAAATCGCTTCCCAGGCCCTATCCGATCAAGATAACCTTTGGAAGGCCTTTTGATTTTGACGAACTTAAAGTAGAGGGGCTAAAATTGGGGGCCAAAGATGAATATGAAGCAATAGCCTTTGGCATAAGGGAAGAGGTTGTAAAGCTTAAGAAACAGTAGTAGGTCCGGCATCAAAATTCCTTTTCTAAAATAGAGCGCGCTAAATCCTTGAGTTTAACGAAGTCGGCTGGCTGATAAGCAGTTGTTTCTATCGGAGGGAGAATCTTTAACTTAGCGGAAGTTTTGGTGGTAAATATCCAACTACCCCTGGGTATGGCCGTGCCGGTTCCTTGAAACTTTATTGGTAATATCGGTACCCGTTCTTTTATCGCCAGCTTAAACGCGCCGTTACGGAAATCGCCCATCTCAGTCGTTTCACTTCGTGTCCCTTCCGGAAAGAAAAGTATTGATATTCCGCTACGTAACCAATGGCTTGCTTCCCGGTAAACTTTCTTTATACTGCCTAGATTTTCTCTCTGGAGCTTTATGTGTTTGGCCAGCGCCATTGACCATCCGACAAAAGGTATTTTAAATAAACTTTCTTTAGCGACCCATTTGAATTGCATTTTTGTCTGATAGGCGAGTACGATATCGGCCAGGCTCTGGTGATTGGCTATTATTATATAGGTGCGTTGTTTATCAATATTATTTAGGCCGCTTATTTCAAGCTTCCAATAAGGGTTGAGCGCGATCACTGCATCCGACCACCAGAAGCACTGCATATGCGTAAAGGCGCGTTTTTTGTCAAACGGATAAAGAAGGGCAGTGCATAACAGCATCACGAAGTATAAGGCAATGGTAAGTATGGATCCCACTGTCCAGATGAGTATCGATAAAAAGATTTTTTTCATAAATCATATCATAAGTTTTAATGAACAGATTGTCAATAAGAAATCCAAGTAAGAAAGATAAGTTTATCTCATATTTTCGATCAGTAATTGAATGTTATTACGTAATTCTTCGGCGATCTGGTGGGTTAGGGCAGAGGGGTTTTTCTGATATGGTTCAACATAACGGCTGAGGTCAAGGGGAGGGCCGATGCGCACTAAACAATCGCGGTTGCCGAGAGGATGGGGCGTTTTGAGCTTGAAGACTTCGCGCTCAAGCTTCATAACTGTTTCGGCTAACCGCTCTTCTGAAGGAGCCAGGTCGATATATTGAGGCTGCCATCCTGCCATTTGGATGCTTTCCTTGAGATCTTTAATGTTTTTTTGAAACTGTATTCTGGCTTCGGGGCTAAAAAGTTTTTTCCGGCGCAACTGTTCTCGCAGGAAAAAAATTATTTTCTGCGCGCGGTCAACGAGCCGCGCCTTGGGATCGATCTGAAGCTGTGGATATTGCGTCTCGACGTTTGAAAGCAGCGCAGCCTGAGTGAGCCTTACTTGTTCTTTAAGTCGTGTCAGTTGTTCGGAAATCATTTGGGTGCGGTTGATGATTTCTTGGCGCTTTAAAATTTTTGCCATAATGCGGATGATTTTTTCCTGAAGGGTGAAAAAGTTTGCATGTAAAAACAGGCGTTTTTCAATCGCGCGGATTTTTTTGTCCAAAATTAATCCGATCGGCTTGCGGTAATAATATTTGATGGCGACCGGCAAGAGATATGCCTTCCAGGAAGAATTTGTTTCTCGGTTTTCAGTTATAGCCTGTAAACCTATATGGACAACTCCGTTTTTAAAGGGTTGCACCAGATCATTTAAATATGAAATCTCTCCCTCTGGAAACATGACCAGGGTGTCATGCCCTTTTTTGACAACGTCAACCGCATAGCGCCTTGCCGTTTGGTCACCGCCGCCCCTTTCGACTGAAAAATCTCCTAGACGCTGCAATAACCAACCGTAGAGGCCGTGCCATTCCTGGAAAGCTTCAGCATTAATCATGTAGGTGAATCGACGATGGCAACGGCGAGAAAGCTCAATACAGACTCTGGGATCCATTTCGTCAGAGTGGTTAGCTGCCAATATCAAGCCGGAATCTTTCGGGATGTTTTCAAGGATTTCAAGATCGCGCGGATCAAGGTGCAGACGATTATGCCAGGCAAGATCAAGGGCGTTCCAAAGTTGAACTGTCCATATGATCCAACGGCAGTGCTTAGCAGGACGAAAACCTGTTGCCAAATTGGCGGAAAAATCAGTAGATTTCATGTTGTTTGGCGGCTTCCCCTAAGATTTTACCAGTAAAATTTTCTTTTTATATTTTCCCGATTACTAATGCCGCATTTTTGCCGCCAAAACCAAAAGAGTTTTTTAGGATTATCTTTGGATTAGCTGTGATGGCTTTATTGGGAACGTAGTTTAGGTCGCATTCAGGGTCAGGAACCTCTTGGTTGATTGTCGGATGAATAATACCTTTTTCCAGCGCAAGTATAGCAGCGCAAATTTCTAATGCTCCTGCAGCAGCAATGGTATGCCCAATCATTGATTTTGTGGAAGAAATCGGAATTTCTTTAGCTCTATCGCCGAATATCCTTTTAATGACCATAGTTTCGATTTTATCGTTCAGCGGGGTTGAGGTACCGTGGGCATTGATATAATCAATATCTTGCGGTTGAATCCCGGCATCCTTAATAGCCAAGCGCATTGCCCTTTCTGCCTGAAGTCCATGCGGGTCAGGGTTGGTAATATGGTATGCATCGCAGGTAGAACTTACGCCAAGTATTTCTCCATAAATATGCGCTCCTCTTTTTAAGGCACACTCTAATTCCTCTAAAATTAATACACCGGCGCCCTCGCTTAAAACAAAACCGTCTCTTAACCGGTCAAAAGGCCGTGATGCTGCAACAGGCGTATCATTTCTTTTGGATAGAGCTCTTAAAACACAAAAGGAACTAAATACAGGAGCAAAAAGCGGCGCATCGCTGCCTCCCACAATAACTGAATCTACGGCATCTTTTTGAATCAAATCCCGGGCAAGGCTAAGCGCATCCGAAGAAGATGAACACGCGGTAGATAAAGAAAAGCTGGGCCCCTGCAAACCGAATTCAAGGGAAATACAGCTTGCCGCAGCATCCGGAAAAGAAGCAATGGCAGTAAAGGTATTAATTTTCATCGGGCCTTTAGTGCGGTAAACATTTTCATATTCCTCCAAAGTAAAACCCTTGCCAGCCATAGTAGTTGCAAGAATCACGCCGAATCTTTGCAGGTTACAAGCAGCAAGGTCTAACCGGGAATCTGTAAAAGCAAGCTTGGCTGCCGCCATGGCCAGATGCGTGGTACGGTCCATTCTCCGGGCCTTTTTGTACTCAATAAATTGAGAGATATCCAAATCAACTTCTCCGGCAATTTTGGTAGGAAATGGGGTAGGGTCAAAGCGGGTGATTCTTCTGATACCGGATTTACCTTCAATCAATGCAGCCCAAAAATTTTCTTTTCCCACGGTATTGGGCGCTACTATTCCCAAACCAGTAATCACTACGCGGCGCTTCGCCATTTTTAAATACCTTTTTCAGTAAAAAATCTATTGAATGAATTATATCATACCTGTCACGTCTTACAAGGTGCCTTTTAAGCCGAGGTGCTTTATGGCAAAATATGGGCGCCCTTAGGACGTTTGAGCTTTAGGGTTTCTTAAATAAAATTTAAGGATGATCCCGAGATAAATAAAACCAAATAAGTATCCTCCTAGCACATCCGTGGCCCAATGGGCGCCAAGATAGATCCGCGAGATTGAAACAGCGAGGATTAAGAAGATAGAAGAAATACCAATAAAAAGTCTCCAAAACGGAGAAATCTTTTTATTGACGATCATCACGGTTAAGAGAAAACCAAAAAATACAACATAATGAACCACATGCCCGCTGGGGAAAGCGGTTTGAGTAAACTTAAATACTATTTTGGCATTTTCCAGTGTTGGTCGGGGGCGATGGATTAATATTTTAATCAAGATATTGAATAGATCGGGGAGAACGACCGCGATCGTAAAGCAAGCTTCTCGTTTGTAATAGTAGTGAAAGAATAGCAATGAAGCAATGATAATTGAAGTAGTCGCAATTGCAAAATCACCAAAAATGCTGATAAATTCCATCACGGTTGTCAAATGCCCCATTTTGAGTTGCTGAATTTCATGGGTCACATTGATATCAAAGCTGGATATTGGATGCATCAGGACAAAAAAAGTTAATCCAATAATACTAACCGCGACTAAGGCATAAAAAGTTAACAATCGTTTATCCAATGCTTTTGTCCACTTTTTTAGGAACCAAAACCTTGATCGCATCCGGAATAATCTTGATATGAAGAGGCATTTCTTTCAATACCTCGCCATCACATTGGACCGTTTGTTTGGGGGTTGCGGAAACGCTGATTTCTTTGCCTTGCCAGTGCTCTACTAATTCCAGATTGTCCGGACGTTCCCGTTTAATCAAGGTAACCACTATAAGCTTAAATAGGCTGAGATTCGCTTTTCGCACGACAATAACATCCAATAACCCATCGCTGACATCTATATGCTTATCGTAAGATATGTGACTAAACCCGAGATTTCCTGTATTAGTAATAATGCAGGTGAAACCTTGAACTTCATGTTCTTGCCCATCGATTTTCAGATGGTAGGCGGCTTTTTTAGTTATCTTTAATGCCGCGGCCGCTGAAAGAAAATAGGCGAAGATACCAATCTTATTTTTGGTCTTTCGATCCGCGCCTTTGATCATATCCGACCCAAAACCAAGGCTTATCCCTATAATAAAATAACGCTTATCGAACTGCCCCACATCAATGGTTTTCGTCTCTAACGGGCCGTGGCTCATGAGCAAACAAGCTTCTTTAAGGTCGTAGGGTATGCCAAGTTCATTGGCCATGACATTCGCAGAGCCCTCCCGGTAAAATAACTAAAGGAATCTCTGATCCCATCAGGCCACTGATTGCTTCCATGAGCGTGCCGTCGCCGCCGTACACCGCGAGGGCATCGATTCCTTCTTTGACGCTAGCCAATGCATACTGGATCGCATCGCCCGGTTGGTGAGTAATTGATGCTTCCCATGTAATGCCGGCTTCTTTCATGGATGTATTGATTACAGGCAAGATAGATTCGCTTCTTCCGGAGGCGGGATTAATAATGATGCGAACATTTTTTATTTTCTTTTCCATAGAACCACCTTTTCTTACTTTGAATTAATTTTATTCTAACCTTATTTTAATGCCGCGTCAATTATACCCGAGTACAATTGACCCCATTTTGAATACTCCTATAATACTATCGTGGAGTTAGAATGATTGTAGTTTATGGGAAATTAAAATCGATTTTAAAAAAGGAGGCGAAGATGAAAAGTTTAAGAATTATAAGCGTACTTCTTGTATGCCTATTCTTTTCAGCAATAGTATCTCTTTACGCCCAAGAGCAGAATACTAATAAAATTATGGAGCAGTTAAATCAGGAGTTAGAGAAGGATAAAGTGTTTACTCCGCGGGAATTGAAAACCATCAAAAAACCAGTAAAGAATATGCTGGATAAAGGAGCAACTAAGGAAGACTTAAAGAATATGCTGGAGGATTTATCTAGGAGCGAGGTTAGAGGCAGAGATTTAGAGAATACGGTTAATGCTGCTAATGATTTGGTAAATAAGGGCGAACATCCCAAGGAAGCAGGAAATATTGTCTCCCAAGCAGCGCACGCAGCGCAGGCACAAGGATTAAAAGGCAGAGATTTAGCTGCCAAAGTCCATGAGGCTATACGTCAGAGAAAGCAGGAACGGGAAAAGACGAAGAAGATGAAGCAAGAGGACAAGCGTAAAGAAAAAGGCAAAGAAGAATCCGGTCGAGTGCCTGCAGGAGGACAGGGTAAAGACCATGGAGCAAAAGGAGGTAAAAAATGGAAAAATTAGTTTTATTAGTATTGTTAGTTACTATGATTTCCTTGCTTGGATGTGAGAGGAAAAATTCAGTTACCTTCAAAGGACCGTCAGCGTCAGTAACATTTAAATAATATCGCAACAATATACACCCGGCCATAACACCCCGCTTTAAAGGATAAGCGGGTGTTACACCCTGTGTGTAAAGGATTGGCCGGTGTTCGCTTACTGCGAAGGAGGCAATGTATGAAACCCATCAGTTATTTATTTCTGTCTATCATGATCCTGTTCCTCTCAGGAGGGCTGGCGTATGGGATGGCGCAGGTAAAACAGAACGAAGGCAACGTAGATATGATGATGAAATACCAAGACGTGGATCAAAATAACGACGGCATGATCACGCGTGAAGAGAGTCAGAGGTTTTTTAATAACCGCGATTGGAATGGTGACGGTGTCCTCTCAGGAGATGAGCTGAGGCGCGGTGCGAGTCGCTATCAAGGTACTTCAGCCTCTTCGGATCAGTTTCGTGCGTTAGATCGCAACAACAGTGGTGCGATTTCTCGCAGCGAATGGACGGGCACGACGCAGGATTTTAATCGTCTGGATCAGGATCGTAACGACCATTTAAGCGTTGAGGAGTTTTATCAAAGCTCGGGGCCGGATCAATTTAGTGAGCTCGATTACAATAACGATAGGGTCATTGCATACGACGAATGGTCTCCTAACAGCAGACGTTCATTTGAAGTACTGGATTTCAACCGCGACGGAAAATTGACCCGCGATGAATTTTATAATCCGCAGCAGTACCCCATTTCCGTCTTCCGGGAGCTCGATCAAAACAACGACGGGATGATTTCGCGCAGCGAATGGCGCAGTACGAGCGAAGCCTTTAACAGTCTGGACACCAATGGGGATAACCTTTTGAGCGAGAATGAATTTAATACTCCTCAAAGCAATAGCATTGCTGTACAAATCCTTCAGGAGATCTTTAAAAAGCGGTAAAAATTCAACTCTAAAGGCGTGAATTTTCTTGTTAAGAGCTATAAATCCGCTATAAGAGATACCTGTATATAAAGAGGGGTATTCTCTCGGCTTACAGGAGAGTTTATAGGCTGTTGATCAAATACGATCAACAGCCTTTTGTCGTAGAGGACGGCACACCAACCCATCCGCTAGGGTTGGGTGTATGTTGCAGAAGGCAACACCCCGCCAGTCTTCAGTGAAGAAATGATCAGTGAAGAAATGATTTGACATTTTTTTTTGGGAAATTAAAATATATAGTAAGTGTTGGATAGCTCCAGCAGATAACTATTATAGATGAGAATGACGCAGAAAAAGAAAACGAAAAAGACCGTATCGAGAAGTAAAATCCGAAACAGCGAACGCGTGCGTCTTAAAGGGGTAGTCGCTGATTTACGTAAGAGCCGCAACGATTTGAAAGACAAAATCCGGCAGCAAACCGATGAGCTGAAGGTAAGGAATGGGCAATTAAGGATTGGGACAGAGAAACAGATACGGTCAGAAAAGCAGATCCAGATCCGTACGAAAAAGATTGATGAACAGCGCGAGGAGCTTTTGCACGTCACCAGGGTAGGAAAACTTGCGGAATTTGTCTCGTCTTTGGCTCATGAAATTAGCCAACCTCTTACGGCTATTCTTTCCTACGCCCAGGCTGCCCAACGCATGCTCGCAGGCAGGGATCCTAAACTTCGGGAGATTCTTCAGTACATCATTAATGATGACCAGCGGGCGGCTGAGGTCATCCAGCGATTACGAACACTATTAAAGAAGAGTGCGCCCGAGATGAGACCGTTGGATATCAATGCCCTTATCGATGAGACTATTGTGATTATTGCAACCGATGCCACCGTAAGGAACGTTGTCTTAGAAATCAAGCCTGAGAATGATCTTCCGCTTATACGTGGCGATCGGATACAGCTGCAGCAGGTTCTCCTGAATCTTATCAGTAATAGTTTCGATGCCTTGGAGAACAGTAAAGGGGAGCGTGAAATATTGATTTGCACATCGTGTAAAGATACCGACACGATTATCGTAGCGGTGAAGGATTCCGGATGTGGAATACCTGCATACAATATACCTAAGCTCTTCACCCGATTTTTTACCAGTAAACCGGATGGTTTGGGTATGGGGTTGTCTATCAGCCGTTCTATTATTGAGGAGCATGGCGGGCGATTGGATGTAAAAAATAATCCTGATCGCGGAGCAACTTTTTATTTCACCATTCCTGTTGATAAAAAGGATGCTTAATCCCTTGCCTAAGCACTAGTAAATTTCTTTCGCTTAGCTCAGAAATTTATTACGTAGGCTTCGGGATAATTTGCAGACAAAGAGATTTAGAGGGCAAATTAAGTGAACAATCGCAGGCCTATTATCTATATCGTTGATGATGATGTCTCTGTATGCAGGGCTCTATCCTTATTGTTAAAATCACACGGGTTTAAAGTCCAGGCGTTTACGCGCTCTGCAGATTTTTTAGCTTGTAAGCATCTTAAGATTCCATCATGTTTGGTGCTTGACATTCGCCTGCCGGATATCAACGGACTTGTCCTTCAGGATGCCATGGCAGCACGGAAACTTACCATCCCTATTATCTTTATCACGGGGCATGGGGATATCCCGATGAGTGTGAGAGCTATGAAGGCTGGAGCAATAGATTTTCTTCCCAAGCCCTTTACTAAGAAGAAACTACTTAGTGCCATTACGCAAGCCATCTTAAAAAGCAAAGCTCAAAATAAAGAACAAGCCGAAATATCAAAAATAAAGCGCCGCATCAGAACCTTGTCTCCGCGAGAACTAGAGGTTTTTCGACTCGTAACCAAGGGGATGCTGAGTAAGCAGATTGCCCGAAAGCGGGGAACTTCCCTTCAGACGATCAAAGTTCACCGTGGCCGGGTTATGCAGAAGATGCAGGCTAAAACCGTGACTGAACTCATCCGCTTCGCCCAAAAGTGCGGCATTACTTCCTCCCAGCACTAATTTCTTCTCAATCACTTCAAAGACAAATTTTCTACACGAAACCGAAAAACTTACGATTATACCCAGGTACAATTGATTTAATTCTGATATATTTCTATAATAGTATTATAAGACTATTTCCAATTCGCTGTCTTACTTAAGCACCTGGCCATGTCTAGCACCCCGCCATATAGGATTGGCGGGTGTGCCGCTCATTGCGGCAATTGGCCGTGTGCGCTACTGCGCTAACGCCCGAACATATATGATTGTTCGGCGTGCACTTACTGTGCTAATACCCAAACCAAATTGATGGTTTGGTATGCGCCTTCTGCGCTAACACCCGGCCTTATCTGAGAGGCCGGTGTGCCCTTGTGGGCAAGGAGGTTAGATATGAGTGCGCCGAGTAAAGCGTATAGGTTCCTGTTGGTGAAAGTCCGACTTGGGCAAAGGTTAGCCGCCAGCCCAATACTAAATTCCACATTTAGGGAGGCAACAAACTAAATGAA
>Ga0315286_10001015_pt1 | contig 24947 bp, 17 predicted proteins | sample YL17G10_0_MG_FD_205038 | JGI IMG/M metagenome (GOLD analysis project Ga0315286, IMG submission 205038) | Sediment microbial communities from Yellowstone Lake, YNP, Wyoming, USA - YL17G10_0 | ecosystem: Environmental > Aquatic > Freshwater > Lake > Sediment | place: USA: Wyoming | collected...
TATTTTTAATTTTATTTTTTATAGAAATATGTGAGTTGTTTGGGAGAAAGAACATGGATTTTTACAAGAAATTTATATAATATTCAGGGTATTCACAGGTGTGGGTCCCATGAAGAAAACGCTGCTTGTACTACCCGGGTATTGTGTAGGTCTTGGTGGATTGTTGTTGATTACATATCGTACCTTGCTTGCTGTTGGAAGTGAGAGCAAAGCAATCACGATTCAGGTGAACCGCTTTGGGGAGCAATATGTGGATTTGGCGTTTCTTGTGTTTCTTTGGAGTGTCTGTATGGTTGGGGTAGTGGCTCTTTCGTTGCTACTCAAATCGAAGAAAGTTGAGAACGGATTTGTTAAAAAGAGCGACGATGGAAATGTCGTGGAGAAACAAGAGATGTTTTTCGGTGTTGTGCCAGAGGTTCTTCTGGATGAACCGCTAGGTGTTGTTGACGGAGCGTTTGGTGAGCCTTTCAATGAGTCTGAACAGAGGTATTTTCTCCTTACTGATGAAGGAACGGGGAGTATTTTTTCCGTTTCGGTAAATGTCTTGCAGGATGCGCCTGAGGAATGAAAAAAAATTATCTTTTAAGAAAAATATAAATACTGGCAAAACTACTACACTATGGTAAGGAAGCAAATCATCAATAATGAACCCGACACGGTATCATGGCGAAGAGGTTCTCTTACCTAAACAGGTGATACGATGGTTGAATTCGTGAAAATCTCAAAAAAAGGAAAGCTCGTACGGATTAAAGAAGTCTCTGACAAGTATCGAGATAAACCGTATCGTTGGGATGAAGACGAGTAATCATATCATCTATTTTTTTTTATTGAATTGAAATCCTTTTTTCTTCTCTTGTGCGCTGGTTTTTTCCGCTAAGGGTAAAATAGAGTTGTTGTTCTAAGCTTGACATTGATGTGAACATAGTTACTTAATGTTTTTTCACAAATATAACTGTTTTGGTCACATTCTGGAAAAAAGGTTAAGTAATGGTAAGGGCGTTTTCTTTCGTTGGTTGCTGTAGAGCTTGGAAATAGTTTCTTTTTATTTGCCTTGGTGTTTTCTTTCGTCCATATTTCCCTAAATATAAAAAAATATAAGGGGAATACTAGGTGACGAATATGGGAAATGGTGCAGGCGACGACTTTGGGAATTCGCTCTGGAGGATAGGGAATCAACGAACCTGTTTTTAGGCGACGACTTTGGGAAATGCAAGGTTTTTCTATCGATTTGGTTGGTTTCTGTGCTGGTGCTGTCGGTTACTTCGCATATTGTCATCGACGGTTTCACCACGTGTGGTATAAAAAAAATTACCAGCTATATTGTTCAACGAGTTCTTTCGTGGAAACCACTGTTATGCGAGATTGTTTCTTCAGAGCAGCGTCATTCGACCAAAGAATGCAATGGAGCTGAAACGACAACGCAAAGAAATCAATATCATCTGGATCCGGTGATACCTCTTTCGCTTCTGAAAGAAAGGATGCATATTCTTCGTTTTTCACAAAGTTTACAACAGTATGTAAGAATTTTACGATAAGAGAAAACTGCATTGTTGATAATGAGAATTTTTCCATTATTTCTTCTTTATGTTCTTCAAGCTCTTCTAGCGCAAAAGACGGAGCATATAATTCTAACAAAGGGAGTGTAGCATATTCCCGGGCTTTGGATTTTTTATTGAAGAATGAAAAGAGGATGTTGGTGTTCACAACTACTCTCATTTTAGACGAGCCCTTGTTTCTTCAGTTTCTTAAATCTACCCTGTTTGAGTTCTCTGCCATATTTGACCAGGTCGCGGTCAGAAAGTTGTCTTGCACCGCTCATAACCTCATCCATGAATGCGAGTAATTTCTTCCGTTTCACTTCAAATACTACGAGATCCTTTATGTTTTGTTCAAGCCTCGGTTTGTCTGCTTCGAGTATCTTTGGGAGCTTAATTTCTAAATCACTCATATCTCTTACCACAACAAGTATGGATGGTCACTGTTTAAATAATTTTGCTCTTGTGAGGGTGTTGCTGAGGAAAAACCCGCTTTGGAAAGAACGTTAGGTGACGAATATGAGAATTGGTTCTCTCCCGATTTTTACGAAATACTGCCGCATGTTTTTCTGCGTGTGCTGATCATGTTTTCAGGTGACGACTTTGGGAATTAGCGGGTACTGTTCTCTTTTTCGTCTGTTGTTTTATACAAAACATATTTATTTCAGCAAGACCATCCCTGTTGTGGATGGAGTGTCAAGATGAAGAGCCTTAGGACTGGTTTTTTTTCATTTTGATATTTGGCCGACTCATATTAATAAAGCTATACTGACAATGAGTACAATAACAACAAAAAAAACAGTGAACGAGTGAGAGTTGGGTAGTAGAGATGGTGAGATTCCGATTTCTTTCAGACGCATCGGAGGGTGATGCTTTAAAAATAGGAATGAGATATATTGGTTTGAGATTAATATTAATTGATTGATAGTGAGAGATGGTGACACAGGTAAAAGATCAAGCCTGTGAGCAATTTAAAAAAAAAATGGTTGTACTATGAAAAAGATGCTACTCGTGGTAGGGAGTATTTCTCTTCTTCTAGGGATGTCTTTCATCGTATCAGCCATTGTCATAAGCCCCTCTACGCAGTTTGTTGTCGGAAATGAGACTTACCAGGTAAATGCCACCATGATTTTTAATCAAATAGTCATAGGCGATACCTCTATTGTGTTCAACGATACCGGTTTTTATGTTTCTTCTCCGAATAGTATTACTATAAAACTAGTGAATATCAATGATGATATTGCTGGTGCAGTAAATGGAGAAAAAGTATTGGATTTCTATGCGATTGCAACCGCGGGTACCGTGTCGTTTAGTCTCTCAGGTTTTCCTGTGAATAACGAGTATCTGATTAAGAGAAACAGTGTGAATCATGCGACGAGTACTGCGAATGCCTCTGGGTTTATTTCTTTTTCAAATGCTGCGTGGAGTACGGTGCGTTTTCAGGTCTATCAACAGGCATCTGCTCCCGTGGATTCTACGCCTCCGGTGATATCCGGTGTTGCTCGTACGACGTCTGATCCGCTCGATACAAATCCGTCGTATGGATGGGTAAATGTGAGCTGTACGGTGACGGATAATGTCGCGGTGTCCCAGGTAATCCTCCGGATTCGTAACCCTGGCGGCTCGTGGAATAACGTGTCCATGGTGAGTAGGGCTGCAGGGAAGTATTATTATCGGTCGACCACCGCGTTTTCCACTGTAGGTAACTACAGTTATTCTATCAGGGCAACAGACACGAGTAATAATCCGGTGACTGCAAGTACTGTGTTGTTTTCGATGCCGCCGAACTGGGATGTGAACCGTGATGGTTCGATTACTGTCCTGGATCTTGTGTTAATCTCGAATCAGTATGCTGGTAGTGGTGGTTCGGGATGGATTCGTGAGGACGTGGATAACAATGGGGATGTCGAGGTTTTAGACATGGTGCTTGTTTCCGGTCATTTTGGTGAGGAATGGTGGGTGTAATGGTGATGAGGAGGGATCGTATGGTAAAAAAAGTATCAAGGGGTGCCTGTGCGGCAGTAAAAGTATGTGTTGTTGTGTTTTTTGTGATGATCTCCTTTGGAGTTGTTATTGTTGAAGCAGCCGATACTCCTATCAGTATCAACCCGGTGAGTCAAACAGTTTCCGCTGGAGATGCGCTGAGCATCGCTGTTCAGTGTGTTCCTCAGCAATCAGTGAAGGCGTTTGAGTTAAAGATATCGTTTAATCCTGCGATTCTTCAGGTAACATCGGTGTCAGAGGGGGATCTTTTTGACGGATATACCACGTTTTTTAATGGTGGTATCATTAATAACGTGGCCGGTACTATTGTCAATATCTATGATTTAATTGTTGGATCTGGACATGTGACCGATGCCGGTGTTTTGGTTACGATTAATTTTACTGCGAAGACTTCCTCTGGGACATCACCGCTTTCTTTGTATGATGTGCGGGTAACCAATGAGTCAGCGTATATTGGGGTTAGTGTTTCTTCTGCAAGTGTGACGGTCACCGGGGGAAGTTCCCCCCCACCGTATACTCCGCCTCCGAGCGAACCACCAGTGACTCCTCCTCCGGTTTCACCAAATCAGCCTCCGAGTACGCCTCTGGAGCCCGCAGGTCCATTATTTATCGAGGTCGGTACTTCCTATGAGTATACAGACTCTTCGGTTGATCCTGATGGTGATCAGGTGCGGTTGCGTTTTGACTGGGGTGACGAGTCGTTGAGCAATTGGACTGGTTTTGTGGCTTCGAATACGTCGGTTGCTGCTTCGCATGCATGGGACAATGTTTCAACCTACGTCATCCGGGTGATTGCGCAGGATAAGAATGGTTCGAATAGCAGCTGGTCAGATCCTCTTCCTGTCGTAGTTTCTCAGGCAGGCTCAGAAGGGAGCCCGCCGGTTGGGGAGTTTAACATGTCTCAGAATGCTTCCTTGAATCAAACCATTGTGTTTGATGCATCAGGGATGTATGATCCTGATGGCGTGATTGTCTCCTACCTATGGGATTTCGGGGATGGGACTACCGCTGTTGGGGAAAACCCAACTCATACCTATCAAGTACCAGGTGAGTACACCGTGACGTTGACCGTGACCGATAATGCGGGCTTGACCTTTGTTACCCGGCAGGTTGTGAATATCGCTGCTGGTTCCTTGGTCCCCACAGAAGATGGAAATAGTTTTTTACAGTCCAATGGGAACATAATCATCCTCCTTGTTGCACTTGTTGCAGTAGTTATTTTCCTGCTTTTATCTAGGAATAAGATCCAAGAGCGATTCCTACAGAAACGTATTGAGACAAGCCACAGGAGACTTGCTCGGATTGATAGAAGCACCGCAGATATCGATGAGATTGTCGATGCGCTGTTTTTGGAGCTGAAAGATAAAACACAGACTCCAAGTAAGAGATCCGTCCAAAAAGCGTATAATGATCTGATGCGTGGGAAGGTTGGAAAAAACCCTGCTTTTATCCCGCCTGATCTCAGCATTGAAGAAGTGGAGAGACGCGTGGACCTTCGTATTCAAGCAAAGATTGAAGAAGAGATAGATAAGATGTGAATACGAAATTTCTTTTTTTTCATAGAATCATGTTTGTAATAGTTTTCATATGAGGATTGTGATTCGTTGATGAATAATAAACATGTTATTTTCGATGGAGAGGTACATCGTTAGGATATTGATAGAAAGATGAAGCGTACCGATGGCGGGGGTGGGATGTATGTTGGTGCTGAGAAAATGGCGAATGAAATCGTCTACAATCAGACATATACTATCCCGGATTTTCATTAAGAAAAAAAAGCGGTCATTTTCTTCAGGGTAGCTGCTTCTTTTCATGTGCTTTGAGTGTGTTTCATTTTAAAGTTCATAGGAACAATACCTGTGAGAGGAGCCAATCAAAAAACCATGATGCGAATTTGGAGTGGGTTCATGAGGAGAAAAATAGAGCACTAATCACAAAATATAATTGTAGTTTCGGCTACAGTTATGTTCAAACTGCTACATCGTTTGATGAAGCAAACACATGACTTTCACTTATAATGCAAAATTTCATAAACTATTTTGCATTGTATTATTTATGCTTCTTTTTTCTTAGTTTTTTCCTTTTCTGCAAATGTTCGTTCAAGTTCTTCAAAATATGTATCGCGAAGTTTATCAATTTGATCTATTACTGGAATATTCAATCCTTTTTCCATTAAGAGATCTAATCGTTCTCCAATCCAAGTTATCCAAACGTCTTCGCCGCTAAGATGAATCTGTGATTGAATTTCACTTACAATAGCATTCCAGTCAAGTCCTCGTTGTGCTAAGGAAATACAGTCTTGTAAGTCTCCTTCTCGTTCTGTAAATGTTTTGAAAACAAAGATATCTTCATTAGAGCATAAGTAAACATCAAGATGTGGTAACGCAAGTGACATCTTCGCTCGTTTTTTCATTCCTTCAGATAACGAAAATCGTCTACATACAGTCTGATGAAATGCGTCAATTCTGAAATCATCCCGAACCAGAATTTGGTCCAGATTCATTTTCTTGTAAACATCGGTTGGAATTTTACTTATAAAACGAGCGGTTTTTAATGCTTGCTTAAACGCTAAAAATTCTTGTTTTTCTAGGATGACAAGATCAATGTCTTTTGTTGCTGGTTTTAATCCTTGGTAGAGCAGTACGACTCCTCCGATGACGTAGATATGAACCTTCTTTTTTAGGTACTGGTCGATTTCTTTGAAGAGTGATTCTATTTGTTTAAAGTCTGATATCATACACATCGGCCTTCTCTTGTATTTCTTCTAATGACGGATGCCCTTCAATGTGTTTTCCTTGGAGTATCTGTTTGATGTTATCAAGGAGAGGGTGTTTTACATCGGTTAGTTCGTTTTTGTATTTTGCATAGAAGAGTGAGATATATGTGAGGTGTCGAATATCTTTCTCTTTTTCTGTTATGTGAAGGGAATGGATGAACACGTCTTTTTTTGATATGTCTTTTTTCGGTAAATAATAATATGTAGTTGGGAGAAGGAGTTTAAGGCCATATTGTTCGTATGCTGAGAATGCAGTTCTTGTTGCATCAAGTGAACTATTGTTTGAGAAGAGGATTTCTTTGTTGTTTTTGTGATATATCGTTGAATTTGCAGGAACCCGTGGGTCGGTTGTTTCGTCGTAGATATTGAGTGCATTAAGGAACTCTCGAAGATCCGACCAGATGTCTGGGTTTATCATGTAGGTGTTGTCTGCTTTTTGCTTCACAATGCTGATGGCGAGACATTGTTGGATCTTATCATACACAACTGTTTTTGAAACACCTGCTTCTTGTACAATGTCAGTTACTTTTTTTGGTGCGATAAGGTGGCGAAGTATTGCCAATCCCGATCCGGAGATGATTGTAGTCATGTTAGGGTTTTTTTGTAGAAGGTGGAGTAGGAAAGTAACATGTGGTATTTTTTTTGACTCTAAGTGTCCGTTGAAAAGATCCAGAATATTTTTTGTTTTTAACTTTTGACTTGATGCATAGATTTGGTTATCGCTTTTTTGGAGGTGTTTTGCTATGGTTTTTACGTCTGTTGTTCCTTGTGCGAGTTGTTCGAGGATTTTAAGATCTGTTTGTGAAAAGCGCATAATTCCGGAAATACTGGAATCATTTATATAGTTTTCTAATATTTTCGGAAATAATCAAAGCGATACACAGGTAAACTCCTTTGAAAATGTTATCTACATTCTTTAACTTTTAGTTTACATAGGTGGTTATCTGACAGATTTTTATACAAGTCAGTTACCAGAGTGATATGGAAAGTTACTCCACTTGAATTGTTCGAATCATTTTTTATGATGGGAGATTAAAACTCGCAGTAAGAAATCATGATATGTTTCTCCTGTTGCAGTCAATTTATGATTAGAGGCTTTTTTCTGCCATCAGAAATATATGATTAGACGTCGTTCCAGTAATCAGAATTTTTTTTGATCGGAAATTATCTCGCAGAATATATTCTTGTTTCTCCTATTGAAAAGAAAAGTTCATATAGTGTTAGAATATATATTGTTCGAAAAAGTGAACATATGTCCGAAAAAGTGAACATAACTCCGTTGGGTATGCAAATTCTTACCTTCTTGGCTCGCCATCCCGAACAAGAATTTTACATACGGGAGATTGCACAATCAATCAATAAAAGCGTTGGTGGAACCCATAAAACTCTCAAATCACTCCAGACTCTGAGCTTTGTACTAGAAAAAAAGAGCGGAAGAAACATCTACTACAGGGTAAATACGACAAATCCTTCAGTGAAAAATTTCAAAATTTTCATGACAACAACCGAGTTAAATCCGATCATTAACGATTTAAAAAACATCTCTGAAAAAATCATTCTCTTCGGGAGCTGTTCCATCGGAGATGATACCGCATCAAGTGATATCGATTTATTTGTTCTCTCCCATGATAATGAAAAAGTAAAATCATATCTCAATAAGAAACGATCGGGACGAATAATCCAGGCCGTTGTTGTCAATGCTGCAGAACTTGTGAAATTAAAAGAACACGATAAAGCATTTTATCAAGAGATCAACAGAGGAATAACTCTCTGGGAAGGCAGAAATGAATGATTTCGAACGGTGTATCAAAGAACGCCATCTTCTTACAATAAAAGCAACGACAGAGATGATCGAAAAGGAGATCACCAGTGCGGATTACGACCTTTCACGTAGTAAAGAAAGTATGCGAGACGAAGATTACAAATGGGCATCAGTGCAAGCATATTATTCGATGTTTCATGCAGCGAAAGCCCTCGTTCTCAAAAAAGGGTATCGAGAGAAAAGCCATTATTGTTTGATCGTCGCCATTCGAGAATTATATGTGAAAGACGGTACAATGAATGATGAACTCGCCGATACCTTAGAACTGTGTATGCATCTCAGACACGATGCTGATTATGGATTGATCTACGATAAAGAAAGCGCAGAAACAGCAATCCGCTACGCTCAAAACTTCTTATCAGTAACAAAAAAACTTCTCTAATCACGATGGATGATCGGTCTGATTTTCATAAGAACCAGATGACTCCAGCGTTACTTGAGGTATTGTTTGTATTCTTTGAGGTATCGTTTGAAAAACCACAGGATGAAAATATTCTCATCTTTTTTGAGTTGGCTTCGTTCAAGGGCGGTGTAGTAGCTTTTTCGTTGTGAGTACGGGATGATGAGCATTGGATAGTCATTCTTATTCAGCACATAATTCATGAGGAGTCGCGAGATACGACCGTTGCCGTCTCCGAACGGATGAATCGTGACGAATTTGAGATGGGCAAGTCCAGCGAGCTGCACTGGGTGAAGTGTCTTTTTATTCTCATGATACCAGCCAAAGAAGTCTCTTAGTAGACGATCGAGTTCAATAGGATAGGGTGGGCGAAATTTACTTCCCGAAATTCCAACTTGGTGTTGTCGAATTTTTCCAGCGACATCTGGCTTTGTAAATTGAAAGAGTTGTTTATGCCAATACAGGACCGTTGATAAGGTAATTTCTTTGTTGTACTGGAACATGTCATAGAAGACCACTTTATGTGATTCTGTCTCTTTGATATCTTCCAGTGGTCGTCGCGATGGCGATATCCCTCGCTCGAGGAGATCTGCGGTTTCTCTGAGTGTTATTGTTGATCCTTCGATTCTGTTGGTGTTATAGGTGAACGCGGTCGCGAACTGTTCGGTTTGTTTTTTTTCTATGGATGGTGGGATGTTTCTTTTTTCTTTTATGAACTGTTCTTTGATGGTGTCAAATCTGATGAACCATGTTTCTTGGTAGTACTCTTTGAGGAATTCTTCTTTTATGTGGTTGATGTTTTTTGGAAGCGTTGTACCAAGGTATTTTTCTTTTTTATCGATTTTACCGTTTTTTCTGAAGCTATGTTCAAGGTAGTAGTACGTATTGCTATTCATGTTCTTTTTCTTTAGCGAGACCATACAAAGGTATTACCCCTACAAATTAATAAACTTTTCTATTTATTATAAAATGTAGGGGTAAAAAAATCATGAATCAAGAGAGGTTTCTTCTGTTGGGATTTCATTGTGATTGGAGGCTTTTCCTTCCATCAAAAAATCATGATTGAGTTCTCCTGTTGGACTGAATTTATGATTAGAGTTTAAAATGATACAATCAAAAATCATGATTCGAATTCTTGATAGCAAATGAAAAATAATGGTCTACTTTTTTTTATAACCAAATTTTTTATTGTAGGTTGAATGATCGACGAAATCAAGAACAAAGGCTATAATTTCTATCTTTGTTTCATCATCTGTTAAGGTATAGAGCATCCTCCAATAGTTCGGGAGTTCAACACGGAAGAGGTTTTTTACGTCATATTTCTCCTTGTATTCCTGTGGTATGAGATCTTTTGCGATTGGATCTCCATAATGAATGTTGATTTTGATTAACTCTACTTTTTTATTGATTGCGTTTAGGATAATACGTTCCGTCTTTGATGTTGGTGCTTCTTTATTGAGATGTTTATAGACTTCCTCAGCTTCCGGCGAAAGGACTACTCGAACTTTCTTCATAGTTCAAGGCCCTCAGAAATCGCTTTTCGTAGGCGCGGATTGGTATTGTGAATCCAGGTGATTCCTTTGAGGCTGACCGCGATTTTGTTGCTTGCTTCGAGATAGGTGAGGATGATCATGAGGGTATTGTGATTTATTTGTTTAGGAAGATGTTTTTTTATCTCTGAAATTTTAATGACGCTTTCGTTCATGGTTTGAAGTGTGTGCTCGACCATGAGAACCGTGTTTAACGTGGGCGAATGGTTGAGTTTGTATTCTTGAACATTTTTTGACATTTTAATCACCAATTGTTATTAACTAATAACTATATGGCATTATATAGTATATAAATATTTCTCTAATTTTCTAGGAAAACGCCTGTGAATAGGATGATGAGATTCAAATCAGAAATTATGGTTATAGATAATAGTTTCATTCAAGAATCATGATTTGAGATTTTTTAGAACTGATAGAGTATGAAACGAGAAACACTCACGTTCTGATTTGTATTGAGATTACTGTTTCATCCTTGATTATACTGTTGGACATAAATCATTTCCCTGTCATCTTTAGAGTACGTCAAGTTTTTAAATTAAGGCGCCGAATTCTTGGATGAATTGATCCATGATGATGTGTACGACTACCGCACAAATACCGAGGAACCAGATAGGTTTTCTTTTTGAATCGATGATGATGAGCAAGAGGAAAAAAACGAAAGCGATAGGGGTGATGATCAGGTGGGTGGTGATATGATGGGGGAGGAGTGTATTAAAGGGGAGGAGATTGGTCGCATAGTAGATGCCAAGAAAGGCATCAGGGATGACGCTGAATAAAAGACAGATAAACAGGAGAAGAAATCGTTCTGTACTTTTTTGTGCACCGTCAAAGTATTTTCTGAAGGAGTATCTGCCGATAAGATATAATGCAGATCCTGCGATGAGATGAGGGATGAGTCCTGGCATTGCTATCAATCTGTACGATGAGTATGTTCTTTTCTTTTTTTATCTTTTGTTATTATGGTCCTTCGTTACTGAATTGTATGGTCGCGGCCATGGCTGCTGCCCAGTTACCCGCGTATTGTCCGCCATCACCGTGGAATGATTCTTCAGTAAGCATAAGTTGTGCGACGTATTCACCGGGTGAGAGAGGGACGTTGCCCATGGGGAGTCGTTCCCATTCCCCAAAGATACTTTTGGTTTGTTCTGTGTAGTTTGTGCCATAGGCTGGTAAGGAGGTGTTTGCGGTAAACATGGTTGTTATGTTGAGGCCGTCATCACTGGTGCGTGTTCGTTGTGTTGTTTTCCAGAGGACATGGTAGCAGCTTCCTGTTTCAAAAGTAATAGTTGCATTTCCTTGTCCGTCGGTGATAAAGTAATCAAAAAGGAGGTATCCGGTGAATTTATAATGCAGACCGGTAGTGCTTGTGTCCGTGATGTTCCGTCTTGAAATATAGACGAGGTCATTTGGGTTTGGTGACGAGCCATCGCCTTTGTTGTTGAGGTTTTGTCCGTTGGTCCATGCGGTTCCATTCCATTCTTCCTGCCACCATCTACCCGCAAGACCAATTCTTTCATTTGAGATAGTACTTGGGGTTCCAACCAGTTTAAGTTGATAGGCAAAATTAGGTTTGAGATTGGCTCCTTGCAGGGTTCCGGTGAGGGTGGTTCCTTGGATGTTGTAGGTGACGCTGACGGTGGCTTGGGTATAATTATAACTCGTTCTGTAGAATTCACTGTAGATTTGGTTCGCGACGTCGAGCCAGCGATAATTCCCTATCGGTGATATTGACCCTGAATCGATATCCTGCATTGTTGTCTTTCATGATCTGACAGGTGAATACACGTTATCGACGTAGAAGTCTCCTTTGCCTTGAGTACCCGCTGAAAAAGTAATATGCTTAAGGGGACTTGTAGCAGAGAATTGTTCATATTTTTGTATGTTTGATAGTGCAAGACTTCCATTAACATAGACATCGTATTTATCATTAGCAACATCGACTACGAGTTTAATTGTATACCATGTGTCATAATTAAGATTGTTTTTGACAATCGTCCAGGTTGAGGTTGTTGCCCAGGGTTGATTAACAGCAGGTGGTGGAAGAGTTGTAGGGTTGTTGTATTCTCTTGCACGTATTTCGAGATCGTTTTCATTGCTTCCTGGATTCGGATCATAAAATGCGAGACAAACAAATCGCTCTATACCCGTTGAACAGGGACCTTCAATACCATTTGAATTATCCCCAATGTAGATATACCCCGTCCGATCATAATCAACATCATCCGATATTCGATCAATGTATATATCCAAAGAAATGTTGAACACGTCGGTTTGAGGTGTGCTGAACTCTTGAGTAAGATAAAGCGAACCAGTTGTAATGCCATAATATTTTAGTGCAGCCTTCTTCCCAGAGTTACCACCAACTGCAGAGGAATCAAGAGTCAATGCAGAGGGATTAGAACCGCGGCTTTCATACCAATCCTGACCTGTGCTATTCGTTCTCAGATCTGAACTATCGACGCTTGCATTAAAGTTAGGATCAGCAAGTAATCCCTTAGTTGTGAAAGTAAATGTTGTTTTTGTCCAAGATGCACCATCAGTCGCATTCACAAACCAATTATATGCTGTGTAATTGCTGAGTCCTGAGATACCACATGTTTTCGATCCATTTCCTTCGCCTGTACCAGAATTACTGCCGATATTTGGTGATGTTTGTATAGTCCAATCCATGGTATCTCCCTCAGGATCTTGGATTGTGATGTTCATCAATGCCGTATTCACTGGTATATCAATTGAATTATTCGCTGGAATTGGACCCGAGATTATGGGTGGATTATTTACCGGTGCTGACTCTGTAGAAAAGATGTACGACTTGTTTGTCCAACCGTTTCCATCGGTTGCTTTCACGTACCATGTGTAGGTAGTACCATAGATAAGGCCGGTCAAGGTGCATGATTTTGACCCGTTGTTTGCCCCAGTGCCTGAATTACTTCCGACGTCTGGTGAGGTCGTGATCGTCCAGGCGAAGGGATTTGCTTCAGGGTCTTCAATAGTAACACTGAGTGTAGAGGTCGTGATTGGCACGCCGGTCGACTCGTTTGCTGGATCAGGGTCTGAGACTGCTGGTGGATTATTTCCAGGTGGTGTCTGTGTTATAAAAGTATAGGTTTTTCTGGTCCAGTTGATTCCATCGGTGGCATTAACATACCAGGTATAGGTAGTGCTATAGGACAATCCTGAAATACTACAGATTTTTGTCCCTCCTGTTACACGGGAGGCACTTGAGTTTCCGATATTGGGTTTTGTCTGAATTGTATAATTTAAAAAATCACTGTTACTATCGGTAATTGTCACGGACAGCTGCGATGTAGAGATACTTACTCCGGTTGAACTCTGAGCAGGGAGTTCGCTGGTGATCGAGGGAGCATTATTAATGTATGGAACTGAAACGACGTTGTCGACATAGAAGTCTCCTCGACCGTCGCTGTCTGCGGAGAAGCTCATGAATGATACTGTTGTTGGTGTATATCCACTGTACTTGTTTATTTGGTATCCTTTCAATACTCCGTCAACATAGACATTATATTTTCCTTTTGAGGGGAAGATAATTAATTTAATAGTATACCATGTATCGTAGTTTAATGCTGTTGCGACTTGTGTCCATGTTGAGGTTGTTGCTGTAGTTTGAGTTGAAGAGGTTCTTGCTCGTATTTCAATATCGCTCCCTGTGTCTCCTGGTGTAGGATCATAGAATGTCATGTGAACAAATCTCTCATTGCTTGTCCCTGTGGGACAATTGGTTGTTTGACTATCATCTCCTATGTAGACGAGTCCCGTTCTGTCAATGTTAGAGTTGTTTTCTATTCTGTCTATATTTATATCAAATGATACCGAGAAGTAGTTTGATTGAGGCGCGCCAAATTCCTGGGTGAGATAGGCGTTGCTTACAATCCCATAGTTTTTCAACCCAGCCTTTTTACCGGTGTTTCCACCTATGTTAGTGGTATTAAGGGTCAGGAGCGATGCATTCCCACCTGAGAAGGCTGCGCGGCTTTCATACCAATCTTGGCCTGCGCTGTTATTTCTTAGATCAGCGCTATGGATGCTCGCATCGAAATCTGGGTCAACGAGTATTCCTACCTTTGTCGTGAAGGTGTATATTTTATTATTTGAACTTGTTCCATCGGTTGCATTCACAAACCAGGTGTAGGTTGTTCCATAAGTAAGACCCGAGATACTGCATGTTTTCGTTCCGTTGCCTCCCGAACCAGAGCTACTACCGATATTTGGCGATGTTTGAATGGTCCAAGAGATAGAATTCCCCTCAGGGTCTTGGATAGTAACACTAAGGAGAGAGATGTTCGTTAACACGCCTGTTGCTCCATTGGTTGGGTTGATGTTTGTGAAGACAGGAGGCATATTACTGCCCGTATACCCGGTGGCTGCTGTACCACTATATTGTTGGAATCCTTTTTCTATCGTATATGACCAGAGTCTGTAATAGTATTGAACGGTAGAAATTACTCCAATATCGACACAGCTAATACCGGTACTGTTGTAGATCTGGATTCCTTCCCCACGATTCCAGGAGCTTACACTAGAGCTGTTTCGTTCGATAATCGTGTAGAATGCTCCGTTGCCTTTGGTCCAAGAGAGGTTTACTTGGTTTTCGCCGAAATGAGTCGCTTGGACCGCGCTTGGAGCGTCTGGTTTAGTCATGAACCGTAGTATCGTACCATTTGAACTGCTCCCGGTGTTGTTCGCCCATGCTTTCACATAATAGGTGGTACCGGGTCTTAGGCCAGTGATTGCCTGGGTAAAGTACCCGACTCCCTGAGGATAATGCTTAAAGGTGTCGGTGGAGGATTTCGTTGAATTCGCGATATACCCGCGTAATGCCTTCGGTAATGTCGTCTCCATGAACGCATCAAGTCGATTTCGTGCGTCCTGTTGATTTGCGGAATACATGATGGTGTCCATGAGGTTGTCAAAGGCGTTGAAGGTAAGGTTTTCGTTATAGTTTGTGTATTTTAATATCTCTCGAACCCGGCTGCAGTAGAAGTTCCCATCAGCAAGGTTTCCTCGTGCGTAGTTTCGTTTCACATCCGCGTAGGGTTGAATCCCTTTTCCACCGTTCGCAGTGGTGAAGTTCGAGGGGATGTCACTGGTGGAGTGCAAATTCCCTGCGTACAGGGGCAGGAAGATACTCATTTGTGTTGTCTGACCGATTCCAATCCAGGACATATGAATACTACTGTTGAGACTTGAGTTACCTGCGACATGGACGGTGGATGATCGAGAGTATCCGCAGGCGATCTGACCAGCATACGAATAGGATCCTGTGCCTTTTTCTTTGCCGCTGACGTCTTTTGCGACTCTTTGAACGATATCTTGCCAGTTGAGGAGATGGTCTCCGTCGCTGCTGGTACCGTTCTGCACAATATCATTCATGATGATTTTTGCTCGTCTGTCATTGTAATCGCCGGTATCCCATTTTCCATCGCAATACCAGGAGTTCGCACAGCCAGCGTAGGTGTTGTTGATCCACGTAATGTTCGTATGCCCAACCCGGTCGATAGCAACGATTGCACCGACACCAGGTTCTGAGCTGATGATGAGATATTCTCCATTGGTCGAACCATTGCCGTAGTAATACCCGTGTTTTGCTAGGTAATAGGCGGTATCCCGTACCGTTGAGTAATTCCCCAGGCATTTCCTTGCATCGTTATCTTGACTTCCACTTGACCAGTCGGTCTGGTATTTCCAATGGGTAATGGTACCGGATACATCCATGTTGACGATCGCTAATCCTTTTTCATTCTGACCCATCCGGCAGTATCCTGTTGTACCATAATCACCGATCCCAAAGAACGAGTAGTTGGTCCCTTGGTAGTAATAAGGTTTGACGTTATCATAGTAGTAATGCCGATTTTTATGCAGGATGCTTCGTCCGTCTTTACAGACGGTACCGGTCGCGATGGTTCCCATGCACTCTTCGACGTTACTGTAATCCCATTCAAACCAGACGCTGCAGTTTTCTCCACCGGTGTCATTGATGTTTCCTCGAAGTGTTGCACTAGTTGAGGTGATGTTAAGTACTGGTGTGGTGAGCACCGTTGGTTCACTGCTGTTGAATGACGCGGTGAGAATTTTATTGGCATCTAAGGTAATTGTTAAGGGATTATCATGTTCATGACCACTAGGGACGTTTCCGGTCCAGTTATTGAACGTCCATCCGCGATTTCCAATTGGTGTAAGAATCACCGTAGCACTGGGTTCATATATAGCTCGATCTGGATTACACTCCACCCGTCCACTCCCTACCGTGTTTGTAGTAAGAGTATAGAGTGCGGTGTTTGAGAAGTGTGCGGTAATAACCGTATTCTGGGTTATCTTGAGAGTGATGGGGTTGACATGACCGATGAGATTTCCAGTCCAATGAGTAAAGTTCCATCCAGAGCCTCCGACTGCTTGGAGCATCACGCTTTCATTGTATACGAACGTTGATTGTGAGGGTGTCCGAGTAATCGACCCTGTTCCAACCGTGTTTGTGGTGAGGGTATAGTGATTCTGAGTAAAGACTGCAGTCACATTCATATCAGATGTCAATGCGATTGTCTTGGGGTTGGTGTTCCCACTGAGGTCACCTGCCCAATGATCAAACGTCCATCCGATATCAGCGGCTGCGGTTATTTGAACGGTAGAACTAAGGCGATAGGTTGCTTCCCCCGGAGTTCTGGAGACGGATCCATTCCCTTGTGTAGCTAGGGTAAGAGAATGTCGTTCAGAGGCAGCTGAGAACACATTATCAACATAGAATGTTCCTCGTGCGGTCCCGCCAGCATAGAAAGTAAGATGACTGATGGAATTTGATACATAGTTGTTATAGCCAGCTATATTCTCTGCCACGAGAACGTCATTTACATAGACATCGTAAGTACGGTTTGCCACGTCAACATCAAGGGTGAGTCGATACCAGGTATCGTAACTCAGGTTGCCTTTTACGGTTGTCCATTGGACAGTTTTGTTCCATGCTTGACTAAGTGATTCTCTTGCTTTAAGAACGATGTCACTATTGTTCTCCACTGGGTTATTATCGAAAAACGTGAGGAAGACGAAACGTTCGTTGCTGGTGGTACACGGTCCATTGGTATGGTCCGAGTCATCAGATCCGATAAAAACAAATGCTGTTCTGTTGTATGCTTCTTTTGAGACCGCGTCGTAATAGATGCTGATTGAATCAATGAGGATGTCTAAGGAGACGGTGAACCGACCGGTTTGTCGTGTTCTGAATTCCTGGCTTAGGTAGGTGTAATGCTGGATGTCTTGGGTGTAGAACCCTGTTTTCTTGCCAAGGTTTCCCATGATGTTGTTGGTGTCAAGTCCTACGAGCAACGGATCATTGTTCCTGCTTTCGTACCAATCCCTTGTGGTTGCGTTCGCTCGAAGGTCCTCGCTGCTGGCACTTATATTAAACTCTGAGTCGAGTAATAACGGGAAGTATTCATCGATCGCAAACGCGGTTTTCATTCCTTGTTCGTGGAGGATGTCAAGGGTCCAAGTGGAGAGGTGTGGTGTGGGTTCGAAGGTGAAGGTGAATATCCCTAATCCAGTTGCGTATCCTCGTGCGGATGAAGATCCAACGCCAGGGCTTGTCTGGGTGTCGAAGTCGGTCCATTGTGAGAGGATTGGGAAGAGGGTGTTTCCTGGTGGTGAGTAAATATAGTTGTACCAGCTGGTGTCACTTATGTGGCTGTGCCAGTCGATAAAGAAGTCAATACCCGCAGTATTTTTTATGTTGGTGAGATGGGTTTTAACGATATTGATTTCGGCACTGTTTGTATTACTCCAATCATCGTTCGGGTCTCTAAGAAGCGAGGTTCCTCGTGTGTATCCAAGGTAGACGCCATCAGGGTTCACCATGGGGACGATATACCAAACAAAGGAGTCTCGCAAGCGTCGTGCATCGCTATTGTTTGAGGTTAAGAAGTCGATCATGCCTTTCAGCATGTGGGAGCTTGTGGTTTCTGCTGAGTGTTGTCTGCCGATGATGTACACTATTTTTTTCGTCGCATTGGAGATGCTTGGATTGGTGATGGTGAGAAGATCGATGTCTCGGTTTTGCGTGCTTTTTCCAAGGACGGCTTTCACAGCAAATTGGCTTGCGTTTACGATTTCAAGGTACTCTTGCATTGTCGAATAAGAGAACGGGAAGAATGTAGCGATTTGTACCTGATTTGCGGTGAAGTTCTTCCAGAATTTGTAGATTCCAGCGGCGTAGGTATGATTGGTAAATCGGTTCCAATTTATTCCGTCATAGCTGTACACCATCTGAACTTCATGTCCGGTGTTTGCTAAGAACGGGACAAGGTTGGCATTGGTGATACGGAACGTGATGTTTTTATTTTGGGTGTTTTGAACCTTGAAATTCGTCCAATATGTATAGTAGTCGCCGCTATTGAGGAGATGTTCTGTAGTGAGAGTGAAATTGATCGAATTCCCATTGATGGTATATGACCCAATGTTGCCGCTGTCGAAGTTTGAATCTATTGTTAAAAACGGTGAGGAGGTGAACTTCGCAACGACGGTCTTATCAGTAGTCATGACAAGAGTCTCTGGTGAGGTCGTGCCGCTGAGTACGCCGTACCATCCGGTGAAGGTCGATCCCACGGAGGCGTTGGCCCAGAGCTTTACTCTTGCTCCATAGTAGTAGGGTGCGCTGATGTTTGTTTCAACGGTTCCTAAACCAGTACCATTCATTGTAATCGTGAGGATGTACGGACCATTCAGAGTAAATCGGGCATTCACCGTTTTGTTGCCATCCATGATCAGTGTTTGAGGGGTGGTCGTGCCGGTAAGAGCGTTAAACCATCCTGTGAACGTCGATCCAATTGAGGCGTTCGCCCAGAGTTTCACGACTGTTCCAGAGTTATATGGTCCACTGATGTTCGTTTCCACCGATCCTGATCCGGTGCCGTTCTGTGTAATCGAAAGGGTATATAAGTTATTAAGAGTGAATTCAGCGCTGACCGATTTATCACCATTCATGACAAGAGTTTCAGGGCTGATAGTGCCGCTGAGTGAGCCGCTCCATCCAGTAAAGGTAGATCCCGTGGAAGCGTTCGCCCAGAGCTTCACCTTCGCACCATAATAATAAGGGCCGCTGATGTTCGTCTGGACCGTTCCTATGCCGGTTCCCGTCGTTCCTATCGTGAGGGCGTATGGTCCGTTTAGCGTAAACTCAGCATTCACTGATTTATCGCCATTCATGATGAGATCCTGCGGAGTTGTTGTGCCGCCCAGTGCGCCGCTCCATCCATTGAAGGTAGAACCAGTTGAGGCGTTTGCCCAGAGTTTCACTTTTGCACCATAATAGTATGGTCCACTATTGTTGACTTGTATCGACCCCGAGCCCGTACCCGTGGGTGTCAAAGTAAGGGTGTATGGTCCATTAAGAGTGAATTGAGCATCAACGGTTTTGTTTCCATTCATGATGAGTGTTTCTGGGGTGGTGGTGCCACTCAGTGCACCGTTCCATCCAGTGAATGTGGATCCTATAGAGGCATTTGCCCACAGCGTCACAACCGTACCAGAGTAATACGGCCCGATTCGGTTTACATCAACTGTTCCCGATCCAGTACCGCTTTTTGTAATCATAAGCGTGTACAAAGGAACGATGGTTAACGGATTCGATGCTTTCGTCAGACCATCAATTTGTCCGTCACTGGGAGTGACTTCACAGCGCCAGAGATCCCCGATACTTGTTTGTTCTTTGACTATTTTGGATACGGTACTGTAACCATTTTTAGAATCATTGTAATTCTGTGAGATTTGTTGTGGAGTCAACGCAAAAGGATATATTTTTACTTCATCGACAGACCCATTAAGGAATTTAGTTGTTTCTGTTCTTCGCCTCCCGATATTAACTGGCATATTGTCGCTTGCTTTTACCGTTGCAGGAGTTATATATGTTAGTGATGTATACAATGATCCATTGACATATATTTTTAGTCCTTCCCCACTTTTAAACGTACTGACAACATGGTACCATACATCTTTTGCTAAGATAGGTGTAGAGCCGCTTGTCGAGGTTGTTTGATATGTTGTGCTTAGATAATAGCCACAATACAATCTACCCCCATTTGTTGAGGAAAATCCAATCTGGTAACTTTGTGCACCAGTAGCTCCCCGCTTCTCTACTATAGTTGAATTTTTCTGAGTATCCTTGCCTGACTTAATCCAGAATTCCATGGTCATTGCGTTCCATGTTCCATCGCCGTCGAGACTGCTTGCGTCAGGTATTGAAATGTAATCATTTGTTCCATCGAATTTGTATGCACCACCAACTTTTCCTGAAGATATCCAGGTTGTTCCGTTGATGACTGTTCCATTATTTTTGTAGCTGGAGTAATCTTTTACGTTGGCGGTATTCGCTGTATTAAACGAGAGGAGTAAGTTCGGTACTGATGCGCCATTCTTCATCCAATGGTACGTGTTTGTAACAACGTCTGCTTCAGGATCATTGGTTGATTGGTTGGTACAGATGAGTTTTTCATCAGTGGTGTTTGTCCCATATTCAGAAACCAAGAGTGGGGTATTGTGAGTCGGGGCTTGATTAAGATTGGTGAATTGTGCGTTGACCGCTTTAGTATTATCCATGATGAGCGTCTGAGGAGATATTGTTCCGCTGAGTGCACCAGACCAACCAGCAAACAGAGAACCAACAGAGGCATTCGCCCAGAGCGTTACCTTTGCACCATAGTAGTAAGGTCCTGTCGTGTTTCTTTGAACAGTTCCTTCACCAGTACCATTTGTTGTGATTGTGAGGGTATATGGTCCGTTGAGTGTGAACGCAGCATCAACCCCAACATTAGCAGTAATACTGAGAGTCTGAGGAGTTACTGAGCCACCAAGCCCGCCACTCCAACCGCTAAAGCTAGATCCAGTAGAAGCATTCGCCCAGAGCTTCACCTTTGCACCATAATAATACGGACCACTATTATTTACTTCAACCGTACCAGAACCAGTACCACTCTTTGTGATCGTCAGAGTATACGGACCATTCAAAGAAAACGCAGCATCAACCCCAACATTAGCAGTAATGGTGAGTGTTTGTGGTGTATCTGTTCCACCAAGCCCACCACTCCAACCAGAGAAGCTTGATCCAGTCGAAGCATTTCCCCAGAGTTTCACTTTGGCTCCATAGTAATAGGGGGCGCTGACGTTCGTTTGGACGGTTCCTGATCCAGTTCCGCTCTTCGTGATGGTGAGAGTGTAGATGTTAAGTTCGAAAGTTGCTGCTATGGTATGATCCGTTATCACGTTAGTGAAGTTATACCAAGTTGGTGTACTGACGGTGCTTCCATCAACGAGGACATCAAGAATATGGTATCCCGTTTCTGGTGTGATAGTGAAATTCTTGTACGCACCATAATTTACAACGACTACGCCGGAGGGACTGATACTTCCACCAGCTCCAGCAGAGGCAGCAATCGTAAAAGTACCAATTTCAAAGGTCGCGCTGATACTATGTGCAGCGATGACGTTACTGAAATTATACCATCGTTTCGGACCGACTGAGCTGCTGTCTACGATGACATCAAGGACATGGTATCCGCTGTTTGGCGTGATCGTGAAATTCTTGTAATCACCATAATTCACAGACACGGCGCCGCTGGGAATTATACTTCCACCAGCACCTGCAGACGCGGTGATTGTGTAAGAAATGGAGGTGATGGAGAACGTATGAACAGATGATTTATTTCTGTTGTTGTTGGTATCATTTGCCCAGATGAAATATTCGTAGATGCCGCTCATGGTGTACGACTGGTTTAGGTAGAACTGGCTCCCTTTATTCATAGAAAGATTTATCGAAAGGTGATTGGGGTATGTGATGTTTACTTTGACCATGGATACTGCAATGTTATCGTTCGCGTTGCAGCTGATGTTGACAGACGCGCCTTGGAGAGCTGTGGGTGGTGTCGCATGTATGTCTGTAATTTCAGGGGGTTGGTCATCCACAACTAGTACGGTTTTATCTATGGTGCTGTTCCAGATGGTTTTCGTATCTTTCGCATGAATAACATAATGAAGCGGTTCAAGGGAGGTGGAAGAAATCATGAGGGTCTTTTCGTAATAGGTTGCAACACCAGTAGGATTCATCTGTTCCACACCATGAGAACCATTGGTATACCAGTAGTCCATCCAGACGCTTTGCACACCATCAGGGTCACTGACGGAGACGTTGCAGATGAAGTCGTTGCCGGTTCCTGCAGTGGTTGGTGAGTTGTCCGAAATCTGCGGGAGGGTGATTGCTCGTTTCAGGGTGCAGCTGTAGTACGCGTACATCCAGTATCCTTTCCCATTGATGAGCATGGGGGCGAGGGTGTACATTTGAGTAGTGGAATTCCATTCGAAGCTGAAGCTTAAGATGAGAGGTTGGTTTTCCTCGTTGTTGTTACTTGTTGCATTTGCCCAGGAATAATATGTTCCATTGTAAAGAGTGAGAAGTTCTTCTTTTGGAAGGGTCGCGTTGTATGGTTGTCCCATCATATTCCATTTTGATTTCATGTCGGTGATAGACCCGTCACCGGTCACATTGCTTTGGAGAACTATTATGCAGGGGTAATACGTCCACATCCAATAAGCGACTCCTGGCTTGAGAACATCTCCCGTTGACAGGATATAATTCTGCGTGTCTTTCTTCCATTCAAACAAGAACCCTAGAATAATTCCTTGGTTGCGGGCTTCAGTCCAGGTGTAATCAATGCTGTTATTTCTGATCGTTAGCCGTTCTAGCGGGATGGTTTCATTGACCGGTATGCTGAAGAGATTCCATTTTTTCTGTAAAGAGATTTGATACGTATCAAGGGGTCTGTCGGCCGTGGCTGGTGACGCAACGATGAATAAAAAACAACAGGTTATAATAACCATGGTTGCGACCATGAAGAACGGCTTTACATTACGATGTTTTTGCATATTGTTTTTGCTCCTTCGCTATCCTTATTTTTCGTGAGAGTAAAATTCATATATTTGTATAGGTATAAAAATAATACTATTACTATTATTTAAACCATATTTTACAGTCGTTACCCATTTTTCCCGTCGAAATTAGATGATTGTAGAACATATAATTTTGAAGTTTTGAGGAACGTTAGCTGGGCAGGAGAACGTGTAGCTGTTGTCGACTAACATATTCTTGAGGGGTGTGCCTGTATTCGTGCAGAGATTGACTGAAATGTATTCGCTGTCGTCAACGACGGTAGGATCCCACGAAATTGTCACCGTGGTAGGAGTAACATAGTCTGAAGGAACCCATTGGAGAGATACATTCCAGACTTTAATGACACCTGGGAAGTGACGGATATCGTTCAATAACTGTATATAGGGCTCTGGGAGATTATCATTGGACCATACCCGGAGATATGGTGTCGGTGGAACTGGTGGTTTCATTATATCATAACCATCTGCAGGGGGGCCATCATGACCGTTAGGTGCTTCACCGAAAATAACAGTATCGATTCCTCCTCCAGGTTCCGTGCAAGTGATGGTGATGTTGTATCGATTTTGATTGAATTGGGCGGTGACACTCTTGTCTCCATCTATTGTAATGGTGTCCGGGTTCGTGGATCCGGTGAGGTCTCCACTCCAGCGGGTAAAAGACCAGCCGGTAATAGGAACAGCAGTTAATTGAACCGACTGACTAACGGAATATGTAGATTCGCCAGGCACACTTATGATTGAACCTTGTCCGACACTATTGGTAGTCAATCTGAACCTTTGAGATGGCGGTGAAAAGACGTTATCAACATAGAAGGCTCCAGCGCCGTCGTTCCATTGAGCGAAGCTAATGTGTGTTAAGCTGGTTTTTGCGAATCGTGAAGATACTGTTGCTTTGTTAGTTCCGTCGACATAGATATTGTAGGTGTCTGTTGTGAGGTTGCAAATAACTTTTATGGTATACCATTGTTTCAAATTTAATCCGGTTGCAATAGTAGTAAATGTTGCCCATGCGTCGTCTCTGTCTCGGGCGACGAGATCCATGGTACCTGTTGTTCCTCCACCATTTTTAAAGAAACCTAAATATACAAATCGTTCACCATCATCTGAGTTAGGTCCTGGTCTTGTTGAGCTAGTATTATCTCCTATAAGCATCCAGCCTGCTCTGTCTGGTGTTGTTCCTGAAAGGTCAACAATTGAGTCGACATAGATGTCCCATTGGGCTGAGAATGTTCCTGTTTGTGGTTGACTGAATTCTTGGCTGAGAAATGCATTTTCATTTGTCGATGAGCTAGAACCTATGAAACCTGCTTTCTTACCTGTATTACCTCCGATGTTAGTAGTATCAAGGAATAAGAGATTTTTATTGAGATCACGGCTTTCATACCAATCTTGACCCGCACCGTTAGTCCTAAGTGCCGCACTATCTGAAACGTCGTCGAACATGGAATCAACTAAAAGAGGATTAAGCGCGAAGCTTGCCGCAATCGTTTGGTCAGCAACCACGTTTGTGAAGTTGAACCATTGTCTAGCACCTACTGGGATGCTGTTAACGAGGATATCAAGAATGTGGTATCCTGTGCTTGGTGTTATCGTGAAGTTATTATAGTTACCGTAGCTCACGATGACTGGTCCAGTGGGTGTGATTGATCCTCCAGTACCTGCAGAAGCTGTGATTGTATAGGTGTTTATTGTAAAGGCTGCTGTAATAGTATGATCAGCGATTACATTGGTGAAATTGTAATATGTTACTGCACCAACTGAGGTACTGTCTACGAGAACGTTTTGTATATGATACCCCGTGTTTGGGGTGACGGTGAAATTCTGATAGGACCCTGAGGGAATGACGATGCTACCGGATGGAGTGATGGTTCCTGCGCTGCCCGCTGTTGCGGTGATGGTATATTGTGTTGGTGTTCCG
>Ga0315286_10001016_pt1 | contig 24945 bp, 31 predicted proteins | sample YL17G10_0_MG_FD_205038 | JGI IMG/M metagenome (GOLD analysis project Ga0315286, IMG submission 205038) | Sediment microbial communities from Yellowstone Lake, YNP, Wyoming, USA - YL17G10_0 | ecosystem: Environmental > Aquatic > Freshwater > Lake > Sediment | place: USA: Wyoming | collected...
AGCATACTTTGGCCTCCAAACCAAATGGTAAGCATTTTGACCCACGCCATGCCTAAAATTATTCAAACCTTTCATTTTCGTTGCCTCCATCGCGACGAAAAATTTTATAGCTCACGCTAAAATGGTTAGGAATGGTGCGTGCGCCGATTTCGTTGCGCACCACCTTTTATGATAAGAAGATTAGAAAAAACTTACGGAGGCATAGGCTACCATTGCCCTAAAGGGCAAGGTATCCTTTATTTGTAATGAACCTGAAAGCAGCCATCATAAGCCTTGGAAGCGAAAGTTCTGAATGGACAGGAGAATCCATGAAAAAATATTTCTCCCAGGTAGATGAGCTGGACATAAGGAAAATTGAAGTCAACATCTCAGGCAAGGCAGCAGAGATCATCTATGACGGCAAGCCCATTGGCGAATATGACTGCGTCTATGTGAAAGGCTCATTCAGGTTTGCGCAGCTGCTGCAGACCCTCACCTCGCTCCTTGAGAATAAATGCTACATGCCGATATCAGCAGATGCATTCACCATTGCGCACGACAAGCTATTAACTCATCTAGAGCTCCAGAAGCACAACATACCCATGCCCAAGACTTATGTCAGCTCAACCATAGATGCAGCCAAGAAAATCCTTCAGGGCATCAATTATCCTGTCATGATGAAGTTCCCGCACGGCACAGGAGGCAAAGGAGTGATGTTTGCTGACTCATATGCAAGCGCTTCCTCATTGCTTGACGCGCTAGCAACCCTTAGGCAGCCATTCATAATCCAGGAATACATAGAAACGGGCGGGACAGACATAAGAGCAATTGTCGTTGGCAACAAGGTCGTTGCGAGCATGAAAAGAAAAGCAGGCTCAATGGAAGCCCGGGCTAACTTCCACTCAGGAGGCACAGGAGAGCCGATTGAGCTTGACACTCTCACCAAGAAGCTCGCAGTGGACGTGGCCAAGGCAATACGCGCAGAGATATGCGCAGTTGACATCCTGCAAAGCGCAAGAGGACCGCTAGTTGTAGAAGCCAACATCAGCCCAGGCCTGCAGCTCATCTCTGCCACGACAAAAATAGATGTAGCTGACATAATCTCCAAGTTCCTCTATGACAGGACTATAGACACAAAGGGGAAGAAAAAAGAGCTTGACGCAGCCAAGATAATCAAAGGGATTGATGAGAAGAAGATGTGGGGAGAGAAAAGAAAGCTCATAACCACCCTTGACTTTCGGGGCAACATGGTACTGCTGCCTGAAATGATTGTCAAGAACGCAGGCTTTGAAATGGGCGACAACTATGAGATAGATATTGAGCAGGACAAGGTCACCATCAAGAAGCTGAAGATAACCAATGACTAGATTGCTTCATTACTAAACAGGTTCTATTAGCTACCTGATTTCTACGATTATATCTTCTTGCTTGGAGAATTCTTGGCAGTTGATATTAGCAGTGTACATGTAAGCGTCAGGCGTCGTGGTCTTGGAAGTCTGGAGGCTTATCTTCCACTCACCCACCATATCGACAGGTATGTCCCTGTTAGTGGCAGAGAATATGAAGTTCAAGTCATCAGCTCCGGCTACCTTGGTGAAAGCCAGCGTGCAAGCCGCATCACCAGAAGCATAATTATACACTTGCAAGGCCAGGGCTTTGCTCTGGCCAGCAGCCAGCACAATCTCAGAAGGGACTATGATGAGCGGATCATCGACTGTCGGCTTCCAGAGCGCTTCTGCCGGCAGCATAATCCTAGGAATCTCCTCCACAACCCTGCCAGCCATCCTCTGTATCAGCATTACAGTAACCACCAGCACAAGCAGGGCGATCACTGTGATGATTATCATGTTCACTCCCAGCTCAACGCCCTTCTTGCTGTTGCACTTCAGAATATGTTTCTGCTTCATAAGATTAAAACCCGGGGCCTCATCACGCAATAAGAATAATCTTGAAGGTAAGGATATATAAATTTAGCGAAATTAGAGATTGAGAGAAATACAAATTTTAGCAAGAAATTCACAAGATATTCTGCACCTTGCTGATGTAGCCTGCCGCTTCCTGGCCTTTCTTGGTCAGGGTCAGCACTTTAAGCCTTCCTTGCTTCTCGAAATTCACCAAGCCTGCCTTTTGCATCTCCTGCAGTATCTTGACGACGTGGCTGTAGGTGCAGTCAACCATCTTGGCAAGGTTTGAGGCATAGATACTATTGTTGCTGTTTAAGAGGTTGACTAGCATCATGGCTGGCTTTTCCCTGAAGAAAACATTGAAAATCTTCTTTTGCTTTATAGCCAACTTGTCACCCTCCAGCTTTTTTCTTTGGATTTTAAGATTATAAATATTTATTTAGTTGATTATAACTATTCTGAAGGATATTTCTATTTATATATCTTTCGATTTATATAACCTAGAAGTATTGAGATTTTTTCCTCTTTACAACATAAAAATACCAAATATTTAAATAGTTTTTGTTTTAGGAGAAGGTAGTATGAAGCTCATCTTCCATGGAGCAGCAAAAGAGGTGGGGAGAAGCTGCATAGAGCTCCAGACCCAGGGCGACAGGTATCTTCTTGATGCAGGAATAAAGTTCAAGGAAGGAGGATTCTCTTATCCTGAGAAAGTCATCAACCTGCCAGACATAGACGGACTGTTCATAAGCCACGCTCACCTGGACCATACAGGAGCTTTGCCTTTGTTTGAGCATTACAACATCATCTGCCCTGTCTTCTGCACCAAGCTCACCTACATACTCACCAAGGTGCTATTGAAAGATTCATACAAGATAGCCCGCATCAAGAACCTGCACCCGGCCTATAACAAGCTTGACTTAGAAAAGCTGGAGAAAGGAGTCCGCTTTGTTAAATACGACAGGAACTACAAGCACAGGAAGATAAACTTCACTTTCCTCAACGCAGGCCACGTCCCTGGAAGCTCGATGATCCTCATAGAAGCAGAAGATAAGAAGATCCTCTACACAGGGGACTTCAAGCTCAAGACCTCAGAGCTGATGAAAGGGGCAAGTGCAGACTATCACGACATTGACGTGATGATAATGGAAAGCACTTACGGCGCAAGGGAGCTGCCTGAAAGAGAAACAATAAAGAAGCAATTCCTTGACAAGATAGAGGAAGTCATAGCCAGGGGAGGCTCAGTGCTCGTGCCTGTCTTCAGCCTTGGAAGGTCACAGGATATACTGATAATGCTCTCAGAAAGAAAATTCAATGCGCCAATATACCTTGACGGGATGTGCAAGAAGGTCGCCAACAGAATCCTGGGCATCAATGACCCGTACGTCAACAACATCGAAGTATTGGATGAGATGTTCAACCACCGCGTGATACACATCGGAAGCGAGAGGCACAGGCAGAGAGTGATGGGCGCTCAAGGCATATTCGTGACTTCAAGTGGCATGCTGCAAGGAGGCCCTGTGCTTGCCTACCTGGCAGAGATGTGGCACGACCCGAGGAACGCAGTGCTCCTGACAGGCTATCAGTGCAAGCGCACCAATGGCCAGACACTGGTAGAAGAAGGCTATGTCTATCTAGACGGGTGGAGGACTTATGTAAAGGGAGAAGTCATCAAATACGATTTCTCTGGCCACGCAGACCAAAGCGAGCTGAGGGAATTGATAAGAAGAGTCCATCCTAAAAAGCTCATCCTGCAGCACGGAGATGAAGAAGCCATAAGCCAACTTGGAAGCTGGGCGAGCAACAACACCCATAGTAAGCTGTACATGCCAGAAGTGGGAGATGAAATAGAGATCTGAATGACATACCGACCCGATGATTAGATGAGAATTCCTGAGGTGAAAGCATGAGCAATAACCATGATGGCCGTGAAGGTGTTGAAGAAGATTATGATGAAGAAAATAATAATGGGAAAAATAATTCTCGAGGAGAAATCATCGCCTTCATGAAGGACATGAAAAAAGAGAGCAAGGCCATGATGAACGAGCTCATAGATATTGATGATATGCTCTCCAGGCTCAAGATAAGGCTTACAGATGAGTCTGCCAGCAAGCGGGAGCTCTACAGGATAATTGATGCCATCAGGCTAAGGATAGGAGTGATGGAAAGGGAAGACCGCATAGAATTAAACGAGGAGGAGGAAGCAGAGACCCTTCTTGAAAAGCTAAAGAAATGGGTTGACCAGATAGTATGAAACCAAGAAAGAACGCACTACTGCTCTTTTTCTAAGCCACTATCTTTTTCTTCAGCATTATAATCTTCTATGAAGATGCGCGCCAACTCAAAGCGCCTGTTAAGAGTCTTGATCTCCTTCTTAGCCACCACCAGCTCATCCCCGGGTATGCATTTCAATCCAGGGCCGCAAGGAGACTCAATGTCAAATCCATACTTCTCCAGGAAATAATCCCTCCTGGTCTTGCTGATGTTATGGTTGATGGCAGTGAGCAGAGAAACCTTTGCCTTCTCATCCATCTTGTTAGGATAGAACAGGCTCACAACGTACTCGAAGATGTCGTGATGAAGGCTGCTATTGACCAGTCTTGCAAGGATGCGAGTATCTCGTTCAGCAAGGCTTAATGGCTCATTGCTTTCCAACTGATCACCCATAAATTAACCCCCACTCAATACGCTAAGGAAGAAAGAGAAAGCCCAAACTGTATATAAAGTTTTGGGAAGATATGAGCTCAGGTCTTTTTTTGCATTAAGCGTTTTATCTTGCGTATGACATACATTATCAGGAAGTAGGCTATTGCCGCCAGAATCAGTAGCATGATACCTGGCTCAGAAATAGCCGCTCCGATCACTCCTGCTAGCAAGAGCAGGAGCAACAATGCAATAGTGAACCATGTGACCTTCAACTTCCTATTGAATAAATAGAAGAAAGCAAGGCCAAGCAGCCCGGCAATGATAATCGCCAAAGATATCACCCAGCTATGGGTCTTGATAAAAACCAATATGGCAAGAGGTATGGACATGAGCGGAAAAACTAAATGCCAAAACACGAATCCGCCTTTGGCAGAAAGCATCATTATCTTTTTCAAGAAGCCATAAACTTTGGGCTCTTCCTTGAAGTAAAAGAGGGTAATCATGCCCATGATCATGTCACCCACAGGGTAATCCCTGCCAGCCACATGAATAGTGTTTTCAACAGCTTCTAGTTGGTCTATCTTTATTCTAGTGGCAAGGAAAAAGGATAATGGAATGAGCAGATAAGCCAGCAAGTAGGCAGAGTATGCTGGATGGAAGTGCAAATTAACTGCATAAAAAAGGAAGCCGCGTATAAGAATGACAAAAACCAGCAAGATAACGGTATTAGCAACATAAAACAGCACAAAATGAGGAATAAAGACAAAGGCGTAGTTATAGTCTTTTTTTATTCTTTCAAGGAAATCCATAGTGTCTTGCTTATGAACAGATCGGATTTTTAAGAGGATGACTGAATCGTAAACCAGGAAAGAGGAGATGACAATGATAAACACGTCAAACAAGAAAAGCGCTAGCGTGAACGCTAAAAAGTATATATCCATCACTAGCCTTACGCGAGAATAGTATATAAAATTTTTGAAAACGAGAAAAAAAAGCGCCTCTGCCGACAACAAAAACTGAGGTTTTTGAGCCATCAGTTGCATCTCACTATGTTCGACGCCCCTGCTGGGATTCGAACCCAGGTCTCAAGCTGTTTGCACCAGGACAATATCTCATCCCGACACCGCAAGCTCGAATTCTATCCGCTATACTACAGGGGCAATAAAAGGCTAGGTAAACTTATAGCTTATTAAATTATTTGTTTTTCGTTTACGAGTAGTGGTAAGCTTCGACTGCAATAATAATATTTAAATAGGCATTAGTCATAATGTTGTGAATGAAAAAAGCATTCTACTTATCACTCATCTTAATTCTTTTTGTCACAGGATGCCAAAGCCAAGCTAACACATCCTGTTCAAATGACCATCCGCTGAAGTATTCGACATTTCCATTTAGATTTAGTACAGCTGATGAACAAGGTAAGCTTATTGATAGGCAAATTGAATTCGGGCCCTACCTTGACGTACGGGCTTTTATCAATACATGTCCTGATTATAACAAAATGGCGGGGTTGACATGCTTGGAAGTAATATACATAGACGCCAACCAATGCCCTGACATTAGCAACATCTATAAGTTCAGGAATCTTAAGTATGTTTATATATACCCAACTCTGGTTGTACGTTCGTTGATGGATGTTGAAGCAAGAATTGACCAGTTGCAATCTATTACAGGTGTAGAATCAATAGGTAAATTAAGAAAATTAGAGCAATTAGAAATAAGACAGGCAGAACTGCCTGATATTTCATTTTTACAAAATTTAAAGACACTTAAGGTACTTTCCTTAACCGGCAATGGTGTTTCTGATATTTCACCTATTGCAGATTTAACTGCTTTAGAGGTTTTAGATTTAGGTGGAACACAAATAAATGATTTTACGCCGCTTAAGAAACTTGTGAACTTGAGATATCTTAATCTAGATGACACCAATTTCAGAAACACATCTGTGCTCCAAGGTTTGAATAATCTAGAGTATCTCAGACTAACTAATACATTCGTATCCTGGGAAGATTGTCAGTCCCTTAAAAATAAGTTAGGAAACAATTCCGTATTATGTATCTCTCCTGAAGAATGTGAACAGATAATACAGATACGTAAGAATTCAAGCGCAACGCCTTCTGAAATGAATAATCGCTGTGAATTTGAATTAATGAGGAAAAGCTAGGGTGCTCGGGCTTCTCCTGCCCACACATGGCCCGTCTTTTACCTCAAAGCCCGCAGCTTTCAGGTTTCTCCTGACAATGCCTGCGCATGAATAAGTAGTGAGTATGCCATCCTTTTTTATATGTTTTCTTAATTCCTTGAAAAAATCTTCTGTCCAGAGCTCAGGGTTCTTCTTAGGGCTGAAAGGGTCGTGGAATATTATGTCAAACTTAAGCTTGATGTTTTTTACGCTTTCCAGTGCGTCGCAGACCAATAAGTTTATTCGTATGTTATTATCCGCGTATTCATAGTTATTCGTGCTGTCCTTGCTGTTCTTAACCAGCTCCTTGATGATGTCATAATTTTTTATTTGCGGGCTGATGCCCGGTATCTTGTTAAGTATATCCTTGTCTTTCTCCAAGCCGACAATGATTATCTTGCAGTCAGGATTGACTTCCATTATCTTGTCAATTGCCGCTGCAGAATTATATCCCAGGCCAAAGCACACGTCAAGAATGCTCACCACGCCAAGCTCTGCCAAGCCTTCGATGTGAGTTGGCTCAACAAACTTCTTAAAAGCCTCCTCAACAGCCCCAGTCACAGAATGATAAGCCTCATCATATTCATCGCTGTGAAAAGTGACGCTGCTATCCCCAGTGATTATTTCGCGCATAAAGAAGGATAATGTTCAGTCTTTTATAAAAATAGTCCTAAAATGGCAAGCAATAATCCCATGGCGAGAAAGGCATAGTATTCCTTGAACAATGCCGCTAACATTTTTTTCTTGTTCTTCTCATCCTTGATGTGGTCATGAAGATATATGCTTCCTAGCGGCAAGCCATAGGCAAAAATAAGTGGAGCTATGAGCGACACTCCAGCCAATGCCCATGATAAGAACAGCATTATTGCCAGTGATGCATAAAAAAGCTTATCCGAAAATTTGCTGAAGTAGCTTCTCAGTAGTATTATGGCCACAAGCGCAATAGCCAGGGTGTTAGTAAGGTTCTTCAAGCAGAACAGGATGATTATCAATGCCAGGATTAGGTATTTTAGCGCATGCAGGTATTTTATCCCGGGCTTTAGCTCTTCCTTGGCAAGGTAGCCTATTACCAACCCTATCAACAATCCAAGAAAGGATAATATGAGCAATAAAAAGTAATCAAGCATGTTAATAAAACCTAGATTAACGCTGGTTTATAAAGATTCTTATCAAGATTTCTAGCCATCAGGTGAGGTCCACACCGCAAGGATAGCCATCGATGAGCACTGAGGAGTTGCCTATGCCCGGCTTGTTGTCGACCACAATCACATGACCGTCAGCATCTTCATAGAATATGCAAAAATCTCCCTTGACTCCTAGCTTATTTTTCAGCCATGTGTAATTAGCGGTTGCATTATCCATGAATGCCTGGAATTTCTCCTCATCCACTGTGTTCGATTGGATAAACCCGAAGTCCTTGTCCTGCTCAAGGGCTACCTTAAGGTCAGTGACCTCAGACTCCAGCTCATTCAGCCCTTGCTTTTGCTTGGCATTCATGGTCACATAGAACACTAATATGACTGAAACAAATATCACTACAGCTAGCAAGACGTCAACGCTCCAGACCTGTCCTCGTCCCATCTCTTCGTTTCCCCTTGGTCGAGAAGCCTTTGAAACAGCAACCGCCCTCTTTTTTGGAAATTTCCTTTTTTTAATAGCCATATTCTCTTTTTAATACTTTTGTTTTAGGTTTTGGACTATTTATATTTTACTATATTGCATGGCTAGAAACGGCAAAAAAGCTTTCAGACGAGGCACACCAAAAACTTTATAAATACCCTCTTTATCCGGTTTATAAAGTTATCGCAAGGTATGCTTAAGGAAATCATCTTTGCAACGGGGGGAAACACATGAGCATGGTAAAGAAATGCCCAGAGTGTGGCGGTATTAACTTATTCTGGAACAAGGAGAAGGGGGAAATCATCTGCAGGGACTGCGGGCTTGTCGTGGAGGACAAGATGGTCGACTTCAGCCAGGAATGGAGAGAGTTTGATGGCGAGAACGCAGACAAGATGAGAAGGACTGGAGCTCCCATGAGCTACACCCAGTTTGACCAGGGTCTCGGTACAGATGTTGGAAAGAAATCAGACTTATACCAGCTTGGAGGTAAGGCCAAGAACAAGTTCTTCAGATTGAGGAAGTGGCAGCAAAGGATAAGCACAGCCATTGAAAGGAACCTCAAGCTGGCATTATCAGAGCTTAAAAGAGTGAGCTCATACCTAAGGCTGCCTAGCAGCGTGGAAGAGGAAAGCGCAAGAATCTACACCCTGGCAGTGCAGAAAGGCTTGGTAAGAGGCAGGAGCATGGAATCAGTAGTCGCAGGAGCACTTTATGCTGCTTGCCGAAGGCATGATGTGCCTAGGACTCTTGATGAGCTTGCAGACGCCTCTAACATTGAGAAAAAAGAGATTGGCAGAACTTACAGGTTCATAACAAGAGAGCTAGGAATCAAGATTCTTCCAAGCAACCCTGCTGATTACATACCTAGATTCGCTTCAAGCCTCAAATTGAGTGCTGAGACCCAGAGCAAGGCAGTTGAGATAATCGAATCAGCCCAGCGCATCGAGCTGACATCAGGCCGAGGGCCTACTGGCATTGCAGCAGCAGCATTATATGTTGCAGCGCTCATCAATGGAGAGAAAAGGACCCAGAGAGAAGTTGCAGATGTCGCAGGAGTGACTGAGGTCACCATAAGGAACCGTTACAAGGAGCTGCTTGACGAGCTGAAGCTTGAGAAGGAAATCAAGAAAGTCAAGAAGAAGCGCAAGGACTAAAATTTTTTAATTTCTTTATTTGTGCCAATCATTTATTTTTACCAGATATTATAGAACGATAGCAATGCCGCCCAGCCAGAATGTGCTCTTTTGGGGGGCTTTTCATATTTCTTGCCATACTTCACAGCCATCTCAAGGAAATACTTGGCGTGGAAGAATGCTTCAAGGAATGGCCGGCAGGTCTGCTCCCATTTCTCGTTGTGCTCAAGGGTGAACTCCTCGCCTGTCACTCCCAGTTTCATGATGTTGTTAAACAATTCATTAGGAATTTCTTTTGATTCTAGAGGAGAAATATCTTCAAGAGAAGAGTATATCTGTTGCGTCATCTTCTGTATCCTGAAAGTCCTATCTGATTGGCTGTAAAACCTATAAACCTTATCCTCATATGCCCAGTGGCCAGACACCTCTTCAAGCAGCTTCTCAAGCTCAGGAAGGTTCTGCTTAATATTGGCTAAGAGAGCATCCTGCTTTGCTAGCACATCTTCAACCAATCCCATATTAACAGCTAATCACAGCTTATATAAAAAACTTTTTTTCTATCGAGTTGTTCTCAATCACTACCCCTTCCTTTCTCAGCATCGTAATCTTCTCTTGTATTTTCTTGCCAGCAACCTCCCCGCCAAAACCACCGATTGAGCCATCACTCTTGACAACACGATGGCAAGGCACAACTGGGGCAAAAGGATTGCATCTGAGCGCCTGGCCTACAGCCCTTGGGCTGCTCCTTAGCTTCTTTGCAATCATAGAATAGCTAGTTACCTTTCCGCGCGGCACTTGCTTGGTGAGCGCGTAGACTTTTTCTTGGAAATGCGTTATGTCCATTGCGCAGAAGAATGGCCTTTTTCATTTAAAGCTTTTCTTATTTTTTCTTATCGATGCCCTTTCCCGCTCTTTGCAATCCGGGCTTTTGTTTTTTCAGTTGAGTTTTCTGCAGGAATAACATCTCCTGATGGGAGCGGGGAAACGTAGAGCCCTCCCTCTGGTGGCTGGTAGAACGGTAACATTTCCCTGCCAGATGGCTTGGCGTAGCGGATGCTTCCTTGCAACCCCATGAGCGAGTCTATACCCACCATCAGGAAATGGTTCTTCTTAGTGGAGAAGTAAGTCCTGGGGTTGCTCTCCAGCCTGTTGCCTTGGCCCCCTCCTCCGCTGATGACAAGTATTGTGCCTTTGTAATCTATTGCTGTATAAACATGCCTGTGTCCAAAGACTGCCATGTTGACATCGTACTTGTCCAGTAATTCAAGGAATTTATCCTCATTCAAAAGGCTGCTTACAAACAAGTCTGTCAAGTCAGGAGTTAATTTTTCAAAAGGCATCTTAGGAGGGACATGGGAGAATAATATCTTTTTTCTTTTTCCAGAGCCTGCCAGCGCCTGCTCTAGCCAGCCAAGCTTTTTGTCAGTGAAGCCGTAGTCTTTGCTTGCATTATGCCTTTTTTTCAGGTCAACGTTAGTCATGAATATCAGGCGTGCTCCTTTGTAGTCAAAAAAGAAATCGCTGTCTCCAAACATCTCGTTGAAGAGCTTCCTTCCTTCATGCCTCAGGTCATGGTTTCCAGGAAGGTGTATTATGCTGTAAGGGAAATCTTTCTCAGCTTCTAAAAGCAGTCTGAACTCATTAGGCCTGCCATGGAAAACTCCGTCTCCAAGGTGCACTACAAACTCAGGCTTAGGCTTTCCTTGCTCAGGCTTTTTCATCTCAGCCAGGAGCCTCTTATAGGTGAGGTTTTTCTCTTCTGCTGTGTCTCCTATGACATAAAAGCTCAAGGGTTGGCTCTCAACATCTGCTACTTTGTTCTGGGTTAGCTCCTGCACTACATGGCTATTTGATTTAACCATCCCTTCAAGGTCTGTTCTGGCCTGCCCTGGCTGGGCATAGGCCCCTGGATTAAGCGCTAATGTAGAAGCTAACACTAAGGTGGCTGCTTGCTTGTTGATATGAGATATCCACCCTGTTTTTTTATCGCTCATCTTTTCTTTGCCTATAAATCTTTCCTATAAATAATTATTATTCAGGCACTTATTTATAAATTTTTTAGCTTAATACTTTATGAAGCCTGCGCTTAATTGTATATACAAGAAAAAAAATTATTGCTTCAAGAGGTAAATGTGAACTGTAAAAAATAAAATTATTTTACTTGAGTCCGTCCCACTCCCTTTCTGCCTTGACAAACCTCTCTGGTGTGCCTGTGTCATACCATTGGCCTGAGAACACATAGCCTAGCAATTTGTCATTCATGGCAAGCCTTGGGAAAACATCATTCTCTATCTTGCAGAATCCCTCTGGCACCATCTTGATCACTTCAGGCTCTAATATATAGAGGCCTGCGCTGATGAGCTTGCTGGGTGCGTTCTGCTTGCTTGGCTTTTCTATGAAAGCCCGTATCTTGTTTCCGTTCATGACTGCTACTCCATAGCTTGACGGGTCTTCCACTGTTGTGAGGGCTAGTGTTGCTGTCCCTTTGTTTCTCCTGTGGAACATGAACATGTCTTCCAAGTCTATATCCTTAAGCTCGTCTCCGTTCATGAGTATGAAAGTATCGTTTATCTGCCCTCGGATAAGGTTCAGCGGGCCTCCTGTTCCCATGGGAGTCTCTTCCTCAACATAGCTGATGTTCACTCCGAGCTGGCTTCCGTCCCCAAAATATTCCTTTATGTTTTCTCCGCAGTATCCTATGCTAAGCACTATGTCTTTTATGCCGTGCCTCTTGAGCAGGTCTATGTTATGCTCGAGGATTGGCTTGTTGTTTATCCTTAGCATTGGCTTTGGCAGCATGTCTGTCATGGGCTTCATCCTTGTGCCTTTTCCTCCTGCAAGGATGATGGCTTTTGATGGCTTGTTGTTGCCGAATGCCTTGGTCAGGAGCAGTTCTACTGCGTGGCTCCTGTTCTTGACATCTGCTCCGTTGACGCTCTGGTCTACTCTTCCGAGAATCTCTCTTTCTATTGTGAGTGTAACCCTTTCCTTCAAAATTTCACCTCCATGAAATTTCGAGGGGCTTGAAATTTTGAGGTCCCAAAAAGCCTTGTTTTTTGGACAACGAAACTTGTTTCGTTTGTCCCAAAAATCTCTGATTTTTGAGAACCTTCATAGTTTTCCCCTCTTAAAAATATTATTTCAATGGTAAATAATGTCCAGTATTTAAATGTTATGAAATTAGTATGATGAAGTATGATGCAGTACAATAATATTTAAATAATAGTGATGCCATACCACTAATTGAAACCGAATAAAACATTAATTATGTCGCAAATGTTTCCATTTGGTTGAAGGGGGTGAATTCAGTGGAAGAATACATCGAAGAGCCCCTGGAAATTGACCTTGGAGAGATAGAAAGTAAAGACCCTGCAAGGGCAAGGTTCATCAAGGGGTATTTGAAAGCAATTATCTAAATAAAAATATGAAGAGGTGAGAGATAGGGGGATTGCTCGCTCGGTAAGTTCATACCGAAACTGCCTCTAGAAAATGCTGTGCAGCACCAGCCACTTTAACTTCTACAACATCACCCAATCTAAGATTAGCGTTCTTTGCATCCTTTATCACAACAGGCTTATAATAATCATTCCTGCCGACAAGGGAATTATTCTTGCCAATCTCATCAATGATAATACTCCCCTGCCAATCAAGCCACTCCTTGTTATCAGCGATACGAGCCTGCAGCTCCATCAAGCGCTTTGACCTGGCCTTTACAATCCTTGTGCTAAGCTTTTGCATCCTGTCAGCAGGAGTGCCAGAGCGAGGTGAGAACTTGGTGATGTTCACAACAGGAATCCTGAGCTTTTCCATCACCAAGCAGGTTTTTTCAAAATCAGCCTCGGTTTCCCCCGGGAAACCGCAAATAATATCCGTTGCTATCGTAATCATAGGGATTTCTTTTCTCAGCTTCTTGACTATTCTAACAAAATCCTCAATCCTGTACTTCCTGTTCATCAATTTCAAGATTCTATTGCTGGCGCTCTGAACAGGAAGATGAACAAACTTGAACATGCGCGGGTCCTTGAGCAGCACAATCAGCTCATCAAGGAACTCCAGAGCATGATTAGGGTTGAGCATTCCAAGCCTGATCCTGTAATCACCCTCAACTTTGAGAAGCTCGCCTAACAACGCAGGCAAGCTTGAGCCAATGTCTTTGCCATAGGCTCCGCAGTCCTGGCTAGTAAGCCAGACTTCCTTGACACCATCAGCGATAGCGCTTTCCAGCTGCTGCTTGATAGCTTTAGCATCATAACTGAATAATTTGCCGCGGGCAAGCCTGGTCTTGCAATAGCTGCACTCACCAAGGCAGCCAGAGCACAAGGGAATGATTTCAACAACAGGATTCTTTCTCACCTTAGGCAGGTTAAGCCTAGGATTGCTGCTAGTCCCGAGCATCTCAACAGCATTTCCTTTTGCAGTCTGCTCAACAGCCTCAACAATTTTTGAAAGATTCTTGACACCAACTACAGAGATGTTTTTCAGCAATTCATTGCCAGGCTCTGCCTGGGGGACGCAACCTGCCACCACAACCTTTTTTTTCATTGCAAGCACCTTTGCCAGTTCTGAAAAGAACCTTTTCTCAGGATTATCCTTGACAGTGCAGGTGTTGAACAACACTAGCTCTGCCTTTGCTATGTCGCGAACTAGCTTGTGACCTGCCTTAACAAGCAAGCCCGCCATGACTTCGCTGTCAGACTGGTTGAGAGTGCAGCCGAAAGTACGGATGAATATTCTCATGAGAAAACAGAACAAATGGAGGGTTAATAAAGTTTTTCAGCGCAAATTATTTAAAATCCACAATACATTACCGGTTGTAAAGGGAAAAGAGGAGGATTATTCTTATGGCTGATGAAATGCTGGGTCTGACAGGAGAGCTTACCAAGCTTGACCCTGAGAATATGCGAGGGGCAATACTTGAAGTGCCTGCCCATGTTGAGCAAGGCTACAAGCTGGCAGATTCAATGGACTTAAGAAAGCTGGATATCAGGTTCAGCGCTGTCCTAATCGCAGGAATGGGAGGCTCTGCCATTGCTGGCCTTCTTCTTAAGAGCTACCTTGAGGATGAGTGCATCAAGTTTGACGTTATCCAGGATTATACCTTGCCTAAATGGGCTGACAACAAGACCTTGCTCATTGCATGCTCTTACTCTGGTAACACAGAAGAGACCTTGAGCGTGTTCAAGGAAGCTAGGAGGGCTGGCTGCGCAATAGTGGCAGTCACAACAGGAGGCAAGCTTGAGGAGTACACCAGGATCTCAAAGATACCGACTATGCTTCTCCAAGCAGGCTACCAGCCAAGGGCTGCGATGACTGTGCAGTTCTTTGCAATGCTCAGAATCCTAGAAAGGCTGAAATTGGTGCAGAGCAAAGCAGCAGAGGTGCTGAAGCTCAAGGATGACCTGAAGAACCAATTGCAGGGCCTAGAAAAGAACGCGATGATACTTTCTGAGAAGCTGCTCTCAAAGACGCCTATCATCTACACAAGCAGGCGCTTTGGGACCGTTGGCTATAGATGGAAGTGCCAGTTCAATGAGAACAGCAAGGTGATGGCTTTCAACAATGTATTCCCTGAGCTCAACCATAACGAAGTAGAGGGCTTTGCCAACACCCGCGGAAGCTTCCATGCAATACTCCTAAGATTCAACGAGGATCATAGGCGAGTGCAGAGGAGGATGAGCCTTACCAAGGAAATCATGCTAAGGAAAGGCATAAGCGCCACAGAGATAGGCATAACAGGTCCTTCACTCCTGAGCAAATTGTTCTCAGCCATCCTCCTGGGAGACCTGGCAAGCTACTACCTGGCACTAAGGCTTGGCATGAACCCCAGCAAGGTGGAGCTGATAGAAGGATTCAAGAAAGACCTCGGCCCTTATGTCGCCTAAGCATTGCAAGGCTTATCGAAGTTTAACCAAAAGCTTTATATAGTTGCGAATAAAACGAAATACTAAAAATTCAGGAATAATGCTATAAAAACCCTAGTTCAAGGGATGAATAAGGAGGGGTAAGATGATAAAGCTTTTTTCATTTAAGAAAACCAAGAAGACTTCTTACGACGATGAAGATCATATGAAGGCAGAAGATGAGTATGTCGAGCTTAATACTGAAGGCGAGAAAGGCAAGAGCTCAAGGATAATTGTCAGGCCTTTTGTGATGCAGGACTTCTCAGACATCAAGCCAGTGCTTGACGTGCTAAGGGAAGGCTACACCATAGCGCTAGTCAACATCAAGCCGCTCAAGGAAAAGGACTTGGTAGAGCTAAAGAGAGCAGTCAACAAGCTCAAGAAGACATGTGACGCCATCGAAGGAGACATTGCAGGATTCGGAGACGACTACATCGTCATCACCCCTAACTTTGCCTCCATCTACAGGAGCAAGGCCACCAATCCGCTCAAGGACACAGGCGGAACTGAAGGGGCAGACGACGCAGACATGTAAATTCTTTTATTTATTTCCTTATTTCTTTCTTAGTTTTGATTGTTATTTCTGCCAGGTTGATGTGGCAATAATATCGCAAAGAATAGATTTAAAAACTCCTGTTTGATGTTTTAAAAAGTTTTCTGTGATGCAAAACACTATTTGCAAACTAGTAGTTTAAATAACCATAAAGTATAAAAAGCTAGTTTCCAATGAAAATAATGATGGCAAAGAAATCGACGGAAAAAAAGAGCAAGGCAAAACAGCCAGAAGAGGCAAAAGCCAAGCAGCCTGAGGAGAAGGAAGAGAAAAAAGAAGCTGCTGATGAGGCCAAGGCAGGCGCTGATGGAGGCCCATCAATCATCAAAGGAGAGCAATGCCCAATCTGCCACAACAAGACCTTGACTCTCATGGAAAGCGAGACAGATGTGCCTTTCTTTGGCAAGACTTATCTTTTCTCGATGAACTGCTCAAACTGCAATTACCACAAAGCAGATGTCGAGTCTGAAGAGGAGAGAGAGCCTTCCAAGTTTACCATTGAGATTGACTCTGAGCAGGACATGAAGATAAGAGTGGTGAAATCATCCAACGCCACTGTCAAGATACCTCACGTAGGCTCTATTGAGCCAGGAGAGACTTCTAACGGCTACATCACCAACATCGAGGGCGTGCTGCAAAGGATGAAAAAGATTGTTGAGATGATGCGTGATGACTCTGAGGACGAAGAGGACAAGAAAAAGGCCAAGAACATCCTAAAGAAGCTCTTGCGAGTGATGTGGGGCCAAGAGAAGCTTAAGTTAATAATAGAAGACCCGAGCGGCAACTCAGCAATAATCTCTGAAAAGGCAGTAAAGAGCAAGCTGTGAATATCGAATATTTATTTATTCTTTGCTTCTTCTAGAAGGACGCACTTCTACCAATGGAGCATATTCTGTGCTTTTCATCGGGCTGATCATGTAGTCTGCATATTTAAGATATGCCCTTTCGTTCTTGAAAGGCTGGTAGTATCTGAAGAGCTTTCTTGCTATGTGGTCTGCCATATTGACTACCGGGTACCTATGGTCTGCATTTGACTCAGCTATTATGTCAGGGAGCGGCAGTGGATGGACTATTCTTGCAATATTTTCCCTTAGCATAGGGTCTATCTCTCGGTCTATAAGGACTAGCTCTAGCGGGCTAAAGCTTTTTATCAGCTCAGCATAGGCAATTGCCCGCACGCCTTCATACCCAAACCTGTCCTTGTAGTCCTCTGTCAGAAGCAGGTATTTGAAATCCCTTTTTTTCACTATGTCAGTAATCTCAATATTCCTCTTCTTCTTCACCTTGGGGATTTGCTTCTTGTATATGGTCTCTAGAGGCTCGCTCAAAGAATAAGCAGGCTTGGTGTCGCAATCAAACTCAGAATGCACTGCTACAAATATTTCTGGGAATCTTCCGTGATTGGATTCATCTATGCCTAGGTAGCCTGCCTTCGCTATGACGTTCACCCTTACCCTTATTGTTACCCTGTTCTCTTCCTGGGATGTTGAAGTATTTATAATTTCTTATATTATGTAACCATTATAAAATAGTCACTAATATAGCGGATGTTTCGCAAAGTTTAAAAAGGGCAAAAACAATTAATGGAAGATAGCTTGTACGGTGATGATAAGATGTGCATATACAGTTTCAACGGGATATGCTTTGACCCTGACAAGAAGAAAGAAGGCATTGTGGCCCAGAAGTGCGAGCACTGCCCAAAGCAGAACTTTGTAGAGGAGCCAAATGCTGAGCTGGAGTACATTCATCCGGTGTTCAGGTAGGAACCAGATAAAAGATCCGCTCTACTTCTTCCATCTCTTGAGCTTAGGCAGGATAGTTGATGCCATATTCCTTGCCTGCTCTTCACTCATACCCATCATCTTTGCAAACTGCACGTTCTTATCAATCTTTCCCTGCAAGGTTATTCCTTCATCAAGGAACTTTCCACCCTGAAAGCAATGAAAGCAGTAATCCCTGCTCTTGCTGCCGCCAACACTAGTCCCGTAATCCTCTTGCTTTCGCAAAGGCATTGCGCAGCTCTGGCATATTTTTCCTTTCATCCTCTCACCTTGTTTTTTTCCGCATTCCTTTCTTAGGATAGCGGCTTTGTCTGTGCGTTCCCACGTAAAAACTGGTTGTACAGCTTTCCTTATCCTCAATAAACATCATAGTACAACTTTCTTAAATTTCTTTCGGGGGTAAAGACCGAATAGGTTGATTATTTCGTTTGTCTTAATCCTAATTTTCCTATATTTAGGAAGTATTCATTTTCTTTTGAGTGATTATTATTAGCTTTTTTCTCAAAGGTTGCGCATAAAACATGCATTGCGTGAGCCAACTTAACATAGGCAGGTAAACTTGCAAGTTCTCTTTGTGTCAATTTCACTAATTTTTGATATTCGTTTAAAGCATTCTTGAGGTTTTGTTCACTTTCTTTCTTACTATTAGGATTAAATAAAACATCACAAGCCAATACTGCTAATTCTTGGACGCGAGGATAGTAATTTGCAACTGAAAAGTCCACAATCCAAATCCTACCTTTTTTATCTTTAATTACGTTAGTTCTTATTATATCCCCGTGAGCAAAACAATGCGGCAGTTTTTCTATTTCAAGGTTTTGAAATTCCTTAATGAGAGGCTTAATCAGTTTTAAATCGCCAGAGTCCAAGTACTGGCTTTTCTTATCAAATTCTGATTGGAAGTTTATGATTGCCCAGGAATCATATACTTTTTTGGGCTTAATATTAATAGAATCAATCAAAGATGCTTGATGCATTACAGAAAGTCTGTCTTTCTTTGTAATCAATGCTTCAGATGAGAAGAAATCTTGTCCATCAATGCAATCCATGACGCACAACCTCAGTGTAGCATGACTTATTCTAAGAATATGTAAATATCCTTGATTAGATTTATACAATTTAGGGATAGATACTCCTGCTGTTAATGCACTCACCATTATTTCGATGTTTCTCTTGCAGTCATCAATGGTTCGAAATTTTGCATATATTTTTACAAAGAATTTCCTTTTTTTCGTTGTTAAAAAGAGATTGAAATCTTCGTAACCTATCAAAACAGGTTTGTAGTTAATAAATTCACCAAGACCATATTCTTTGCAGATGCTTTTCGAGATTTCTCCTAAATCAACATCAAATCCTATTCTTTGCTTGAAAATAGTCTCCATAATCTTAATTGATATTATTCTCTTTCTTAAATTTTTCGACAAAGATTAATGAAATTCATCAAATCTGATTGTAGCCACAAATGTATCCACAAACATCATTGAGAATTAGAAAAGCTACCGTCGAAACATTGAAAAAAACTTAACAAAAAAATAAAAAAATTTGTTTTATTCTCGGAGCTTTTATTTAAGCCCTGCTTCTTTCCGAAGCTCAGCGACTTTGTCTGTGCGTTCCCACGTAAAATCAGGATCGTCCCTGCCAAAATGGCCATAAGCTGCTGTCTTGGAATAGATGGGCCTTTTGAGCTTGAGGTCTTCGATTATAGCTGCTGGCCTCATGTCAAAGTGCTTGTTAACTGCAGCTATTATTTTCTCTTCAGGCACTTTGTTAGTGCCGAAAGTGTCTATATCAACTGAAGTAGGGCATGCCACGCCTATGCAGTAGCTCAGCTGAACTTCACACCTGTCTGCAAGCCCTGCAGCCACAATGTTCTTTGCGATGTAACGTGCCATGTAAGCGCCTGACCTGTCGACCTTGCTAGGGTCCTTGCCTGAAAAAGCTCCTCCGCCATGCCTGCCAACTCCTCCGTAGGTATCAACAATGATTTTCCTTCCAGTAACACCAGTATCTCCTTCTGGCCCGCCAATAACAAACCTGCCAGTGGCGTTGATGTGAACAGAAGTTTCTTTGTCCATCCATTTACCGCAAACAGGCTTGATGACTTTATCAAGAATGTCCTTCCGAAGCTTGTCCTCGGGAACATCATCAATGTGTTGCTGGGCGACCACAACAGCGCTGATTCTCTTAGGCTTATCATCAACATACTCAACACTCACCTGTGACTTGCCGTCAGGGCCAAGCCCTTTAATCTCTCCTTTCTTCCTCACCTCTGCAAGCTTGCTTGTGAGCTTGTGGGCCATCATTATCGGGAAAGGCATGAGCTCAGGAGTCTCATTGCAGGCAAAGCCGTACATCATTCCCTGGTCTCCTGCTCCCTGGTCCTTGTTGACTTTCTTGTTGGCAGTCACCCCCTGGGAAATATCAGGCGACTGGGCGTGGATAGAAACCCAAACCCCTGCGTCCTCATAATCAATGCCAAACCTCGGGTCTGTATAGCCAATTCTTTTTAGCACTTGCCTTGCAATCTTCTGCACATCAGCAAAACCTTCAGTAGTGACTTCTCCCGCAACATGGACTGTTCCTGTAGTAGTCAAGCATTCCACAGCAACTCTTGAATTAGGATCCTGCCTTATCAGCTCATCCAATATCCCATCAGAAATCTGATCGCAAATCTTATCAGGGTGACCTTCTGTCACGCTCTCGCTTGTCAAGAAATATTTCCTCATGTTAAAACACCTCCCTAAAATCATCGATAAAAATCGTATCTGCCTTTTCTTGAAGCACTTATTTATAAATTTTATTAAATTAAAACCCATAAGAAGAAAGAGCCTTCTTATTTCTTTTTGGCATAAAAGCCCTTTGATTTGTAAACATAGTCGCCGTCAGGAATTTTCAAATACAACAAATCCAATGAAGCAGTCACCACATCTCCCGGCCCTGGCTTTTGTCCGATGAAATCAGTAAGGCTGCTAGGAACTGCCTTAAAGCCAGCCTCGAGCATATCACCAACCCAAAGCTTCTTTGCCACCGAGTCTTTCAGCTCAACTGAATACTCTCCGTAAGTACAGCTAAGCACGATTCTTCTTTTGGCGCCACTTGCCTTCTCAATCCTCTCAACAGAAGCCCATAAATTCTCTGTCTTATTTTCCAAACCCATGCTCAGCCACCCCGCCAGCCATTGCCTATCTTAACTTGCTAATCTTGCCGAACTTATAAACTTTATCTCCGACAACAAAGGCTTCAAAATCATGAATATTCTCAATAAAAGGGCTTAAGAGTTTTTCCTGAAGAACATCAGTTCCTTCAGCCACAAAGCTAAAGCTGGGCATGACAATCAGATCCTTGGTTTGACTCTTCCTGCTGTTTTTTCCCTTGTATTTTCCAAGGAGGAAGCACTTGAACTTCTCCACGCGCACATCATCCCTTATGCTGATGGCAGGATGCTCATGGCCAATGATGATAGTCTTGGCTTTCTTAAAATCCTGGCTGCTCTCGTCCAGCAACCTATGCCCATGGCAGAAAAGCACGTCACCTGCAAGGAAACTCTCCCTGGCGCTAAGCCCTTTTTTCTCAGCCAAAGGCCCAAGTATAGTATCGTGGTTTCCCTTTATCAAGACAACCTTGCCTGTTTTCCCTACCTTGCTCATCAAGTAATCAAGAAGGTTGAGGGTGTCACGCCGCTCCTGGTTGGAGATGGTGCCGAACTCATGCTTGACATCACCAAGCACCACAACCATCTCTGGCTTTATTTCATTGAAGACAGCCTCAAGCTGCTTTAAAATCTCATTGAACTGAAGCCTAGGCATAAGGATACCTTGCTTGTTCAAAGCTTCCTCAAAGCCTATGTGCGTGTCAGCAATCACAAGAATCCTTTGCTTCTCTAGAAAGAGCGTCAATCCCATAATCTTGATATTAGGAAGGATGTCCATGTTATTTTTTTCTCACAATCTCTGACTTAAACCATCGCTCCTGGAAATGCGTAAACTTTCTTATTTCTTTGTCTGAGAAATCCACGCCTTCAGGGACAACAACGAGCTTGTCATCATCATCGTTAGTCCTGTGAATCACTGCAATGCACCTGCCGGTGAACTCTTTCAGGGGTCTGGGCACTCCCAGCACATAAGCATCCAATTCGTCACCATCAGGAGCTTTTATTCCTTTGATATAGCCGTAATTGACAGGATAGACAAAACCACAGGAAGGGTGTTTGCTGCCCATAGGACGGTCCATTATAACACTTACTTTTTTACCTAAGAACTGAGTTCCATAGTTCATATTATAATAGAAAAAGCAGAAGTTTAAAAATTTGTTCAAAAACAACTGTTCTAAGGCTGACCAAGCCCTAGGCATATCTTTTTCTCATTGCCGCAACTGCACTTGTAAACCTCGAACTTGCTGTTGCTCATGAAAAGCACTCCTTTCTTGGTCATTGCTCGCTTGCACTTATCACAAACCACTGGCTGCATATAAAGTCCCTCCTTGCTTTCCCTATTTATTGCTGAACTTGTATTTAAATTTAATGCGGGATGAGCCCAGAATGATAGCTAAAAAAAGAAATAGCCCCGCCAGCTGTCCTGCCGACACTGTGCCAACGACATTTAGTGATTTAGAAGGAGAATTTTCTATTGATATTTATGCATTTTAGAAAAATTTATTAGTATTGACTGTTATTTTAGCATCATGTGGGTTTTGAAATTAAGATTGGGTCACGAAAATTTCTTATTAGGCGGCCTTGCACACAAGTTTAAGGTCGATCTTACTGGTTACCCGCTGGGTTTCTATAAGGACAAAGATAATCTGTATCTGACTACAGCGGGGATGATAATCGGTGATGAGAAGAATAAGAAATTGTTCCTTAATTCCATAAGAAAAAGCAATAATTTCTCAAATATTGAAATAAGCGGCGATTTTGTAGTGACTGTTTCAAAACAACCATTGTATCTAGAAAAGGTTTACAATCCAAAGTTTATACGACCGATTCCTGACTTTATATCTCACGAAGGGTATCATATCTGGGAAATTGCAAGCTGGGATAAGGCAGCACTACAGCCGGTTATTGATATAGTAAAGAAATATTATGATGGTAAAGTATTAAAACTAAAGAGGGAAAAGTTAACTAATATCGCATTTACCTCGTTTCTTCCAGAATTGTCTGATAAACAAAAGAAAGCTTTTGAATTGGCTGTGAAAGAAGATTATTATTCTTTTCCGAGAAAAACCAATGTCCATGAATTGGCAAAATTTATGCATGTTTCCTATTCCACATTTCAAGAGCATTTAAGACGGGCCGAATCCAAATTAATCCCTAATCTGAAGAAGCGATAAAACCCGGTCATGAACGGGTAAAAATTAATATACTATTTCTTACTAACTTTCTAGTAGTAATAATTTGGGGATTTAAAATGAATAATAGGCTGCGAGAACTAAAAGAGATATTAGAAGAGGAGAATCTTTTTGATAAAACTATATCATTTGAAACAAGATATGCAACTGCTGTTAATGATGACGGAGTTAGGAATTTATTAGAATTTGAAGCAGCCTATATATCTGATCTTACTGATATGTTAGAAATAAAGAATGGTGGTAAATTATTAGTTGTTAGAGAAGACCTGAACCGAGGTGTTGATAATCATAAAAAGCCAGTTGTTGGAGGCCTAATACTAAGAGGCGTTTTACAAGGGGCAATCCCAAGAGAAGGAATAGACACACTGATTGATGGAGGAAATTATAATTCTGCTCAAGCATTAAATTATTACACTAAAATGCTCGGAATGAAAGGACTATATGTCATGTCAAGGTTATTCCCTCAAAACATCATAAATATGATTGAATCAGAACATTTTCATGTAATAATAGCGCCTAAAACAGATAAAGATGGGATTGAAAGGGAATTCTATACATTTTTATGGAATCACATGAAAAAACAAGAGTTTAGGAATAATAAGCATTGTTTATGGCATGCAAAGTATGGTGGGAAAACAATGTATCCGTTTGGAAAAGAGATCGCATCAAGATTAGAAGAAAGGCCGGACTATGTTGTTTCTTGTTTAGGCGCTGGAAGTACTCTAGAAGGATTACAAATCCCTGTTCAAGATTATTTTCTTGAAACAACTGTAAAAAAACCAAAAATAATAGTAGGAGAACACGAACTTTCTCCGTTATTTTCAAAATTTATCCCTTGTGAGAAATCTCACGGATTACCTCAAGTAGTTAAAGAAGCTATAAACGATGTCAATCCTGACTTTTATACAAAAATAAAAGAGTTGCCTCACTTGGTCATTGGCCCTCATTATGACGAAATAAACCCCCTTTTATCCAAAGAATCAATAAATAGGATTGATAAGATAATTCAATATTCGGAACATGATTGGATGGCCATGCAGAAATATTTAGATAAAAAAGGCATTAGTGCAGGAAACTCATCAGCAGCAAATATGACTGTTGCTACAAATCTTGCCAATCAAGGAAATACGGTTCTGACAATAATTTTTGAACCATTCCGTTCATTCTACAAAAAATAGTTCTCAGAGAGAAAAATCTGGCTTTTTACGGGCAAAAGTAGTGTCCGCAAAAAGCACAGTAAGGGTACTAGCCCCGCCAGGGTGAACGCCGAGTGCGTGACAGTCAAGGACTACATTTTGGCTCTTTTTGAGATGCCAAGATGCCTTCCAAGATTTGTATCGCATCTTCGATTGTCTGGCATTTAAACTTGCTTATAAGCCTTTCTTTTTCTTGTAGTAGATAACTTTCCATGTCCATAACAAGCTCTAGGCTGGCATATAGCTTTTGTTTATGTCGGATTAAGTGACACTTATTCCGAGCTTTAGATTTCTGACAGGTCAATCAGAGAGCTTATATGAAGCTCAATACCATCGCTTGCATGGACTGCTTGGAGTATCTTAAGCAGATCCCAGACAAGACTGTGGATTTAGTGGTTACAGACCCGCCTTATAACGTGTCCCAGAAACAAGACCTCAAGTTTAATGGCAGGATAATCCGCAAGAACTTTGGAGACTGGGACTTTGGCTTTGATCCTGAGCCTGTTTTGAGGCAATTAAAGCGAGTTCTCAAGCCAACTGGGCAAATCTATATCTTCTGCGGAACCAAGCAAATTCCGCTTTATATGGGGCTTATGGAGAAAAATAACTGGTTCTTCAGAAACCTCTTAGTTTGGTACAAAACCAACCCTGCACCCAGAATGAGCAAGACCAACTATGTCTTTTCCTGCGAATACATAATTTATGCCA
>Ga0315286_10001017_pt1 | contig 24940 bp, 22 predicted proteins | sample YL17G10_0_MG_FD_205038 | JGI IMG/M metagenome (GOLD analysis project Ga0315286, IMG submission 205038) | Sediment microbial communities from Yellowstone Lake, YNP, Wyoming, USA - YL17G10_0 | ecosystem: Environmental > Aquatic > Freshwater > Lake > Sediment | place: USA: Wyoming | collected...
AGTGTCTCCCACACTCTCTTTTCAGAAGCCGTTTCGATGGTCCAGCGGTTGATTGCGACGAAAGATATCGCAGGCGCGATCTCACCTCTTGCCCATGCATCACTTGCCGAAGCGTGCGTCAGCACTGGGGACACGCCGGGCCACGGGCGGGGATGGACTGCGCCCTGATCCGACCGACGCGCGCAGGGGCGACGCCCTGCGCGACACCTCCAGCCGGGCAACGTGGCACAGGACCACCACGGCGACCAGCAACGGAAAGAAGACGGGCGCGAACCACAACCCGCGAAACCCGCGCCCGAATCGATTGGCGCCCTAACCCAGGGCGAAGGTGTTCAACAACGGATCGCCGAGATCGCCAGGCGGCGCCCGGGTCGTCTCGCGCGCGCGCGGGTTCGTGACGGCGACGGCCGGGGGGCCGATCCTGAGGCACGTCATCGAATGCCCTCCGACATCAGCCCGATCGTCGCACTTCAGGCGGGACCACACGCCCCTGATCCACCGCGTCCCTCACGTTGACGGGTCCGCTCGCCCTCGATAGACTGGCGCCGTCTCTTCGCCCCCGGGAAACAGTCGAGGGTCCGACCGACGTGTCGTCCGAGCGCACACCCCGCGTCCTCGTCGTCGAGGACGATCCCAATTCGCTGGAGGTCACGACGGCGTTCGTCGCCGAAAGCGGCGCCGACGTGATCGCGGCGTCGTCTGTGGAGGAGGCCCTGGCCGGGCTCGCCCGCCACCGCTCGGACATCGCCCTCGTCATCACCGACATCAAGCTGAAGACCAGGAGTGGACTCGACCTGTTCCGGGAAGTCCGCCAGGAATTTCCCTCGGTGCCGGTGATTCTGATCACCGCGTACGGCAGCACCGACGAAGCCGTGGCCGCTATGCGCGACGGCGCGCTGTACTACTTCACGAAACCCGTCAACTTCCCCCTGTTGTTGCGCCTCGTGCGGGAAACGCTCGAGAAGCAGGCGTTGCAGGCGCAGGTGGCGGATCTGAACGCCCGGCTGGCCGGCCTGCGCACTCGGCACATCGTGGGCTCGAGCCGGCCGATCCAGATCGCGCTGGACCAGGCCACCACCGTCGCGGCGCTGGACACCACGGTGCTGCTGGTCGGCGAGACAGGCACAGGCAAGGACCTGTTCGCGGAGTTCATCCACGAACGCAGTCCGCGCCGCGCGAAGCCCCTGGTGGCGATCAACTGCGCCGCGTTGCCGGAGGCGCTCCTTGAATCGGAGCTCTTCGGATATGAACGAGGCGCGTTCACTGGTGCGATTGGCCGCAAGCCGGGCAGATTCGAACTGTCCAGTGGAGGCACCCTGTTCCTCGACGAGGCCGGCAACATGTCGCTGGCCCTCCAGGCGAAACTCCTGCGCGTGCTCGAGTCCCGACAGGTCGAGCCGCTCGGTTCAACGCGGTCCGTGCACGTCGACGTCCGCATCATCGGGTCCACGAACCTCGACCTGGCCGCAGCCGTTGCGGCGGGGTCTTTTCGCGAGGACCTGTACTACCGGCTCCACGTCTTTCCGATTGCGTTGCCTCCCCTGCGGGAACGTCCGGAGGACATTCCCGTGCTGGCGCTGCACTTCCTGCAGGGATACGGCGCCGGGATGGGAAAACACCTCGAGGGTTTCGATGCGGACGCGCTCGACGTCCTGCAGTCGTACCGCTGGCCCGGCAACGTCCGGGAACTCCGGCACGTGATCGAGCGCGCAGCGATCCTGGCAACACCGCCGTCGATCCGCCTCGACGATCTTCCGCGCGCACTGGTGCAGACGGACGCCGGGGTCCCGCGCCCCGCGGCCAGCCCTCAGGGACTCGCGGATGTCGAGCGTGAAACCATTCTTCGCGCGCTCGCGGCCGCCGGCGGGAACCAAAGCAAGGCCGCGCGAGCGCTCGGCATCTCGCGCAACCAGATCCAGTATTGGCTCCGGACCAAGGGCCCCCGCGGCTGACCGCATGCGGACCTTGCCGCTCGGTCTCCGCATTGTGCTGCTGGTCATCCCCCTGGCCCTCCTGCCACTCGCGCTCGTCGGTGGTGTGGCGTACTACTACCTCGAAGCGGCCGTCCGGACGGAGATCGACGCAGCCCAGTTGCGGCTGCTGTCCGATGCTGTCTCCCAGATCACGACGACGGTGGAAGACGCCGCCAAGGTCAGCCACGCGCTCGCCGGTCTTCCGCAGGTTCAGCAGATCATCGATCCATCCCGCGGCACTCGCGTCCTGTTTGCCGAGGCCCGGCGCACCCTGGACATCAGCGTGCAACTGTCGCGGCACGTGTCGGGTGTCACGCTGATCCGACACGACGGTGCGGTGATCATTGCGGCCGCATCGCCGGAGACCGCTGGCGCGGGCGGCCGCCGGTCGCTCCTGACAGCGGTGGCGGCGCGCGCGGGCACCGAAGACGAAGCGCTGTTCGCACACGTCGACGGCGGGGTGAGCGTCTTCGTCACGCACCCGGTACGGACCCCACAGGCGTCGGCCTTCGTCGTCGTAGAGGTCGGTCTCTCCGGACTGATGGACAGGCTGGTGAACATGAACGGATCGCCCGGCGGGCGGTTCGTGCTGGTCGACGACAAGGCGCACGTGCTGGCCTCCACCGGGAGGGCGGGCTCCCCTCTTCAGGCCAACGACCTGGAATCGGCCATCCGCCAGGCCGCCGCTGCCCGTGGGACGGCCAGGCGCGTCGCCACATCGACGAGCGCCATCGTCATGGCCGCCTCGGCCGGGTCCTTCGCGCGCGTCGAAGACCCGCGTCCGGCTCGGAGGCCGGTGTACCTGGTGCGGACGGCGCAGGAAAGCGGCCTGGTCGACCGCATCAAGGACCTGCGGCGAACGGCTCTGCTCCTGGCGTTCACCGCGATCGCGTTCGGCCTCATCGGTGCCGGGGTCATTGCGCGGACGGTCGTGCATCCGCTGAACGCGCTGCTCGACATGACCAGGCGCATCGGCGAGGGGCAGTTCAACGTGAGCCTGAGACAGGCGCGAGACGACGAAATCGGCCAGCTCGTCGGCGCCTTCAACAGGATGGCGGCGGCGCTGGCGGAGTTCCAGGACAAGCTGGTTCACGCCGAGACGTTCGCCGCCCTCGGCCGTGTGGCGTCCACGGTGGCCCACGAGGTGCGAAACCCCCTGAATGCCATACTGGGTTGCGTCGAGTACCTCAGGTTGAAACGTCCCGACGATGCGATCGTCCAGCACCACACAACCATCATCGGCGAGGAAATTACGGCGCTCGACGAGTTCGTGAACGACTTCCTGAAGGTGGCGCGGCTGGAAAGCCCGCGGTTCGCGCCGGTCGACGTGGTCAGCCTTCTCCAATCCCATGTTGATCTCCACACGATCCGAGCCGCAGAACAGCAGGTCGTGCTGGACCTCACGGCCGGGGATGGGCTGTTCCCGGTGAGCGCCGATTCGAAGCAACTGGGCATCGTCGTGGAGAACCTGATCAACAACGCCATCGAAGCGATGCCGCACGGCGGACACCTTGGGATCCGGGTAGAGCGCGCCGAGGAGGGCGTGTCGATCGCGTTCGCGGACACCGGCACCGGCATTCCTCCATCGGCCGAGCGGAACCTGTTCACGCCATTTTTCACCACCAAGCCTGACGGAACCGGGATCGGCCTCGCGATTTCGCGCCGGATTGTGGAGGCCCACTCCGGGACGATCCACTACGAAACTGCGCCAGACATGGGAACCGTGTTTACAGTCACCCTTCGCCGGAGAACACCTGAGGCTGATGAAAATTCAGCAGAGTCCAGTTGATTGCTGATTAGTAAGCATCCCGTCAGCCTGATGCGCGCCTGGCTGGATGGGGATTGAAGCGCCTCAGGCTACCTATTGCCATGGTTACACGCGTTATGCCGCATTCGACATTCCGCCGGCTGGCGGCGCGTGTCTTGCTTCCAACGAAGCGGCCCCCGTTCGTAGTTCCACCTGGCTTAGTCCTTCGATGCACAAATACGGCGACGTATTTGTGCCCTCAGGACTAAGTACTGAGCGAGCGCAACCGGCCACGTACGCCGAAAGGGAATCGTGGCAGCAATTGCGAGTCGAAGTACTTGCAGCCGAGAGACGGGTTCATGGCGCATTCATCTGGTCGGAGTGATCCAGGACGGGTTCGCAGCGGCAACGAGGACTCGTTCGTCGCTGACCCGAGCCTGTCGCTGTTTGCGGTCGCCGATGGGATGGGCGGCCACAGCGGCGGCGAGATCGCGTCGCAGCTGGCCGTCGAGACGCTCGTGTCCTTCATCCGCACGTCCCGGCACGACCCCGGTATCACCTGGCCGTACGGCTTCAACACCCGGCTGTCATTCGAAGGCAATCAACTCCAGAGTGGCGTCCAGCTGGCACACCAGCAGATCCGGTACCACGCCCAGCGGCGGCCCGAATGCAGCGGCATGGGCTCCACGCTGGTGGCGGTGCTGCTGGACGGCATCCGCGCGGTGTTCGCCAACGTGGGAGACAGCCGTCTCTATCTCTGGCGGCGGGGCGTGCTGAGACAACTCTCGGAGGACGATTCGTGGGCCGCGTCCATGCTTCGCGCGGGCGCTTCCCGGGAATCCGTCGAGCGCCACGAGATGCGGCACGTGCTGACGCGGGCGCTCGGCTCCACGCCGGAACTGGACCTGAGTATCGGCCAGGTCGAACTCGAGGCGGGCGACGTGCTGCTGATGTGCAGTGACGGGCTGCACGGGCCGCTCGGCGACGACGGGATTGCCCGCGTCCTCCACGCGGCGGGCGACGATCTGGATAGGGTGGCGGAGGCCTTGATCGCCGCGGCGAATGACGCGGGCGGTCCCGACAACGTCACCGCGGTGCTGGTGCGACACGTCCCGGACGAACGGCAGCGTCCTAAGCGGCGGCTCGCCGACGCCTCCGGCCAGTCCACGACGGAGTACGTCGCCACGGCCGGCATACTCGTCGCGCTGGGCATCGTGCTGTCCGCCATGCTGACGGACGCGTTCCGTGTCTTCGTGCGCCACATCGCGCACGAAGTGTCGTTCCTCTCGCCCTAGAAAGGCACCGGCGATGGCAGTGCCGCACAGATGGCCGGGTTGCGGGATTCGACGCGGGCCGGGGCGCCAGGACGGCCAGGCGCTCAGCGAGTACGTGACGATGCTCGGCATCCTGGTCGCGACGGTCATCGCCTGCATGGCGATGTTCACCGCGCCGCTGGCGGCGGTGTACATCCGGGTGTTCCGGCGATTGGTGTTGTATCTGACGAGCACGGTGTAGGGGCGCCGGCACGATGGAGCCCGCGCCCGGTGGGTTGGCTGGAAGGCCGCTGGAACAACCCAGAGGCCTCGTCGTAGCAATGCGGGCAAGACCCGCGAAAGGAGCAAGGTCATGCTGAATCTCATCGTTCGGGCGCAGACACTGGGCTGGCGGCTGAAGAACCGGCTGCGGAACGAGCGCGGCCAGACGAGCAGCGAGTACCTCGTCATCGCCGGGATCGTCGTCGCCGTGCTCATCGTGATCATGGGGCTGTTCAAGACTGAGATCTCGGCCGCGATGACGAAGCTGGTCGGCAGAATCAAGCAGTCCTCGCAGTAGGCCGGGGATCACCCGGTTCGTCATGCGTCCACCCGGCTCGAGGCCGAAGGAGGTGCGACCGCCCGCGTGGTGTCGCATCTCCGGCCAGTCGCTGGTCGAGACGACCATCGCCCTGACCATCCTGGTGATGATCATCTTCGGCCTGATTCACATCTCCATGCTGGCGGTGACGCGGCACGTGTGCAATTTCGCCGCGTTCTCGGCGGCGAGAGCAGCGGTGTACAACGGGATGGGAGACATGCCGAGAGCCCAGGAAGCCGCCCGCTCCATCACGGGCATGCTGCCGTCGGGCACACAGTTCCTGTTCGCGTGGCCAACACGAGACGCGTTCCGTGTGCGCGTCAATTCGCCGTTCGGCTACCCGTTGACCGGGCCAGGCGGCCGGGTCATCGTGGCGGCGGAGGCGCCGATGTACGCGCAACCCAACATCCCGGAGGTCGGCGACAATGCGTCGCGCTGATCGCTGGCCACGAGCGGCGTGCGCAGCGTCGGTCTGCGACGAACGGGGCCAGATCTTCCCCTTCGCCGTGACATTGCTCTTCGCCCTCTTCATTGTGAGTGCCGTCGTCATCAACGTCGGGCAGGCCGTGAACCGCCGGATCTTCCTGCAGATCGCGGCGGACGCGGGCGCGTACACGGGCGCGACCGAGATGGCGCGGGGGCTGAATACGATTGCGGATCTGAACGGCACCATCCAGCGTGCCTGGGGTGTTCTCACGTACGCGACGATGGGGTTTACCCTCACGGCGTGCCCGGCGAGCGATCTGGGCGTGGCTGGCTACAGCACCGTGTATCAGGCCACCAACACCATGATCCGGCTGGTCAATATCGGGTACGGGATGCGCGCCCGGGCGCAGGCCGAGCGCGTGACGACGTACAACGCCATGGACCTGTTTCCTGGCGAGCGGCTCGAGATGGGCGAAACGGATGTGGCGAGCGGTCTGGTCAGCCAGCGGCCGCAGGGCAAGCTCGTCGATCTGCAGGAAGTCCCCGCGGGGACCAGTCCGTTCGCGCCGGCCCTCTCGTCCGCCAGAAAAGCGGCGAACTGGACGTGCATGATGGGGATCATCCCGATGCCGCGGTCTGCGTTTTTCGGCCTCTGGTACCAGAAGCGCGCAGGACCGCCTATCGCCTTCGTCTGGGTCGTGAAGGCTCCGGCCACCCGCGCCCGCGTCTTCGACAGCTTCTTCGGCGGCAACACGATCCCGAAGATGACCGCGGTCGCCGTCGCCAAGCCGGTGGGCGGACACATCAAGGAAATGAACGCGAAGTACGTCACGAAACTCATCCCCGTGAGGGATCTCAAGGGAACGGAGTGGGACCTTGTCAAGCGGAAGATAAGGCGGGTCCTGCATTGACCATGTCCACGCCCATGCCGTCGGTGAATCGGGACCGCTCGACCCGGGGCCAGGCCATCACGGAGACCCTCCTGATGACCTGGGGCCTCGTGATGATTTTCTGCATCATCCTGCAGGCGTTCCTGATCGATCAGCATGCCTTCCAGTTGGCCACCCGGGCGCACGCCCGGCTGTTCAACCGGGTCGCCTACCCGAACAACAAGCCGACGGTGATGTATGAAACACGGTGGACAGAGAAGTTCGAAGGTCCGGACGAGTACGTCCCGGTCGTCGGCTTCTTCAAACTGTACGGGTTGCGGCGTGAGGAACTGCGCATCCGGACGATTCACGGCCGGCCCGGCGGGTACAAACAAATCCAGCTGGGCCGCGGCACCCGGGGAGACGTGGCGGCGGGGCTCGCGGGGTTGGGAGATGTGTCGTCGCTGTTGTCGCAGGTCAGCAACGGAATGGGCCTGCTCAATGACGCCAGGCAGCGGGCGCAGGATGCCAGGAACAGGCCGGCACCCGGACGCAAGTGATCTCGGACGTGGGAGCACACCATGAAGGGTCGAATGGGATTGTTGGTCTCAGTGGCGGCGGGCGTGTTCGCGGTGATCGCCATCTGGCTGTACCTGGATGCCCGGGAGGGCGAGTTGCTGCAGATGTCGGCGCTCCAGGACGTCGTCGTCACGACCAAGGATGTCCTGGCGAACACGGCACTCGACGAGCGGATGATCCAGGTCGTCCAGGTCCCGCGCAAGTTCCTTCAGCCGGGCGCCGTCGCCAAGGCCGCCGAGGTGGTGGGCCGCGTGGCAGCGGTGCCGATGCCGAAGGGCGCACAGGTGACGGGCATGAACCTGCTCGAAGGCGGCCGTGAGTCGCTGGCGTTCAACGTGCCGCGTGGCATGCGGGCCCTCGCCATTGCAGTCAGCGACGTCACCGGCGTGGGCGGCCAGCTCAGGCCGGGGAACTTCGTGGACGTCGTGGGCACCTTCGAATACGGCATCCCGTCTGGCACCGCGGGCGGCCAGATCACGTACTCCCAGGAACGGACCGAGGCGATCACCATCGCGCAGAATGTGCAGATCGTGTCGATTGGCGGTGACGCCCTCCCCAGCGCTCAGGCCACGACTGTCGGCGAGACGGCAGAGGGCGCCAACGCGCCGGCGGCGGTCGCGCCGACCGCCGTCACCAGCGTCACGCTGTTGCTGACTCCTGCGCAGGTGCAGGAACTGGTGCTGGCGCAGCAGATCGGATCGTTGACGTTCAGCCTGCGATCGAGTCTCGACTCGGCGCCCGTCGAGCTGAACCGCCTCGACGAGAACACGTTCCTTCGCGTGCCGATGCCGCTGAAGCCGCGCCAGCAGCCGGCCTGGCGCGAGATGCGGGGTTCGCAACGCTAGCGTGAGCGACCTCCTGAGCCCCCCTGCAGGGTTCGGGGTCGAAGCCGGTGGGGACAGGAACGCGCGTGCCGCCGGCGCGTTGTTCGTGGAGTGCGGCGTCCATGAGTGTCGCGGGCCAGCCGGGCCGGAGAGCGGGCGTTCAGGCCGCGGGTCGGCCATTGAGGTCACGAAGGAGAGTGGACATGCGACTCCGTATCGTGCTCGCGGTCCTGGTCGGGGTGCTCGCACCGGCGTGGCCGGCCCAGGCTCAGGCCCAGACCCGGTCCGAGCGGCTCGTGATCGGCGAGCAGCGGACGTTCAAACCGGGCTATGCCGTCGGCGACATCGCGATCTCCAACCCGTCCGTCTGTGATTACCGCGTCATGTCCGGGCGGCGCGAGGTGATGATCATCGCCAACGGCGAGGGGTTTACCACGCTGACCGTCTGGGACCAGCGCAACGTGAAGCGCGACGAGGTGGCCATCGAGGTGGTCTCGCGAGAATACGCGAAGCTGATGGACGACCTCGCCGAGCTGCTGCGGCCGTACCCGGGGGTCGCGATCAAGCGTCTTGGCAGTCGCATCGTGCTCGCTGGCACGGTACGGTCGGCCGACGAACTGGAAAACGTCAGGGCCATCGCCGGCGCGGTGGACAACCTGGTGTCGACCGTCACGGTACGCGGCGACGCGGCCGCGCCGGAACCGCCGCCCCCCGGTGCTGCCACACCGGAAACCAGCCGGGCGGTACCGCATCCGGCGCCTCCACCTCCGGCGCGCCGGCCGGCCCCCAACGCGCCTGAACCGGTCCCGCTCAGACCCGCGCCTCCCGCGCAGGCCATGCCGGTACCGCAGGCGACCCCGGTGGCCCCGGCAACTCCGGTGGCCCCGGCAACCCCGGCGCCAGTTCCGGCGCCGGCGGCGCCACCTCCGCCGAACGTGTCGACCGGCGCCGGCGTGCGCACGGCCCCGCCCGCCAACCCGGACGCTCCCGCCGACACCGTGTCGATTGAGTATCTCGTCGAGATCTACGAGTCACCCTCGTCGGCGCCGCCGCCCGAAGCCGCCGGACCCCAGGGCACCCGCCTGTTCACGGCTCGCATCCGTACGGGGGTGGGCAAGGAGGTGCGGCAGTTCGTCACCGTCGGGCCGAAGACCGCGAATCCGCCGCGCGGCATCAGCATCGGCCTGACCCCCCGTGTGGAGGGGTCGGACATCCAGACCGTGGCCGTTGTCGACACCAATCTGCCGCTCGGCCCGTACGAGCAGAAGAAGGACCCGGCGTGGCTGCGATGCACGGTGGACTTCACCGTCCAGGCCGGGCAGACCCGCTTCGTGAACGAACACGAACTCGCGAGCACGGCGACGCCCACCGGCGCGCCTCCCAGCGTGTCGTCGGGCGGCGGGACCGGCGCCAAGGTGGCCGGTGCCGCCGCCGGCGTGGGCACGGGCGTCGCCACGGCCAACGTGCCGGGCGCATCCTACATCCCGTCCTTCGGCGGAATCTTCGGTGGCGGAGGCGGCGGCCAGCCAAAGGCGAGAAAGACGATGCTCTTGATCGTGCTGACGCCAATCGTGGTGGGACCGGTGCCGCGATGAGCGTGGGACCTGGCGGCAAGCTGACGCTCGTGGCAGGCGCCAGCGGCGGTTGCGGGGCGACGACGGTGGCCGTGAACCTCGCTGCGGCGTTGCCGCAGTACGCCGGGGGACGTGCGTTGCTCGTCGATGCCCACTTCCCCGTGCCGGCCGCCGAATTGTCACGGGTTGGCGTGGACCGTGCGCGGGCCGCCGGCGAACTGGCCCCGGTGATGTCCAAGCTGACGCCAGAGCTGCTCTCCGGCTACCTTACCAGTGTCAGCCCGACGCTGGCTGCGCTGGCCCTCGTGTCGGACGTCCAGCAGGCGCGGCACGTCACGCCTGACCTGGTCAGGCGCATCCTCGACATGGCGCGCCGGCTGTTCGTCAACATCGTGGTGGACGCGGGCCCGCTCGCCGGCACGATCGCGCAGACGTTCCTCGATCAGTCCGACGTCATCTGCGTGGTCGTCGAGCCCACGACCATCGGGCTGCAGCGTGCGCGCTTCGTTCTGGACTTCCTCCGCACGCTCCAGATCGGGCGCGATGCCGTCATGGTTTGCCTGGGCCGCGTGCCCCCGAAGACCGCGATTACGGCGGAGATCGCGCAAAACGCGCTGCAGGCCCGGGTGTCGGTCGCGATCCCGGAGGATCCGGCCGCCATGCAGGAAGCCGAAACACGCAAGCTGCCCGTGTACCTCGCGCTTCCCCGGCACGCGATCTCCCGGGAACTGGATCGGCTGGTGCGCGATGTCGGTGCGCGCGGGCTGCGGGTGGCCCAGGCGGTCGTCAACCCGGCCGAGATGGCCGCCAACGCCCAGCAACAGGCGCGCGACGTGAAGGCGCGCCTGCACAAACGACTGATTGCCGAGATCAACCTCCGCAAGGGGGAGATGGATTACCTCAAGGATCCCGTCAAGCTGGCGGAGTTGCGCCGCCGCGCAGAGGCGAAAGTCGAAGCCCTCATCGAGGAGGATGCCCCCGAGATCACCGACCGGCAGGTTCGGCTCCGCCTGATCAAGGAAGTGATGGACGAGGCCCTCGGGCTGGGGCCGCTCGAGGACCTGCTCGCGGACCCGTCCGTGACCGAGATCATGGTAAACGGCGCGCAGAAGATCTACGTCGAACGGAAGGGCAGGCTGGAGCTGTCGACCGTGCAGTTCCTCAACAACGACCACCTGCGCCTCGTCATCGAGCGCATCGTGGCGCCCATCGGGCGGCGCATCGACGAGAAAGTGCCCATGGTGGATGCCCGCCTGGCAGACGGGTCGCGCGTCAACGCGATCATTCCTCCGCTGGCGCTGGACGGCCCGTCGCTGACCATCCGCAAGTTCGCCAAGTCGTACCTGACGGTGGACGACCTCGTGAAGTTCGGGTCGATGACGCAGCAGATGGGCACGCTGCTGGCCGCCGCCGTGCGCGCGCGGCAGAATATCGTCGTGTCCGGCGGCACGGGCTCCGGGAAGACGACCCTGCTGAACCTGCTCGCCTCCTACATCCCCTCCGACGAACGGATCGTCACGGTCGAGGATTCGGCCGAGTTGCGGCTGGCACAGGACCACGTCGTCCGGCTCGAGTCGCGTCCCCCGAACATCGAGGGCGAAGGGGCCATCACGATCCGGGATCTCGTGAAGAACGCGTTGCGCATGAGACCCGACCGGATTGTCATCGGCGAGTGCCGGGGCGGCGAGACGCTCGACATGCTCCAGGCGATGAACACGGGCCACGACGGCAGCCTGACCACCGTCCACGCGAACACGCCGCCCGATGCCCTGGCGCGCATCGAGACGATGAGCCTGATGTCCGGGCTGGACCTGCCCGCCCGCGCCATCAGGGACCAGATTTCGTCGGCGGTGCACGTCATCGTGCAGCAGGCGCGCCTCCCAGACGGATCGCGCCGGATTACCCACATCTCCGAGGTGATGGGCCTGTCGGATCAGGGGTTCGAGGTGGCTGACGTGTTCCTGTTCAAGCAGACCGGCCTGACACCGGATGGCAAGGTCGTGGGGCAGTTCGTGCCGACCGGCCACGTGCCCAGGTTCGTCGAGAAGCTCTCACGGCGCGGCATCGCGCTGCCGCGCGAGATCTTCCTCCATCAGACGGCATAACCATGATTGTCCTGAAGCCTTTCGTCCTGCTCATCGGGTTCGCGGCGGCCGTGATCTTCGTCCAGATCGGCATGCAGGCGCTGATTCCCATCTGGAACCGGCGGATCGCGCGCTACACGTCCTGGATTGTCGCGTCCTGCGAGAAGATCGATGAGCCCGTCGAGACGGTCTGGGCGGAGCGCCTGGTGGCCGCATCGATCCTCATCCCGCTGGTGGTGTTCACGCTGATTGGCGCCTGGCCAATCGGCGTCCTCGGGGCGCTGTCCGGTGCCGCCGGTCCCTACGTCTGGGTGCGCTATCGGCAGTCCGCCTACAAGCAGGCGATGGACAACCAACTGGTCGACGTGCTGGTCCTCATGGCCAACTCGATGAAATCGGGTCTGAGCCTTCTCCAGGCCGTGGAGTTGGCGGCGACGGAATCCAAGAAGCCAATCGTGCAGGAGTTCGAGAAGGTGTTGAAGGAAATCCAACTCGGCCAGGGGATCGACCAGGCGCTGATGCACATGTCCGAACGCGCGGCCCTGCCCGACCTCGAGCTGGCGGTGCACTCCATTGTCACGTTGCGCGAGACGGGCGGCAACCTGAGCGAGACGTTCATGACGGTGGCCAGCACGATCGTCGAGCGGAAGAAGGTCGAGGGGAAGATCGGATCGCTGACGTCGCAGGGGCTGTATCAGGGCTACGCCATGTGCGCGATGCCCTTCGTGATGGGGGGCATGTTCTTCATGCTGGAACCCGACTACATGCGGCCGATGCTCACGACGGGACTGGGGTGGGCGATGTGGGTGGCCGTCATCGTCCTGGACGCCCTCGGGATGTGGCTCGTCATGAAGATCGTGAAGGTCAATGTCTAGCCAGTTCGCGTCCATTCGTCGGCGTGCGGCAGATGCACGGGGGCAGTCCGCGTCGGAGTACGTGGCGCTCACCGGCATGGTTGTCGCCATCGCGGTGCTCGTGGCCAATGGGCTGGGGGTGTCGCTGCGACTGGCGCTGCAGACCGCGGCGCAGCGCATGCTCAGCGTCGTGACCGGGTATCCCTGATCGCCCGGCGGGAAGGTCGTCATGGTGATGTTCTACGTCGTCGCGCTCGTGTGCGGCTTCGGCGCCGCGTTCCTGGCGGTCCATGCGCTGACGCCCAGTCCATCCCAGGTGTACGAGCTCCGCCAGCGAGCCGCCGCACGGGCTGAGGCCCAGAGCATCTCCTCGCCGATCCTGAGGATTCTCTGGCCGATTCTCGCGGCCCTGGTGCCGGTTGCGCGGAAGATCGGGTCTGCGGAGTACCGCGAGGCGAAGGCCCGGGACCTCCCCCTGGCGGGGTTCCCTCGCGTGATGACCGTCGATCATCTGATCGCCCTGAAGCTCTTTCTCGCGTTGTTCGCCCCTCTCCTGATCTTCGTCTCGTTCGACAGCACCGCGTTCGCGGTCGTCGGGGGACTCGGGGGCTACTTCTTTCCTGACCGGATGGTCACGGAACAGAAGCGCGCCCGCGAGCAGAAGATCGTCCGCGCCATGCCGGGTGCCGTCGACATGATGACGCTCGCGGTCGAAGCCGGCATGGATTTCGCCGCCGCGATGCAACGCGTCGTCGACAAGGCGGCCGACGGCCCGTTGCGCGACGAAATCTCTAGCGTGCTCAACGACATCCGCCTCGGGGCGAGCCGGGCGGCGGCCCTGCGGTCGTTCGGGAAGCGCATCAACGTGCCTGAAATCGCGTCGTTCGTGGGCGTGCTCATCCAGGCCGACCGGCTGGGCGCGTCGATCGGAGATGTGCTGCGGACACAGGCCGACCGGATGAGAACCGAGCGCTTCCAGCGGGCCGAGAAGGCCGGGGCGGCGGCGTCCCAGAAGCTGCTGGCGCCGCTCGCCGTGTTCATCTTCCCGGCCGTGCTGATTGTGCTCATCGGGCCTGTCGTACTGTCGTTTATCTACGGTGGAGGGTTCTAGATCTGATGGCTTACCAGTTGGTCTTCCGCTCGCCGAACGGTGAGAAGGTCATCCAATTGGATGGTCCGATCGTGGTCGGACGCGATCCGGACGCCGACGTCCCGGTGGACAGCGTGCGCGTGTCCCGGCACCACGCCGAGTTCATGGCGACCCCGCAGGGTGTGACGGTGCGCGATCTCGGAAGCCGTAACGGCGTGGTGGTGAACGGCACGCGCGTCGATCACGCCCTGATCGGCCCATCGGATCGTGTCCTGCTCGGGGACGTGGCCGTCACCGTCTCGGCGGGCAGCAGTGCGGGATCCCGTGCCCAGATGGCCCCGCCGCCGAACCCCTTCGCCGCTCAGCCCGCGGGGCCCGAGTCGTGTGGGGGACCGTCGGACTATCCCTCGCCAGCCATGGCGTCGATGCCGCCGCCGGCTCAGCCCGAGCCGTATCGTGGCGGGTACGCCGCCCCCGCAGCGGTGGTCTCGCCGGCCCAGCAGCCGGCCCCCGCCGGTTACGGCCAGGGATGGACGCCTCCTGCCGGCGGAATTGGCGACAAGACCACCCTGCTGCCCCGCGGCGCCATGCCCGCCGGGGTCGTGCCCGGCGCAGCCGCTGCCCCGGCGCCTGCGGCCGCTCCCGCGAAGACGAGCCTGCTGTCGACACTCGGCGGACGTCTCAGCCTCGGCGCGCGGCTGATCATCGGGGTGCTGGTGGCCTCGACCGTCATGTTCCTCGCGACGGCGATTCCCCTGGTGCAGGCGCGCAGCGAGGTCGTCTACCGCGAAGCGCGCGCCCGCGCGGCCACCATTGCCCGGGCGGTCGCAGCCGAGAACGGGCCCGCGCTGGCCTCCGGCCAGACGTTCGCGCTCGGCATGCAAAGCGCCTTGCTCGAACCCGGCGTGCGCGAGGCGCTCATCGTCACGCCGCAGGGGCGTGTGCTGGCGCCGGCTGAACGTATGGACGAGACCGTTGCGAAGCTCGGAGCGTTCGGCGAACTCAGTTCGATGCAGGGCCTTCAAACCGTCGACCTGGTCGGCGAAGTCCAGGCGGCGGCCGTGATTGAGAGCAGCGGGCGTCGGCTCGGCGTGGTGTGGGTCCGCCTCGACCCTCGCTATGCCAACGCCGGATCCCCCGTGCTGCTCTACCTCCTCGCGATCTTCGCCACCGGGCTCGCGGTCGCAGCGATGGTGGGTGTGATGCTGAAGAACATGGTGATGGCGCGCCTGGCAACCTTCGCCACCGACATCGACTTGGCGGCCAGCGGCCAGCTGGAGGTGGTGACCGAGTCGCTCGGCATGCCGCGCCTCGCCGAGAGTGTGAACTTCGTCATCGGGCGAGTGCGCATGGCCCCCCAGCAGGTGCTCCAGGCGCCACACCCGTCAGCGCCGCCTCCCCCGCCGCCGCCCGCGCAGGACCAGGAGGGCCGGCTGGTCCTGGACGCGTCGTTTGTCGTGACGGACGCGACGGCTGGAGCGGCGGGACTCCTTCGGACGACCCTGGAACGGCTCCAGGGCCATCACGTCCTCGAGGCCATTGGTGAACAGGCGATGGTCAATGCGATCATCGATGCCATCGCGGGCTTGACGACAGAGGGCACCGCAACCCGGCGCGTCGAAGGGCTGGGTGGAAGGCCAAGTCTGGAACTTCAGGCACGCAGATCGGCGCCTGATGGGCCGATTGATGTGACCATTCGTCGATTGGAGTGAGAGCACGTGGCCTCGTTGACGTGGGAGCGGCGTGACGGTCAGCGGATGGTGTTCCACCTGCAGGGGTTGGAATCGACCATTGGGCGCGACCTCGGAAATCCGATCCGCATCGAGTCGGGCTACGTCTCGAAGCGGCACGCCGTCGTGCGTCTCGGCCAGCAGGGCTACACCATCGCGGACCTGAACAGCTCCAACGGCACGTTGGTCAACGGCCGACGGGCAGCGCTGTCCGTGCTGAAGGACGGCGACCGCATCGAGCTGGGTGCCGAGGTGCTGACGTTCTCGAACCCCGTCGTGGGTGCACACGCTGCCGCCCCGGCAGATTCGAAGACGCGCCCGCTGATGCTGGCGATCGTCGGGGGGGGAGGCGTGCTGGTCCTTGCGCTGGTGCTGCTCGTGCTCGCCGGCGGGTCGCCCCCGCCAACAGGGACACCGGGGCCGACCACCCTCGACATGTCTGCTGCACCAGCGGCCTCGCCGGATCCCGCCGGGAAGCCTGGCCCACCGGCACAGACGATACCAGGCGTTGCACCGGCCGGCCCGGGCGCCGGTGCGGCGCCAGCGGTCGATCCGGCGTCTGGCAGAATCGCCGGAGGAATGTCGCCGGGCGACCCGCTGCCGTCCAACGACCCGGCTGCGCTGTATGAGATGGCCATCTCGCACGTCAAGGGCGGGCGCTACGTGGAGGCCCGCAGGCTGTTGCAGGGCGCCATTCGTCTGGACCCGGGCAATGCGTCGGCCCAGGAGCGGCTACGCGAAGTGGACGCCACGATCAATGCGCTGGCCGACCGGCACATGTCCGCCGGACAACGGGCCTTCATGTACCTGCGGTACGACGATGCGGTGTTCGTATGGGAGCAGGTGCTCTCCATGCTCGATCCCGCCGATCCACGCTACCAGCAGGCCGCCGCCGGCGTCCGCCGGGCCAAGGAACGGATGGCTCAGAAATAGCCGAGCCGTGCGAGGAACGGAATGTCATCGGACTCCGGGGAGACAGTTTCCACCTTCGCGGTGACGTCATGAACGATGCCGAACTCGACAGCCGATTGGGGGAACTGCTCATTGGGTATGGCACGGTGAGCTCGGTGCTCCTCGACCGCGCCCGGGAGATCCAGCGCACCCGGGGGACGACTCTCGGGCGCGCGCTGCTCGAGCTCCGTGTCGTCCCGCCGGAAACGTTGAGCCGGTTGCTCGAGGAGATTACGGGCGCCCGGGCGGTGGATCCGTCGCTGATGACGATCTACCCGGATTTCGTCGAGCGACTGACGATGCTGATTCCGGCTGAAGTCGCCGAAGCGCTGATGGTCTTCCCGATCCAGACCGAGATCAACACGATCCATGTCTGCCTGTTGAATCCCACGGATGCGACAACCCTTGCCGCACTCGAGGCGCTCTCGGGCTGTCATGTCGCGCCGAAGGTGGCCCACGAACTCGCGCTGCTTGGCGCCCTCGACACCCACTACAAGACCCTGCTCGGTCACGCGGCGCGCCGCGCGACCGAAGAGAGCCGCGCGGCGATCATCGAGGCGTGCTACACATCCCGCCTTGACGAGCCGTTCCAGCGGCTGCTCGATCCCGCGATCTCGTTGATCAACCGTCAGCGCGACGCCGTCACGCGTGGCGGTCAGGCGTTGGAGGACCTGATCCGGGAGCCGGCCGTTATTCGCCTCGTCCACCAGATGATTTGCCGCGCGGTGCAGGCAAACGCGAGCGACATCCACGTTGAACCGCAGGCTGATCGCCTGCGCGTGCGTGCCCGCCTTGACGGTGCCCTTCGCACGATGTGGACGCTCCCGGCCGCCGCGTCGCTGCCGGTCGTGGCCCGGCTGAAGGCGATGGCCGACCTGCCCATCGAGGCGGCCGGCACGCCGCTCGACAGCCGGATCAGCTACGACCTGATCTGGGGCCGGCAGGTCGATTTCCGTTTCTCGCTGGTGCCTTCGGCCACCGGGGAACGTGTCGTGCTGCGGGCCCTCGAGCGATCCCGCGCGCGGCGCAGTCTCGACAAGCTGGGGTTTCAACCAACGGTCTACGCGCGGGTGAAGGAGGCCGCGGAACTGCCGAACGGCATTCTGTTGGTCACGGGGCCGACAGGCAGCGGCAAGACGACGACGCTCTATGCCCTGCTGGATACCTTGAACAGCGACGACGTCTGCGTGCTGACGGCCGAGGACCCGGTCGAGTCGCGTATCGACGGTACCGGCCAGGTCCCGTGCGACGAGGCGCGCGGGGTGAGCTTTGCCGTCGCGCTCCGCAGTTTCCTGCGTCAGGACCCCGACGTGATCATGGTTGGCGAGATTCGCGACGTCGAGACGGCCGACATAGCCCTGAAAGCCGCGCTCACGGGTCATCTCGTGCTGTCCACGCTGCACACCAACGATGCGCCTGGCGCGATTGTCCGGCTCATCAACATGAATCTCGAGCCGTTCGTCGTGGCGTCGGCCTTGCGCCTGGTGCTGTCGCAGCGCCTGATCCGGCGTCTCTGCCCCGACTGCAAGACGCGCGACGACCGGCCCGCGGCAGCCTGCGAAGCCGTGGGCCTCGGCGCGCAGGTCCTCGACGGCCGGACGATTTACAAGGCCGCCGGTTGTCCGCAATGCCTGCAAACTGGATTCCGCGGCCGGATCGCCATCCACGAAGCGCTCAAGATGACGCCGGCCATCGAGGAGTTGATCCTCACGCGGGGCGCGGCCAGCGCCGTGCGGCAGGCTGCCCGCGAGTCGGGCATGCGCACCTTGCGTGAGAGTGCCGTGATGCTGGTGGCCGACGGGATTACGTCCCTCGATGAAGCGGTCGAGAACACGGTCGCGGAGGACACCCCGGCATGAGGGTGCTGCTTGTCGAGGACAACCCGAATGCGCGCGACGTCTACAGCCGTCTGCTGGAGCTCGACGGCCACGACGTGGTCGCCGCCGATTCGGCTCCGGCGGCGACGGCGGCGATTGACGCTCGGGCGTTCGATGTGGCACTGATCGACATCGAGCTTGGGTCGGTGGACGGGTTTGCGGTGCTGGCCCACCTGAGGAATCAACAGCCTGGTGCCCGCGCCGTGATGATGACAGCGTATGATGTGCCTGACATCGCGCGCCGGAACCAGGCAGACGGCTTCCTGGCGAAGCCTCTCGCGTGGAGTGATGTCCGCGCGGCGATCGCACCGCGCCCATCGGAGCGACGGGCATCATGAACGACGAAACCTCGGTCGTACGCACGATCGGCCGCTACCACGTCCTCGACGAGCTTGGCCGCGGGGGCATGGGCATCGTCTACCGGGGATTCGACCCGGTCATCGGTCGCACGATCGCACTCAAGACCATCGGGTTTGGTTCGGACGATGACGAGGCCAGGAAGCTGCGGGAGCGGCTCCGCCGGGAAGCCTCCGCCGCCGGCACCCTGACCCACCAGAACATCGTGACGATCTACGACGTGCTCGAGGATGGCGGCATCACCGCCGTCGCGATGGAGTTAGTCGAAGGCCAGACGCTCGCGGCCCTGGTGTCGCAGCAGGGACCGCTGCCGTTGGATCGGGCGATTGAGATATTCGAGCAGATCTGTTCAGCCCTGGACTACGCGGGATCGAAGGGCATCGTCCACCGGGACATCAAGCCGGCGAATATCGTGATGTCGCCGGACGGGCGGCCCAAAGTCATGGACTTCGGGATCGCCCGGATGGCGGTGTCGGGGCTGACCCAGACCGGCACCATCCTGGGATCGCCGAGTTACATGTCGCCCGAGCAGGTGCGCGGACTGACACTTGACCCGCGTTCCGACCTGTTCTCGGCCGCCGCGGTGTTCTACGAAATGATCACGGGCGAGCGGGCATTCGGCGGCGACGATGTCGCGACGACGATGTACCGGATCGTCAACGAACCGCCACGGGGGGTCGAGCAGCTGAATTCCACCATCAACTCCGCGGTCGCGGGTGTGCTCCAGCGGGCGTTGGCCAAGAGCCCGTCCGATCGGTACCAGACGGGCGCCGAACTGGCCGGCGAACTCAAGCGCGCGCTGGGCGCGAGCATCAGCGGTGGTTTTGTCGGCATGGTGGCTGGCGCAGGGCCAGGCGCGGTGACCGTTCCGAAAGCTCGATCGCCCATCCTGTTGTACGGCGGCGTCGGCCTCGGCGCGCTCGTGATCGCCATCATCGGGTTGTTCGTGTTCGGGGGCCAGCCTCCGAGCGGTACAGTCGGTGAAGCACCGCAGCAACAGAGTACGGCCGTCGAGGCCGACCCGCCGCCGGTGTCGGTCCCTCCGGCCGCGATGCCCGAAACGCTGCTCCCGGCTGTGGTCGCGACGACGACGCCTGCCGCGCCGTCATACTCTGGCCCGATGTCGACGGTGCCCCCGCCGAACGTGGGCGCAACGCCGGGACGGGCATCTGGCGCCTCGCCGGCGAGGCCCGGCCCCCCCCGGGGCGGTATCAGCCCGATCAATGATCGGTCTCCCGCCGTTCGTCCCGAAATCGAGCCGCCCAGTACCCTGCCGCCACAGCCTGCGGCGCCCGTCGAGGCCCGCGCCCCTGCAGCGCAGCGAGCGGCGCCGCCGGAGACGGTGGTTGAACGCGAGCCGCCGGCGCCACCGAAGGCAGCCCCGCCAGCGGTGACGGCGCCCGTGCCCGCTCCAAGCGCGCCTGCCGTACCCGCATCCGGCGAGGCGGTGATCCTGGTTGATTTCGACGGTCAACCATACGCGGTCACGCTGTTCTCGGGCGACTCGCGACTGGGCCGGATAGAGGGCGCCGGTGGTACGGTCAACGTCGAGGCGGGTGCTCTGCGCTTGCGCGCTGTCAACGAGGCCATGTTTCTCAATGCCGACCTCGGGTCCGTGTCGGTTCGTCCGGGCGAGCGGCGAACGATCTCGCTGCCGGGGTCGTCGAGCGCCGTGTTCAGCGTCAAAGGGGAAGACTACACGGGCCTGCGGATCCTGATAGACGGGCGCCAGGTTTCCGGCCCGTATCCGGCGCAGATCGCGCGTATCGCGGCAGGCCCGCATCGCGTCGTGTATCGGTGGACCAGCGGACGCGCGGCAGGACGGGAAATCGCCGACACGATTACCGTGTCGGCGGGTGGTCACTTCATCATCCGGGCGGTACTGGACAATGACCAGCTTGTGGTCCAACAGCTTCGGTAGCCGGACCGGGCTCGCCGGGCTCACCGCCATGGCGTTCTTGCTGGCCTCGCCGGCGGTGTGTGCGCAACCACCGGTGGGTGGCGCCGTGCCGGCGGGTGCCCCCGCCATGCCGGGAGAGTCGCTGCTGGTGCAGGCGGCGAAGGCCGAGGGCGATTTGCGCTTCGAATCGGCCATCGACCGGCTGTACGAGTTGCTCATCGAACACCCGGGCACCGCTGATGCGCTGACGGCCCGGCTGCGCATGGCTCGATTGCTGGCGGTGACGGGGAGCCTCCCGCAGGCGATCCTCGAGTGTCAGTTGCTGCGCGATGAGCTGCCGATGGACCATCCGCTGCGAGCCGAGGCCCTTGCGCTCGCGACGGTGCTGGCGCGCCGGCTTCGAGCCAGCCCGTCGTCAGGAGCACCCTACTTCGCGATCTTTGAGCCCGTTCCCGCCCGGGGTGTTCAGGCCTTGGACGAGCCGAGGGCCCTGGTGTTCGAGGGCGAAAGCCGGTTCGTCCTGCTCGACGAAGGGGCCGGCCGCGTGTACCGGGTGGGCGCCGAGAGCGCATCGCCAGTGGCCTCGCCGCAGGATCCGACGGCGGCAGCCGTGATGCCAGACGGCACGCTCGTCATGGCCGGCAAGACCGGCCTCATGACGGTTCCCGCCTCCCGCACGATACAACTCAGCGGGACGTGGGGCGGCAAGGCTCGTCAGGCGAAGAAGGTGCGGTCGATGGCCGCACTGTCGGACGGCAGCCTGCTCGTTGTCGACAGGGATTATGACGGGGTGCTGCGGTGCCAGCTCTCGAGTGGCGCGTGTGCCCCGTGGGGCCCGATCGGCAAGTACCGCGTCGTCAAGGTTGGTCCGACCGACTGGGTGTACTTGCTGGACGATCGCGGACAGGGTGTCCGGGTGATCGACGCCTCGCAGAGGGCGATCACGCTGGTGGGGCCGGTGGCGGGGGTCACGAAACTCGAGAAGATCGGCGACATCGCGGTCGACGCTGCCCACGGGCTCTGCCTGCTGGACACCGACCTCAAGCGCATTCTCATCGTCCACCTGAAGACCGGGGCGGACGGTCGTATTGGCCCCATGCTGACGGCCACGGTGGCGCTGCCGCAGGAAGGCGAGCGGGCCGTGAAGAACCCCACCGCCATCGGCGTCAGCCCGAGCGGCTCGGTGTATGTCGCGGGGAAATCGTCCCCCCGCATGATGAGGTACCGGTGAGGTGGCATCCGTTCGTCGGTGAACTCGGCCTGACGGCACTGGTGGCGTGCGCGGCTGCGGCCCCGGGGTACGCCCAGGTCGCCACGCCCCCGCAGACGGCGGCTCCCCCGTCTGCCCAGATCGTGGCGTTGGCGGACCCGTTCCAGAGCCGCGTTGATCGCGCCGCACAGATGATGGACGCGGAGCCGCAGGCCGCGCTGGAGGCGTTGGACCATCTCGCCGTCGAGTCGATCGAAATTCGGAAGACGCGACCGTTGCTGGCCACTGAGCGCGCGGCCCACCGGCAGTTGTTCATCCTGCGGGCACGAGGACATCTGCAGTCGATGAACAACGACAGGGTGGACGAGAGTTTTCGCGAACTGCTCAGGCTGGATCCGTTCTTCAGCCAGCCGCTGGCGCCCCGCGAACAGGAGGTGCTCGACGCCCTCCGGACGCGGGAGAGCGGGTTGCTCGAAGTGAGCAGCAGCGTCCGGGACTGCAGGATTCTGGTCGACGGCATCGAGATTGGCGTGACGGGCGACGTGCCGATCCGAACGTCCCTCGTCAACGGCAGTTACGAGCTGCGCCTGGAGAAACCAGGCTACCAGGGCGCCGGGGCCCGCCTCACCATCGTGGCGGGCCAGACCCTCAGCGTGCCGGACCTTGCGCCGAAGGCCCAGATCCCGCCGATCGCATTCCTCTCGGACCGCGAGGGCGTGGAGGTCCTGGTCGACAACACGCGCGCGGGCGAGACGATGCGCGTGTCCGACCTGCGCGGACGGCTCTCGGCGGAGGAGTCGTCGACGCTGGACCAGGCCATGGCCCTGGCGCGCTTCGATCCATCCACGTCGTCGGGGTTCCTTCTCCGCGACCCGCCCGTCGATCGGTCGATCAGCGTCCGGTTCAGGGGCGAGTGCCTGATCGAGGAGACCCGGACCATCGCCATCACGGCGGACGCGCTGGCGAAGCTCGATGCGGCGTCACCGCTCCTCTGGTTCGGGGATTCGAGCACGGTGAGGATGCGGCCCGATGTGGGAACGCTCCGCGTCACGTCGGTCCCCGGCGACGCGGACGTCTACGTCGACGGCCAGATGGCCGGACGGTCGCCGTTCGAACGCAACGTGTGTGTCGGCGAACATCGCGTGCGGATCCGACACCGGATCGGGTCGTACAACGTCATCGCCGTCATCGCCCGTGGGCGCACGGAGAGCATCGACGTCACCCTGAAGCCAGGGCTCGCGTTTCTCGGCGCCGTCGAGACCGTGCAGGGAACGCTTCGACCGGCGTCCGACCTGACCACCCGCATCGACCGCGTCCTGGCGTCCGTGGTGAAGAGCTTCAGGCTGGCGTCCCTGGTGGACCTGCCGCCGGAAGTGCAGCGGTGGAGTGACACGTCGACAGCCGAGTTGGTTGCCGCCGCGGACCGCGGCGACACGGAGAACATCAAGCGGTGGCTGCGCGCGGCCACCGACAACTACGACGCTCCGCTGCTGATGACCGCCGTGGCGCGGGGCCCGGCAGGCGGTGCGGAGACGGCCATCGACCTGTTGCTCTTCTGGACCGACCACACGGGCGTCGATCGCGTGCGGCTGGCCCGGATGTCGTCGGACGCCTTGAACGAGGTTGTCCAGCAGATCGAGAAACCGGCCGACTTCTCTCATCTCGTGTTCACCAACGATCTCGGCATGCGCGTCGCCGACTCCCTCCTGCCCGACGCCCCGCTCGTCGTCGTGTCGGTCGAGTCGGGAAGTCCGGCGGCACTCGCGGGGATCCGGGCCGGCGACGGCATCGCCGCGGTGGACGGGTCTGCGATGACGGCGGCGCAGGTGGCCGACCGCGTGGGGGACAAGAGGCCCGGTGAGCTGTTGGCGATCAGGCTGACAGGTCCGCAAGGCAAGCAGGCGGCCGTGCCCGTGCAGCGCCGGCCGCGCCGTGCTCCGGTGTTCGATCCCACGCTCTTCGGGAACGCGATCATGGCGAAGCTGTACGCCGCGTCGGCCGTGGCCGCGACGCCTGCGGACCGCGAGTTGATTGCGTACAATCTGGCACTCGTGCATATGCGGTTCGCGCAGTGGCGGACGGCCCTTGACGTGCTCGAGGGCCTCGGGCAATTGCCGACGGGCATCGGCGTGAGTCAGGCGGCGGCGGCGTATTTCAAGGCGCGATGCCACCTGGAACTCGGTCAGCGGGACCGCGCGCTCGCGCTCTTCCGCGAGGCCGCATCCGCTGAGACGCAGGTGCTCGCCGATGATGGCGCCACCGTCGGCGCCGTGGTGAAGTTGCGTCTGGGTTCTGTTGGCGAAGCCCCTCGGTCGCCCGTCGTGCGGTAGGATCCCCCCACGCGGCGCCGCGCCGCGTCCAACCGGCGAGCGGGCCCATCGTGCGGAAGGAGAGCGTCCATGCATACCGGAGCGCGCCCACGCGTCCTCGGCCCGGTTGGGCCGTCGGTGACTCCCGACACGGGAGAACCACGCACCTCGCGACGGCGTCTGCACGTCCGCTTTCGGCGCCAGCACGGCGCGACGAGCACCGAGACGTTGGTGATCGCGGGCGTGGTCGTAGCCACGCTCCTCGTGATCATGGTGGCGTTCCGGCAGGAGTTGACTGGCGCGATGGCCCACCTGACACGGTGCATCGCTGCCTCCGCATCGGGCAATCTCGCCGGGTGCAGCAGCGGCGCGCCGCAGCAGGCGGCCGCGTCCAATCCGAACGCGGTCCCCGGCATGCGTAGCGGCGGGATCGCCGGTGGCCTGGTGATGGCAGGACCCGGCGGCGCGGGCGGCGCAGCCGGTGGCGCGGGCGGCGCGGGCGGCGCGGCCGGTGGCGCGGGCGGCGCAGCCGGTGGCGCGGGCGGCGCGGCCGGTGGCGCGGGCGGCGCAGCCGGTGGCGCGGGCGGCGCAGCCGGTGGCGCGGGCGGCGCGGGCGGCGCGGGCGGCGCGGCCGGTGGCGCGGGCGGCGCAGCCGGTGGCGCGGGCGGCGCAGCCGGTGGCGCGGCCGGCGCGGCCGGTGGCGCGGGCGGCGCGGCCGGTGGCGCGGGCGGC
>Ga0315286_10001018_pt1 | contig 24939 bp, 19 predicted proteins | sample YL17G10_0_MG_FD_205038 | JGI IMG/M metagenome (GOLD analysis project Ga0315286, IMG submission 205038) | Sediment microbial communities from Yellowstone Lake, YNP, Wyoming, USA - YL17G10_0 | ecosystem: Environmental > Aquatic > Freshwater > Lake > Sediment | place: USA: Wyoming | collected...
TCTCTCGAGCTTCGCCAGGGAGGATCCGTCCGTCCTACTGCTGCAGTCCGATATGTACCTCGATGCTGGCCTCACCGAGGAATCGATGGAGCGGTGCCGGGAGTTCATTGCGAGGAGTCCAGACTCGGTCGAGGGCTTCGCCAGGCTCGGGAGCACCCAGCACCAGATGGCGGACTATGGGAAGGCCATCGATACTTTCGAGAATGCGCTGAAGGTCAACCCGGGGAACAAAGAGCTATGGAACAACGTCGGCTACACCTGCTTTTGCGCGGGCTTCCTGGAGAGGGCCCTTCAATGCTTCGACAAGGCCATAGAGATCGACCCGAGCTACAAGCATGCCTGGTACAACAAGGGGTATGCGTATCACGGGGCGGACCTTCTGGAGGACGCGATCAGGTGCTATCAGAAGGCGATCGGATTGGACCCCTTCGACAGAGTCCTGTGGAACAACTTGGGGAACGCGATGTACAACCTGGGAAGATATGCGGACTCGATCCCGAAGTTCGTCGAGGCCATAAAGGTCGACCCCGACTATGAGATAGCGTGGAACAACATCGGCAACGCGTTGGAGAAGATGGGCCTGAACAAGGAAGCCATCCCGTTCCATGAGCGCTCCCTGGAGATCAGACCGGACTTCGACTATGCTCTCTATGCGAAAGGTGTGTGCAAGTCCCTGATCGGGGATCCGGAGGGAGGTTACGATCTGGTGCTTGAGTCATTGGACCTGAATCCTTCCTATGATGAGGCCTGGAAGGCCAGGTCGAAGATCGCGGTACAGATGGGCAGATACGACGAGGCCCTGATATCGATAGAGGAGGCCCTCGCTCTGAACCCCGAATACGATCAAGGGTGGACGGAGCGAGGGGAGATACTTCTGGCGGTCGGCAACTCCGAGGCGGCGCAGGCATCGTTCGAGATGGCGCTCAGATGTCTGGAGGAAATCCACTCGGATACCGTTGGAGGAATAGCCGCGTTCGTCCGGAGAGGAGGGGTCCTGGCCAGACTCGGAAGGTACGACGAGGCACTGGCCAATCTCGAGACAGTCGCCCTGAAAGGGAAATTGAGTTCGACGACTATCCCGATGGTGCTCGAACTGCGACGGTTCCTCAACAAGTGGGAGCTCCCGCCGGCCCTCAGGGAGATCGCGGAGAGATCCGAAGAACACTCGGTGAGACTCGCGCTCGTGAACTTCCTGGTAGACACCGGGGACTGGCAGACCGCGGAGAGCGTACTTTCCAAGATCGATCACGCGGATGACGACGCTGAACTTCATTTCATGAAGCTGAAGATCAAGGTGCTCCTCGGCGACCCCAAGGCTCCGTCGAAGCTCGCGCGGATGGCCCGGGAAGATGGATTGAGAGCGTCCGTGGAGCGTTTCGAGGCCGAGGTCATGGAAGCAAAGGGGGATCTTAGGGGGGCGTTGAAGGCTTATGCAAGGGCGCTTGAGACTACCCCGTCCGATCGGTTGGCCGCGCTCGGTCTCGCGAGGGTCAGATTACGATCCAAGGAGGCCAAGGGGGCCCTTCAGGCCGCCGACTCGGCATTGGGGATCGACCCGAAGGACTGGGAGCCGCACAGAATCAAAGCGGATGCCTACGAGCTTCTTGGAGACCATGAGAAAGCAGCTAGAGAGGTTGAGCATGCAAAGGAGCTCCTCATCCTCTCCGGTTTCGGGCAAGAGGACTCCAGCGGTGGTACGAGTTGACCGACCTTCGCTTGAGGAAGAGGCACAGGCTGAGGCTGAAGGAGATAGCATCCATCGCTCGTCAGATCGACGACGCGCTCGGAACGAAGAGCATCACCGATGACGATGTCGTGGACATGGCGGAGGGCCCGGACTACGATGTTGTCTTCGTCAACGGGAAGATACTCGCGTTCATGCCCGATGGAGTGCCCTTCCTCACCGTCAGGGGCCTGCTGAAATACACTCTAACAAAGCGGTTCGTCACCGTGGACATGGGTGCGGTCAAGTTCGTTTACAATGGCGCGGACGTCATGGGGCCCGGGATCGTCGACACCGATCCCGGGATCAAGGAGGGCGACCTCGTATGGGTCCGGGACGTGAACAACCTTCGTCCGCTGGCGGTAGGCCGGGCGTTGATGGATTCAGCAGCGATGAAGCGGAAGGAGAGGGGCAAGGCGGTCGGCTCGATACTCCACGTGGGTGACAAGCTCTGGCAGGTGGACGAACCGAAGCCGGAATCCGAAGACACCGTTGAGGAATCACCGGAAGTGTGAACTTCAATCCTTTCAGGATCGAGACCTCCACCGGGCTATCTGGATCTCTATACAGACTCTATTGGCGCGTACTGGCGCGTACTCAGCGCCTGATGCGCGATGTTTGTCCAGACAGTCAAATCAAAGTGCATTGGCGGCTCGATGCAGTCCTCTTTCCTTCTCATTGCTAGACTCGCCCACCGCATGAGCTGCATTTAAGGGTCCCCTGCGGGTTCAGGGATCCGCAATAGCCACACTTGACCAGGACGATTTCACGCTCCACTACGACTTTCTCCCGAACTAACAGATTACTCCTGGACCGGACTCTGCCTGCTTCCGCCCAGAGTCCCAAGTCTTCGTATTGCCGTGCGGATTCATCGAAGTTACCTGCCTTCTCAAGATTGCCCGCAAGCGTCGCCTTCTCGTCCCAAGACGAAATGTCATACAAGGCGTCGCCGGCAACGGGGAAACCGTCCTCGGGCAGACTCAACACCCTCAACCGTTCGAGGATCTTCTCCTTCAGTTCGGGATGTCTCTGAATGACTTCGTGCACGAGCTTCCCTCTTCCCTTCGTGAGTGCCAGCTTAGCTTTGTCCAAGGGAGCATCGCATCTGTTACACATGTCGTCAGTTCTCATGTTCTTGGCTCCGCAGGACGGACAAACGATTACAGTATCCGGCGGAAGATCCGTGTATGAAACCTTGTTTGACATGTTGGCTCAGAACCACCCTAGTGCATTCCCTCCCATATGGGTTTTTCCGAGGCGCGGCTGCGGCCACTCTGCCTATCATGTGCAACATTTCCGCAATGTTCGAGGTAAATCGAGCATTTGAGAGGTCTATGACCTCTCCGAGCGTCGATCCCCCGTTGATTGACCGAAAGAACGAATTGGCTGGCTACGCGTAATTGACTTTACAAGCGTAAAATCTACGCGAAAAGCCAGACAATTATCTAATCGGTTCAATCAAAACGGATTGACGGCTCGGCGTAAACCCTTCATGTTTCTCTTTTCACGACCTCAATCGAAATGTCCAGGCCGTTCACATGAGCACAAAGAAGAATAGGTAGACAAGAACTGCGACGCATATCAATACCAGAATTCCCACAATGTTCCCGTTCCTGATCTTCTTGGCAACCGCTGGGTTCGAAAGCGCTCCTTCGATGTCCCGAGACCGCTGGACTGAAAGGGCTTTTGTTTCCACGTCCGCAATGGCTGCTTTCGTCTGCATGTCTTTGATGTAGAGACCGTGACTTCCGCCTAGCCCACTAGCCACTTAGCACCAATCCTCTGAGAGTAGTAGGTCGAGTTGGCGTATTAATCATTCCTAGGAGGTCCCGAATTCGCCTTTCCTCCCTAGGGTCTTTTCCGAGCCGAGGCTCAGACTACTACGTTTCTCCTTTTCGCCGTTTCGGCAATGCTCGAGGAGAATCGGGCGTGTGAGAGGTCTATGACCTCTCCGAACGTCAATCCCCCGTTGATTGACCGAAAAAACGAATTGGCTGGCTACGCGTAATTAACTTTATAAGCGAACAAGATAATACTGCGTCAGAGGGATGCACAGTGACAATTCTGAAGAAGAAGTCATTTCCCACCACTGAGGAATCTGGACAGAGGGAGTCAATAACCGGAGAACAGTACATCGATCTCACGGACATGACCTTCGAGGACGAAGGCATGTCGGGGCTCGAGGACGCGAGGACCGTTGTCAAGGTCGGAGAGCTTTTCAGGTACGAGGATCTGTCATCGCTCACGAGCGAGATATACAGCGACAACATTGTCGTCGTGGACTATACCTCAATCGCGAACGACGATCTGACGATGAAGCGCGTCACGGCTGAGCTGAAGAACGTCGCCCGGGATGTCGACGGCGATGTGGCAGGGGTCGGAAAGAACCTCCTGATGATAACTCCGCGTGGCGTCAAGATAGACAGGAACAAGGTCAAGGGCGGCTTCTGAGAGCGCCCCTTTTCCCAGTTTTGAGTCAACAGCTTCAGCGATGGCTCCAGTCGCGTCTACTCCGCTATCGGCGTTGTTGCCATGAACTGTCCGTCTCTGAAGATCAATGTGAGATAGCCGTGATGGATTTTCGAATGCCGCATCTTCACGGCCCGTATCCGAAGTTGCACATCGGTCTCGCCGACATCTACGAACTTCAGGAGTATGGTCCCGTCGGCCAAGAAATCCTCGTGGTACGGTCCGAACTGTCCTCCGTTCTGCTGCGTCTCTGAGATCAGGAAGGTCGTGACGCCCAGCCTCTTCAAGAACCCGAAGAAATGGAAGAGTTCTTGCCTGGGGTTCTGGATGCTGGCCAGTGAGTAGATGGCCGTCAGCGAATCGATCACGACGATCTCCACGCCCTCGTTCTCCACCTTCTTCCTCAGGTACTCCTTCAGTATCTTGAACCAGTCCCGGCCGACATCCGCATCGGTGTGCTCCAGCCTCAGACGACCGATGTCTACGATGAAGAACTTGCTCTCATCTATCGCACCAAACCCGAGCATGTCCAGCGCCGTTAGAAGGCTCTCCTTGCTCTCCTCGATGCTGACGTAGAGCACGTTGACGCCCCTCTTCTTGACATTATTGTGTAGAATGTTGAGGGCGACGGAGGACTTCATTGTACCAGGTGTCCCTGCCAACAGGACGACATGGCCTTTCTTGATTCCTCCTCCTATCTTGTTGTCAAAACCGTCGATGAACATCTGTATTCTGTCGCTCGACGCACCTTGTCCGGACTCCGTGGGAAGTCCTCCTGAGGCTGCCATTGGAGAGTATGGATGAGTCTGGGTTTTTAAAAGCATTTGTGCTTCATTATCAGAACTCAAAATGACTCCTGGGGGCTGCTCTGGCTCACACTCCTCATGGTGCTGAATCAGCTCAATATGCTTATAAACGCCCAAGTTGTCTCATCATCGTTGTCAAATCACAAGATAATACACGATTCAGTGCACGGTGGGATCAAGCTTGATGGTGTGTCCCTCGCCCTGCTCGAGGTCCCAGAGCTGCAGCGCCTCCATAGTATACACCAGCTCGGCCTCGCGAACCTCGTCTATCCCGGGGCGAACCACACGCGCTTCGAGCATTCCCTGGGCACATTCGCCGTCGCCAAGAGGATCTGCACGTCACTTCAGATGGACCGCGAGGAGGCGGGGATTGTCGAGTGCGCCGCCCTGCTCCACGATGTAGGGCACCTGCCGTACTCTCACACGCTGGAATTCGTCCTGCACGATCAGTTCGGCATTGATCACGCCGAGATATCTAGGAGGCTCATACGGGGCGAAGGGACGGTCCTCTCGGACTCTGACAAGACGATACTGGGAGACTACTCGACGATTCCGGAGACGCTCGAAAGGCACGGGATGGACCCGAAGGAGGTAGCGAAGCTCCTCGAGGGAGTGGTCACTGCGTCATCGACTCAGAGGACCCTTGGGAGACAAAAGAATCAGGCCCATTTCAACGAGAAGCGCTACCTGTCCCAGCTCGTCAACGGCCCAGTGGACGTCGACCAGCTGGATTACCTCAAGCGAGACGCTCACTATACGGGGGTCGCGTACGGGGTGATCGACCTCGACAGGCTCGTCGAGACCATGCAGGTCTTCAATGGCGACCTGGTCATCGAGAGGGGTGGACTGAGCGCTATCGAGGGCATGCTTGTGGCGAGAGCGCTGATGTTCTCAGCTGTGTACTTCCACAAGACGGTGAGGATCGCGGAGCTGATGTTGGCCAAAGCGGTCGAGAAGATCGGGAAGAAGGAGATAGACTACGTCCAAAGCATGACCGACTCGACGCTCCTCTCCTATCTGGTCGGCAAAGGCGGCTATTTCCAGGAGATGGCCACTCTGATCAAGTACAGACGTCTTTTCAAGAAGGCGTACGCCGTCCCGACGGTCGACCTCGACCACGAGCAATGGAAGAGCTTGGACGCGATGGGGGACATAAGCACCCGACGTTCCGTGGAGGACGAGATCGCGCGACGTGCAGGTGTTTCCTCTGAGCATGTGATAATCGATGTCCCATCCAGCGAGCTCAAGATATCCGAGCCGAGGATATCTCTCACCGACGTTAGGATACTGGATGACGGCAAGGTGAAGATGCTGCCCAGGATAAGCACCATCGCAACCTCTCTTCAGATGAGACGGTCTCATGAGTCGGCCGTGATGGTCGCTTGCCCCGAGCACGAAAAAGCGAGCGTCGCCAGGGCCGCCCGAAGGATACTGGGCTTCTAGCCTTTCATGACCCCTATCGGTACCATGCGGGCGACCATCCTCGATATCCCAGCGCCATGGGCCACGTTCACGACAGCGTCCACGTCCTTGTACGCGCCCGGTGCTTCCTCCACGAGGCCTTCCTTTGAAGCGGCCTTGATGTAGATCTTGCGGGATTGCATCATCGAGAGGACCTGAGCATAGCTGAAGGACTTTGTTGCCTTGGTCCGAGACATCTTCCTTCCGGCCCCATGGCAGGTGGACCCCCAGGTCTCCTTCATCGCCTTCGAGGTCCCCACGAGCACGTAGCTCGCCGTGCCCATGTCCCCTGGTATCAACACGGGTTGGCCGACCTTGCGGTACTTCTCGGGGACTTCTGGCCGGGTGCCGTCAAAGGCCCGCGTCGCGCCTTTCCTATGCACATAGACCTTCCGCTTCTTCCCCTCGAACTCGTGCTCCTCGAGCTTGCAGATGTTGTGACAGACATCGTATACGACCCTCATTCCCAGGTCCTCGGGGTTCCTTCCCAAGACCGTTTCGAAGGATTGCCGGACCCAGTGCAGGATCATCTGCCTGTTCGCCCACGCGTAGTTCGCCCCGGCGCTCATCGCTTTGAAGCAGTCCATGCCTTCTTCAGAATTCACAGGTGCACAAGCCAGTTGTCGGTCCGGCACGTCGATGCCGTAGGTCTTCAGGGCACCCTCCATGATCCTAATGGAATCACTGGCGATCTGATGCCCGCATCCCCTTGACCCGGTATGAATCAGGACCGTGATTTGGCCGATAGAGTCAATCCCGAACGCCTTCGCGGCCTCGGGATAGAATATTTTGTCCACTTTCTGTATCTCCAGAAAATGGTTCCCAGCGCCAAGTGTGCCCAGCTGAGGTGCTCCGCGCTGCTTCGCCTTCATCTCGACCTTCGACGAGTCAGCGGACCTCATCCTTCCGCTCTCTTCACAGGATGCCAGATCCTCCTCGGAGCCATAGCCCTTGGATACCGCCCATTCTGCCCCGCCCTCGAGCACGTCATCCATCTCATCGATCGACAACCGGACCTTGCCCTTCTCACCGACCCCTGACGGAACGTTGTCATAGATCGTGTCGATCAGCTTCTTGATGTCTTCAGCGTGGTCCTCGGCCCTGAGGTCCGTCCGGACCAGCTTCACGCCACAATTGATGTCATATCCGATGCCGCCGGGTGAGATGACTCCCGATTCTGCGTCGAACGCCGCCACGCCTCCGATCGGAAAGCCGTATCCCCAATGAATGTCGGGCATGGCAAGCGACTTGCCCACGATCCCGGGCATACAGGCAACGTTCGCAGCTTGTTCCGGAGCGTTGTCCTCTTTCACGGATTTGATCATCTCGTCGTCTGAGTATATGACGGCGGAAGTTGACATGCAGGGTTTGAAGGACTTCGGAATTTCGAACCTGAAGTCGTCGAGCTTCGTCATCACGCCCGTCCAAGTCATTGTCTCTTACCTTCCAGTTGCGACTCTGTTCTTTCTATATCAACGTTATGCATGACCGATCGCGCTGGCTTGACGTCCGCTTGAGAACACCGTGAGTTGGGCGGGAACGGCCACGGAGTCAGTGGTCAGTTGCAGAGGCCAGAGTATATATAGTTCCCTCGGACTAATTTCTTCAGTAATCTGCGTCTGGACTGCGAGAAATGGCCCATCAGATTGCACAATCCGCAACGAACGCTCCCCCGAGGTGTTCCCGAATTGGCCGATGACTCCAATGTATATTGCCCGCTTTGTGGCAACAAGGTCGCTGCAGGACTCTTCAATTGTCCCGTGTGCGCGACGGACCTGAGCAACGTCATCGCAAGGAAGGCTCAGAAACCCGGGACGGAGGGATTCGCTGAGGATTACCTTCGCAAGGAACTTCCTGTGGTGGAGCTCCCAATCGCGGAGCGCTTCTGTCCGCAATGCGGCATGAATCTTCAGGGGAACGAGGTCAAGTGTCCACGCTGCAGCATTCCTTTGGTCAGCGACGAAACGTTGCTCGAGTGCCCCGAATGCGGCGCACTCGCGCCAGTTGACGCCGACGTGTGTCCGAAGTGCGGTGTCGGGTTCTCGCAGGCACCGATCGTGCCTGGTCCTCCACGTGCGGAACCCGCTCATTTGCCGCGACCACAGCTTGTCAAGGCTCCGCCGGTACCGCAAGGTCCTCCGATGCCTCGAACAGTCCCCGCGACATCGCCATCAGTCTCCGCTGCGGGCGCTAGTTATGGACTCACGAACGGAAGGGGAGCAATCAACGGAACAGGCCTCATCAATGGGACGGGGATTACAAACGGGACGAGGGCCGGGGCCGGGATCCCACCAGGGTCGGAGAGGCGACGTGCACTTGCGACCAGGTGGCAGTTCCTCTCTGTGCTTATCGTGCTCGTCGTCGTCGTCTCCTCCTTCGTCTACCTCTCATACGCGAGCGAGCAGAACACCATGACGATAGACGGCCGATTCAATGATTGGTCTCATGTCTCGAAGTTCACGATGAACACGGCCGCGACCACATCGACCATCAACGTGGACCAGTGGGCCGTGAGAACGGATGCTTCCAGGCTGTACCTATACCTGAAGGTACAGGGGGCCCTCATGGGTTCGAGCAACGTCGACAGCTTCTACCTGTTCGTCGATTCCGACAATTCCGCGCAGACCGGCTATGTGGTATCCGGCCTCGGGGCGGACTACATGCTCGAAATCGACGGCTGGAACGGGTCGGTACAGTCGACTGCGCTGAGCAAGTACAGCTCCACCTCGGACCAGCACAACTGGACTTCTTGGACGAATATCGGCTCTCTCAGCACAGCGCTCGCATCCTCACAGCTCGAGGCCATGGCTGTCTTGTCCCTGAGCCTCGGACCGGACGCCAGGTACCTTCTCCTGTCTCAGAACGCTTTGAACCAGCAGTCCATCAGCTATGTGGTTCCCACGGACGGAGGGACGCTCGTGATCCATCAGGAGGCGGTGTCCTCAAGCATGCCAAACGGAACCGTCCCATACTCCAGCAACCTGACTCTGCTCAAGCTTGGCCTGTTGGCCGAGGGAGCAGGAGGCATCGTACAAAGCATCTCACCCACAGTCAGCGGAGCGGAATTGGTGGGCTCTCTTGGACCCGTCAACCTCAAATCCGGACAGGAACAGACGCTCGAAGTCATGGTCGACACCTCGGCATCCGCACCGGGTGCGCTTGTGTCGGTTTCGGTCTCGAAGGGTGGTGTCCAATCCGACTTCACCGATGTTTCGATAGTTGGCGAACCGGCAAAGGCGTACGTTGTGGCTCCACCATCGAGCATTGTCATTGACGGCGCCTTCGGAGACTGGGTAGGGAGGATCACCGTGGATACGGACTCTCTTCCCGTCCTCAATCCGGACATAGACATCAATGCAACTGGGGCGGTCAACACAACCCAGTCTTCGTATTTCTATGTCAGCGTGAAGGGACAGATGTGCAACGGGTCATTCGTGCCGACTATCAAGACGAAACCGACAGGGGGCTCGGGTGGCGGAGGCTTGGTGATTCCTACGAGGATCACTGGTGAGGACTTACTCCGCATCTACATCGACAGCGATCGCAACGTCTCGACAGGAGTCCCGATCTCGATGTCATCGAAGGTGATTGGCGCGGACTATCTTGTGGAGATCGTCGGGATGGATGGTGTGATCGACACGCGTTCTCTCCTGGTCTACCAGGGAGGCGTGTGGTCGCTCGTACCTAGTGTCACCCTCGAAGCGGCCAACGACGCACAGAGGATCGAGATCGGAGTTCTCTCGGCTGCCATCGGCGGCAGCTCCTCAATCGATTTCATCATCGAGACGACCGACTGGCGCGGGAGATGGGACATGGCTACGTCCCTCCCGCAGGCTTACAAGGGGTTCTCGGCTGGAGCGATGGCCGCAGGGTTCGCAGGCAGCCAGATACTTTCCACACCCCAAGATCCATGGGTCATCGATGCTCATGGTAACACTTACATGTCAAGCGATGGCTCCACCTGGAGTTATCTCGGCACGCCTACGCTTGTGCCCGGAGACCGGATTGTTGACATAGCCGTGAGCATCGGCGCTCAGGGTGGCGACATATTCCTCGTCACGAACAAGGGCAGAACTTACTATTGGGTTCCCGGGACGAGCACTAGCTGGACGGCCGGTGAGACCAACCCGATAGACGTCGCCAACTATTCTGAGGCTGTTTCGATGGCCTTCTACCAGAATTCGGGGGCTTGGCTGCTTACCAAGAACGGCTCCTATTTCTGGTTGATGGACGCACATAAATCCACGAAGCAATGGACCTACCAAAACACTCTTGGGGTGACGGGCTACACGGACCTGGTCTATGAAGGCGGAACCATGTATGCGCTTCGGTCGGGGCAGAACACTGGCCTCAACTACTCTGGTAACGGAAACACTTTTACATCCGTGACAAGCCCGACAGGATCGACATCGAACCAAACTCAGTTCATCTTCCTGCCATTGACGTCAGGCTCATCGGACGACAAGCTATACGTGCTGTGCGAGAACGGCAATATCAGACACTCCTCCGACGGTGGCTCGACTTGGAGCGCCCTTGGCAATCTGCCTGTGCCCACTGGAAGCAACACTAGCAAGTACGTGGCATTGGGGATCGACCCGTCGGGCTACATGTGGGTCGTAACTAACACTGGCTATACCTTTAGATCCACGGACACTACCACATTCAACCAATTCACATGCATGGGCAAGACCCCAATCGGCGAGATCGTTGCCATCTTGCCCACGACCGTAGTAATACCTGAGTTCCCCCAGATCGTGTTTCCGATAGTATTCGTGTTGGGAATCATCCTGGCGTCTCGGGTTAGGCCGAGGAGACGCAGTCCTGCCTAACCCGTTGCTTCTTGATTGGGCGGATATCTGACATGCAGAAACTTGAATTCAAGGAGAACACACAAAGCCTCTTCGCATATTGCCTTCTGATATGCGCAAGCCCTTCCGGAATCACATCGATTGCCTTTCAAGACTGTCCGGTTCCGGTGGGATTTCCGTCGTTCAAGACTCGTTTTGCGCTAACGGATCCGCTTCTCAATTGTGCCTCTGTTCTTCGTATATCAACGTTATGCACGACCGATCGCGCTGGCTGAATTTCTTCAAAAAAGCGTTAACGTCTGGGTGGGAACGTTCACCAGGTCAGTCGTCTCCCGCAAAGGCTAGTGTATATATAGCTCCCTCGGACTAGTTCCTTCCGCAACCTGCATCTGGACTCCGAGAACCAATGCTTCAGATTGCATGGTACGCAACGAACGCTCCCCCCGAGGTGTTCCCGAATTGCCTGATGACTCCACTGTTTACTGCCCGCTTTGTGGCAATAAGGTCGCCGCGGGGCTGACCAAATGTCCCGTGTGCGCGACCGACCTGAACAATGTCATCGCAAGGAAGGCTCAGAAGCCCGGGACCGAGGGATCCGGTGAGGATTACCTTCGCAAGGGACTACCAACGGTAGAGCTCCCTGTCGCGGGGCACTTCTGTCCGCAATGCGGCATGAATCTTCAGGGGAACGAGGCCAAGTGTCCGCGCTGCAGCATTCCTTTGGCGAGCGAAGAAACGTTACTTGAGTGCCCCGAATGCGGCGTACTCGCGCCAATCGATGCAAACGCTTGTCCGAAGTGCGGCGCCGGCTTCAGACAGGCCCCGATAGTGCCGGGTCCTCCACAGCCCGTCGAACCCTCTCCTTCGCCGCGGCCAGAACTATTCTCGGCTCCGCCGACCCCGCATGGTCCTCAGATGCCTCGGACAGTTCCCGCAACATCGACATCAATCTCAGCCGCGGGCGCTACCTATGGGCTCACGAACGGACGAGGGGCAATAAACGGAACAGGGGCAATAAACGGAACAGGACTGATCAACGGGACGGGGATTACGAACGGAGCCAGGGGCGGGGGCAGGCTCACACCAGGTTCCAAGAGAAGCGGGGCACTCGCAACCCGGTGGCAGTTCCTCTCGGTGCTTGTTGTGCTGGTCGTCGTCGTCTCGTCCTTCGTCTACCTCTCATATGCGAGTGAGAACAACTCTGTAACGATAGACGGCCGCTTCAATGACTGGTCTCATGTCTCGAAGTTCACGATGAACACGGCCGCGACCGCATCCGCCATCAACGTGGACCAGTGGGCCGTAAGAACGGAAGCTTCCAGGCTGTACCTGTACCTGAAGGTACAGGGAGCTCTCATGGGTTCGAGCAACGTCGACAGCTTCTACCTCTTCGTCGACTCCGATAATTCCGCGCAGACCGGCTATGTGGTGTCCGGCCTCGGGGCGGACTACCTGCTCGAGATAGACGGCTGGAACGACTCAGTCCATTCGACTGCCCTGAGCAAATACAGCTCTCCTTCGGATCACTATGACTGGACTTCTTGGACGGACGTTAGTTCCATCAGCACAGCGCTGGCATCCCCGCAGCTCGAGGCCATGGCCGACATGTCCTTGACCCTCGGCCCGGACGCCAGGTACCTTCTCCTGTCTCAGAACGCTTTGAACCAGCAGTCTATTAGCTATGTCGTTCCAAAGGATGGCGGAACGCTGGTGATCCGTCAGGAGGCGGTCACATCAAGCATGCCAAACGGAACAGTTTCATTCTCCAGCAACCTTGTCATGCTCAAGCTCGGCTTGCTCGCCGAGGGGGCAGGAGGAATCGTGCAGAGCATCTCCCCCATGGTCAGCGGAGCGGAACTGGTGGGTTCTCTTGGTCCCGTCACCCTGAAAGCCGGGCAGGAGCAGACGCTCGAAGTCAGAGTCGCTACTTCGGCATCCACTCCAGGTTCGCTGGTATCCGTCTCAGTCGCGGCGTCCGGAGTCGAATCCGATTTCGCCGAGGTGTCAATAGTCGGTGAGCCAGCAAAGGCGTACGTTGTCATTCCACCGTCGGCCATAGTCATCGACGGCGCATTCGGAGACTGGGTGGGGAGGATCACCGCAGACATGGACTCTCTTCCTGTCCTCAATCCTGACATAAACATCAATGCGACGGGTGCCGTCAACTCCACTCTGGCATCGTATTTCTATGTCAGCGTGAAGGGTCAGATGTGCAACGGATCATTCGTGCCAATTTTCAAGATGAAGCCGACCGGCGGTTCTGGTGGCGGAGGCTTGGTGATTCCTACGAGGGTCACCGGTGAGGACTTGCTCCGCATTTACATCGACAGCGATCGCAACGTCTCCACGGGAGCGCCGATGTCAATGTCATCGAAGGTTATTGGCGCGGACTATCTAGTGGAGGTCATCGGGATGGATGGAGTGATCGACAGGCGTTCTCTCATGGTCTATCAGGGAGGCGTGTGGACGCTCGTACCTAGCGCTACAGTCAGCGCCTCCAACGATGCACAGAGAATAGAGGTCGGAGTGCTCTCGGGGGCCATGGGCAGCAGCTCCTCCATCGATTTCATCATCGAGATGACCGACTGGCGTGGGAGATGGGACATGGCGACGTCCATCCCTCAGGCGTATAATGGATCCTCGGCTGGAGTGATGGCCGCGGGCATAGAGAGCTGGCTCGTTGACGGCTCGACGACTTCGGCATCTGCTACGGCTACGTCGAACCAGAGGAAGCTGTTCTACGACGGCGTGAACTTCTGGAGCTTCTACTGGAACGGGATGAACACTGTTTACAGATATAGCATGGATAATGGTGTCACGTGGTCGACCGTGTCGACTGCGTTCAAGACAGCCGGGATCAATCAGGTTTCGATCTGGTTCGATCAGTCAGCCAACATAGTGTACGCCGTAGGGGATAGCTCGAGTTTATCAGACCACGTATACGTTCAGAGAGGCGTCGTGGCGCCTGCGACCCATACGATCAACTGGGCAGGGGCTGATAGGAATCCGACAGTGAGCACGCTGAACATAGGGGGCAAGCAGTCCTTCATCTGCAAGGACGCTTCGGGGTATCTGTGGGTCCTGGCCACAGACAACACGGTGGCGGCCCCTGCAGCATATGATATGGCGGCGGTGCGCAGCAATGCCGTAGACAGCATAGCTACCTGGACTTGGACCGGTAACATGCTGGTGACGGATGACCCCTCAGCGAATGTGAAGGGATCCATCGTTCCGGCCGGAGTCGGCAGCCAGGTGTGGGCGGTCTATACCTACAGCGGGAACGTGGCGAGCAGGAAGTACGACGGAGCCGCATGGAGTGCTGAGAGCACATTCTACCTAGCCGGCCACGTTCAGAGCACCGACACTGCTCCCCCCAGCGTTGTGGTCGATTCCAGAGGCGTGCTTCATATTGCTTATGGTGATGACCATGAACAGCCAATTGGGACATCCAAGCCACACATTTACTACAGGTACAACCAAGGCTCCTCATGGTCCGTTGCTGTTGCCCTATCCGGTATTGTGAACACAGATGGGTACAAGTGGCCGACCATATCGCTCGACACCTCCACCGGTAACCTATACGCGTTCTGGTACGATATGCAGACCAATGCGATCATTGGCAAGAAGAACGTGAGTGGGACATGGACGGCCCTCACGATCACACAGAACACCAACGTGAAGCAGTACCTGACCTCGATATACTCCGTTTCAGGGGAGCAGTTCATCTGCTGGCAATGGACCCAGAACACGACAGCGCCGATCCAGGTCGTGTTCGACAAGATACCGGAGTTCAGTCAAGTGGTGGTCCCGATCGTGTTCATGATGTCGTTGTTCGTTCTCATCGGGAGACGAACGCGCAGGAATCGCAAGGCGTAAGTGGCCGCGGTTCCCGGGTTCCAGCATGCCCGGAGTTTGACTATTTATATTATGGAAGTGCTTCTCCATGACGATGACGGCGGAAGGCCGGAAGGACGTCTTCCTGAGCTGCTTCAAGTGCGGCAGGATAGTGCGTTCGGGCGACACCGAGTGTCCGAGGTGCGGACTGCAGTTCGGTCCGGGGACCCTTTTCGAATGCCCGTTCTGCTGCGGACTTGTGTGGAGGAATGCGACCACTTGCTCCACCTGTGGCATCGACCTGACGAAGTTCTCAGAAGGCGTGGAGAAGGCTAGCGCGGGCTTCGACATGGATCAATTCGTGGATACCATCATCACGACCGAGGTGGAGCAGATGAAATCCACCGTGAGGCGCGTCTCGTGTCCAGGCTGCGGCCTCATGATACGCGGCGATGAGACCAAGTGCCCCAGATGCGACCTCCCGCTCGAGGAGGCCCAGGTCGATTGTCCCCTGTGTGGGGAGCAGATCCCGATATCATCTCGGTCATGCCCAAGATGCGGGGCCGCTTTTGCAGAGGCCGAATCACCGGCATCATCCGAGGTCATCGAGAAACCCGAGCCAGAGAGTGAAGAGCTAGAGAGGGAAGAGCCGGAGCCCGAAGAAGAAGAGTTGGAGTTCGTTCAGCTGGAGCTCCATCCATCAATCTCGAAACGCACGGGAGCCGCGAAGAGTGCCAAGAAGACGCCCAGCCAGAAAGCGAAGACGGAGAAGAAGGCGAAGGCTCCGGTGAAGTCGAAATCGAAGAAGAGCCGATAGATTACCCTTTGGGTTCCAGATTCTTGATTATCCACGCGCCAGCTGAAACGATTAAGTAACCGGATGCGCATGATTGTTGCATGGGCAAGGAACCATTGCCTGTTTTCGTCTTTGGATGTCTCTCCTGTGGCAAATCTGTCGCAGGGAATGAGAGGGCTTGTCCCAGATGCGGAGCCTCGTTCGAAGATGTGAGGTTCGAATGCCCATTCTGCGGGGCGCTCATCTCCCCACAGCAGCACCGGTGCAGCGAATGCGGCACGGAGTTCAGCCATTTCGCTGAGGAGGTCTCAGAGACCTCAGCGATCGAATTGGACGGTGCTGAAGGTGTCGCTGAAGTTCATCCTGGAAATGTGAAGGAGAGTGGAAAGGAACCCTCCGAAGAAGTCACCTACGAGTGTCCGAATTGCGGGAAATCAGTCACAGAAAAGGATTCGGAGTGCCCGCATTGCGGCGCGAAGTTCGGCTAGGATTGGCGCGGTATTCCTTGGAAGGGGCCGGGACCGGGAATTGAACCCGGGTCAAGGGATCCACAGTCCCCAAGGATACCACTACCCCACCCCGGCCATGGACCGTCCTCCATTGACTTTCCCTAAATAAAGCTTCTTAGGCGTAGCCAGGCAGACTATCTCTTCTTCCAATCACGGGGGGATTGACGCTCGGCGTGGCACTCGATTTCGCAAAGGCTAGGATGACCTCAAGCCTCGCGGAGTCGGAAAAGACCTTAGGGGAGGAAAGGCCATGGGCCCATCAGGCGGTTGAACTCATGGTGAAATGGCCTTTATTAAGTCGTCAAGCCTGGATAGTCCTTGTGATTCTTGACATGTGTGCGATCTCCACCACTCTATCAGGCATCTGGTATCTGTTTCACATGAACCCAGCGGGTGTAGTCTCTCTCGCGACTGGCGCGGGTTTCTTATGGTATGTTTCACGCCCGATTCTGAAAGGCAAATCCCCCGGTTTGTAGCGGAGAGAAAAGTAAGGGGTTTGCGCCTCGCCTCGAAAAAGACCTTAGGGGAGGAAAGGCGATTGACTCGCGTGAACGATACCATAAGGGCGCTCGGATTGTTCGTGTCATTTCTTCTCATCCCCATCGGACTCGGTACGATTGTGATTGCGGGACTCTATGTGGTCGATCCTGTGGGAGGCCCCATAACCCCTAGTGGACTGACAATTGCCGGCATCATCGCCCTGTGCGCTGGAGTAGTCTTGTTTCTGCGGGTTCGCAAGAAGGGTTGACCGGAGAAGAAGGTAAGGGGTTTGCGCCGAGTGTCAATCCGTTTTGATTGAACAGATTAGATAATTGTCTGGCTTTTTCAATCGCCTTTCCCTAAATAAAGATGCTTGGCCTCTGACCTGACCCACATATCTTCCTGTCAGCAGCCCCTGGACAGCACTTTCGCTACACTCCTGACCCAACCGTGATGTCATCCTGCCTATTACGTCCCATTAGGGATGTCTGATGGATTCAACAGAGCGATCGACAGCTTCCGCAGGCCCAGACCAGGAGTCATGTCCGGAATGCGGTAGCAGCGTGGCTCATCTGTCAGGCTGCGCGACATGTGTAGCGTGCGGCTTCTCAAAGTGCGCAGATTAGGGGTCTGACCTTCGATCAATGTCATTGTCACGGAGCTGGCTGAAAAGCATTAAAAGTCGGTAGTGGTTTGAGGAGCTTGGTGATCCCTTGAAGCGCGACATCATCTCTGTCCTCGACATGAAGGACGATTTCGAAGCCATAATAGCCAATGCGATCAAGATGAAGAAGGAACTGAGATCTCCTAAGAAGGGGTCGAAGGTCGACCCGCTTAAGGGCAAGGTCTTGGGCATGGTCTTCGAGAAGCCGAGCCTGAGAACTAGGGTCTCTTTCGAAGTCGGCATGACCCAGCTGGGGGGTAAGGCGATCTACATCAGCCCGGACGAGGTCGGGATCGGCAAGCGCGAGTCTGCTCACGACGTGGCGAACGTCCTCAGCAGGTACGTCAGCGCGATAATGTATCGGGCGTTCAGCAACAAGATCATGCGCGAGCTCGCTGCCCATGCTCAGGTGCCCGTCATCAGCGGACTTGATGACATGGAACATCCTTGCCAGTGCGCAGCGGATTTGATGACCGTGCTCGAGAAGAAGCAGAAGCTCGCGGGATTGCGCCTTGTGTACGTGGGCGACGGGAACAATGTGTGCAACTCGCTCATGCTCGGTTGCGCGCTCGTAGGCATGAACATGAGAGCCGCCACCCCGAAGGACTTCAGACCGAATGCGGACGTCCTCTCGAAGGCCCAAGAGATGGCCAAGGGGAAGGGATGCTCAATCGAGGTCCTTCCGAACCCGTTCCAAGCTGTCGAGGGCGCCGATGTGATCTATACTGACACATGGGTCTCGATGGGGCAGGAAGCGGAGAAGGCACAGAGGGAGAAGATGTTCCTGCCGTACCAGGTCAACGAGAAACTCGTAGAAGGGGCGGCGAAGGACTACATATTCATGCACTGTCTGCCTGCGCACCGCGGTCTCGAGGTGTCCGCCGAGGTCATCGACGGTTCCCACAGCGTGGTTTTCGATCAGGCGGAGAACAGGCTGCATGCGCAGAAGGCTATCCTCGTCGCTGTCCTCTCGCATTGAGCTGCGAACCCACTAACGAGTCGAGGGCCTCGAGGAACTCGTCGCGCTTGTCTGCAGGGATTGTGGCGCCGGCGGCTATGTTGTGCCCGCCGCCCGCTCCTCCGAATCTCTCTGCTGCAGTTCTCATCGCCGCGGAGAGATCCATGCCCCTCGACACCAGGTCCTGAGTCCCCCTCGCCGAAGCCTTCGTCTTGGGGGAATCGGAGTACTCGGTTGATTCCGCAAAGGCGACCATCGGGGCTGTCCTGTCCGCTCCTTCGCTCCCAAGGAGCATTCCGGCAACGGTGCCCACGATCGTGTCCTCGATCTCATCACCAGCATCGAAGAACTGGATGTTCTTCATCCGGATCACGCCGCCCCCTTTGGCCCACGTCAGCGCCTTGCTGATAGCCGAGCGGTGATCGCGCAGAAGAACCAGGCCTTCCTCGAGCGCACCGCCCCTGTCCCCGATGCATATCGCCAGCCCTACCTCCGCCTTCCCGTGTCTGCCACATGCGTTCAGCAGAGTCGCGAATTCCTTGGCATCTCGGACGGGCGACCCCTTCTTCTCCTTCTGGAAGACATAGACCTCCCCTACGAGACGCTCGATCACCTCTGGTCTCCTCTTCATCGAGGTCAAATGATCTCTCAGCGCCGCCAGTATGCTGTCCTTCTCCGTCTTTGTGAGATCGGACCAGCTCCTCCAGGCTTCGCCGTCCTTAAGTTCGATCCCCAGTTCCAGTAGGAGCCCCATTGATCCCTCTTCGTTCCCGGTGATCCTAGGCAGGAACGGGTCGCTTGAGAACTCCAGGAGTTTGTGGAGGGGCCTCGTCTCTCGCCCGAAGTAGCGGATATCCTGGACGGCCTCCACCATGCCGCCCTCTCGGGCGAGGCTCATGATTGACCTGTTGATGCCCTCCAGCTGTCTCAGGCGCTGGTCCTGAAGGTCCCCGACGGCCCCCAGAACGGCGAGCGCTGCCAGGTCGGCGTTGCGCGTGTCCATCGCGTACGCCGCCAGGAATGTGCTTCCCGCCCCGCTGAGCTCGCTCGCCCCCGATACGCCATGGAGATGCGGATTGACTTGAACGACGGTGCTGAAATCAGACAAGAGGGCCTGTCCCCTGTTCCTCTGCGATTGTGCGGCGGCTTCAGGCACGTGATGGTCCGTGATGACCGCCGTCGTGCCTTCGATCTTGGAGGCTGATCCACTGCCGAGGTCTGTGAACCAGATCAAGTCTGCGTGCCTTTCCTTCAGGGATGCCAGCGCCTGGTCGTCCAGTTTCTTGAAGAACTGCACGCTCGATTCAACGCCCATCCTGTCGAGCGTGAGCTTCGCGATCGCACCTGCCGATATGCCGTCGGCGTCGATGTGAGATGCTATCGCGATGACTGAGGCGCTCTTGATGATGCTAGCAGCCTGCAGTGCGGAAATCCATAGACCTCTCGGAAGGGACCCGCTGAAGTCCTTCTGGTTCATCTGACTCACCCCAGCACGCCGAGGGCTCTGAGGACAAGGACGACAACGATGACCGTCCCCAGGAAGACTATCAGCTTGACGGACCTGTTAATGATGATTATCAGGACCACGAATAGCAGCATTGCCACAATGAGTGCGAGAAACGCGTCCATCCCAGTCCCGTATGCATAGTACTTCTATTCAACCCTTGAGGAGTAGCTCACGGCTTTGTCGAACGACCTCATCTTCAAGGATCGGTAAGCGAAATCGGCTAGAGTCTTGAGGTTAATGCAATCAGCGGCGTTGTACTCTGTCAGCAGGTCCAACGCGTTCTTCTTGCCCTGCTTCTCCCAGAGCCTCCACAGATAGACCGCATCTTGCCCGGTCATGTACTCCACGCGATGATCTCTCTCGATGCCCATCTCTCTCTCTATCACTTTCAATCCTCCGGTGAGACCCAACCGGCGAAGAGCGTGTTTCAGGTCCACGTGTGGCACCTTCGGAACTGTTCCGGGGAAGTTGTACTCGATCATGGGCAGATCGAAGCTCGATCCATTGAAGGTGACGATGACGCTGACGGAGGACAGGATTGCCGCGAGATTCTCGTGGTTCAGGTTGATCCCCCTCACCATGGTGTGCATGCGCGTGCCATCGTACACGCCTACGACCGTGATAGGTGATCTGAACGATACTCCGGTCGTTTCGATGTCCACGAACGCCACCGACCGCCCGAACTCCCGAAGACATCTCCACTGGTCTCTTTGGGCCAAGTGGTTGGCGAAGAATGACGAATCCCCATCTCGCAGCCTCTCCTTGGCGGTTACAAGCTGCGAATCCATCTGGATTTTCCTGGCCTCTGAGATGCCCTTGGCCTTGGGCTCCTCGATGAAATCGTCCCAAGTCGCCAGCCCCTGCCTCCAGAAAGTCGATTCGCGCTTGGGTCCTATCCCGTCAAGAAGGACGAAGCTGCTCGTCAACATCGTTCCTTGGATAGGTCAGGCAACCGTATTTAAGGGCGCAACAGGGTGGGAGAAAATAGTCGCAAGTTTGTTATGGAGTCCCGGTGTTTAGGCGCTCGTGGCTCATAGAGGTTGCAGAATCAGCGACTGGGCAGAGCTTCTGCCAGGCGGAGCCGCCTTGCTGACGGATGACAACGTGCTCGTGGTCGCGGATTTACATCTTGGTTGTGAGGCCGCCCTGGAGGATGAGGGGTTGAGCCTACCGCGAGTCCAGACTAGGAAGCTGACCAGGTACATGGAGGGCCTGGTTTCGGAGTTCCAGCCCTCAAAGGTGATCGTCGCGGGGGACATGAAGCACAACTTCTCGAGGAACCTCGACCAGGAGTGGCAGGACGTCGACAAGTTCATCGAGCTGCTGAGGGGTCTTGCTCCCCTCGAGGTCGTGAAAGGGAACCACGACAACTACCTCGGACAGATTCTCAGACGACACGGGACCAGGTTCCAGCCCTTCGAGGCTAGGCAGGGTAGGGTGAGGATCGTCCACGGCCACAAAGGATCAAGGACCGACGAGCCGACCTTGATGGGGCACATCCATCCCTCGATCCGGCTGATGGACGATGTCGGTGCGTCGCTCAAGGACCAGTGTTTCCTTTATGATTCCGAGAGGGAGATCCTGATACTGCCTGCGCTGAGCATCGTCGCGCCCGGCCTCGACATCGTGAGCCAGCTGGATGCCGACACTGCATCGCCGCTCTATTCGGACATTGGCTTGTCCAGCTTCATCCCCATAGTATTCTCGGGAGACAAGGCACTGAAGTTTCCCACCGTCGGGGAACTGAGACAGGTCAACTGAACTACTGCACCGATTGTCCTGCTTTGAGCCAATCACCCCCTTTGCAGGTCCACCCCATCCGCTTGCGTTCGCGGTGCGATGTGCCCCAGGCTCGCTCAACGATGATTCTGTGCGATCAGATGCATCCCATCACGCGAACCGCCGACCCACGAATCCGAAAAGTCTTATGTATGAGCATTATCATCCTAAGGTTCCAGGTGTGATTGGTGCCCAGGGGTATCTATCTCAGCGATGCCGACATCGAGATGTCCAAGGATATCGAGAGCCTCAGGATCGATAGACACCTGGTCGCCGACCTGTCCTCGATGATGCCGGGCCGAAGGCGCAAGATGGTAGACCGCATCGAGGAGCACGCAGGCAAGAACCCTCTCGCGATCGTGCCTATACTCGTCAGGCATTATGATGCGGACAACCCGAAGGTCAGGACGCAGGTCAGGGCGAGTCTGGCGCGAGTCACCCAGTCCGAGCTCGGGGAACTTGCGCTCGTGGAATGCATGTTCAGCAGACATCAGGGCATCGCGACCACCGCCGCCTCGGTCCTCGAGGAACGGGGTTACAACAGCATCAGCTTCCTCTCATACTACCGCCAAGCGGTCAGTCTCGCTGGCCAGGCGCGCAAGGCCGACATATTCTGTCAGGACGTGGAGGACCTCATCTCCGATTCCATCGGTACGTACAAGGAGGGAAGGTTCGACCAGGCCGCGACCAACATGATGATGGCCAAGGACCTTCTCGAGGATAGGCTCGAATGGCACGGGCACTTGCGAGGCTATATTAAGGATGTGCTCAAGCTGACGCCCATCCTCAGCAGAAGCGGGGTCCAGATCGATGCGATCCAGGATTCGCTTAGGGCGGCCTCGAGCGCCGCTCAATCGAGGGAATACGGTGAGGCGAGGTCACTCCTGGACCTGAGGAGGCAGGAGACTCGTCTTTGGAAGCAGCTCTGGAGTCTCGAGGAGTTCGTGACCAAGCGCATCAAGGCCAAGCCCATAGTCGAGTTGATGGTGCTCCATGACTCGGACAAGAGCCTGTTGGCCGCGTTCATCAAGATGGGGTCGGACTTCAAGGACCTCACGCAGGACGGGAAGCTCGTGGATGCCTTGAAGACTGTCGAGGATTTCATCAGGGAGGACATCTCAACCGATTATCTCACGAAGGACGGAAAGAGGCTCGACAGCAAGGACGAGGGAGCCTGGTACACGATGTGGTCGGTCGGACTTGGCCTGCTGAAACTCGTCGCCCCGGTCATCCCGAACGTGTCCGAGGAGTTCTATCAGCAGTACTTCAGGGACAGGGAAGGCCCTCCGAGCATCCATACTGTCGACTGGCCCGAGCCATTCTCGAAGTTGGAGCAGGCGTCTCATCCAGTGTCTGCCAAGCCACAGAAGAAACCCAGAGAGAGATAAGGGAGCAAGGACGAGTAGCCCGTCATTTCAAGGAGGGGCACCAAAACCTTGCCGCCCCCCTCTTCTTGTCCCAGGATATCAGGGTCCTCATGGCCTCTACGCCTACCCTGATGCAGTCCGCCATGTTGTCCTCGAAGTCTATCGCCTTCTCTGTCGGATGCCAGGGAACCACGTCCGATACCGTGCAGATCGCGCCCGCCCTGAGGCGGAACAGGGAGCAGAGGGTGAATATGGTCCCGTTCTCCATCTCGATGTTCTTGATTCCCATCCTTTTGGCATCGGCCAATCTCTCCACCATGAAGGAGGGCATGTATCCGCACTGTGACATCGGAGCAATCTTGCCACCCATGAGTATCTTGTTCTCGCTGTAGAATCCATCGACCGAGAGACATACCCCCGCATCGAACCTTGCCTTCAGCCTGGTTGCGCTGTCGATCAGCGCCAGCACGACCTCGTGGCTCGCCACGGCGGGGTATTCCGGCCAGGTGTAACTCTTGCTCGTGCCCTCCATCCTGACGGCCCCGGTTGATATCACGAAGTCGCCTTTCTCGAGTCCTTCGGCCATGCCGCCACTCGTCCCGATCCGGATGAATGTGTGGGCCCCAAGGTTCGCCATCTCCTCGACCAGGATGGCCGCCGATGGCCCTCCTATCCCCGTCGATGCTACTGAGACGGGGGTTCCGTCGAGCTCTCCTCTGTGGATCCAGAACTCCCTCTTCTGAACGACCTTCCTCCCCTTCGAGAGTGCGGTCGCGATCTTCGGGACTCTCTCGGGTTCGCCACAAAGGAACACGTACTTGTCGACATCGCCATCTCCCAGGCCCGTGATGAGTTGCTTGGCCAATGGACGCACCTCTTCGCTTTAGAATGTGAATAACCCTAGATAAGCTCGATGGGCCGTTCATCATAGTGTCAACATGAGGGTCGCAAGCACCAACCCGAAGTAGGTGCCCATCAGAAGGATGCCGTTGAGTTGCGTTACCTTCATGCCCTTCACCATGAAGACTATCATCATGAAAGTCGACAAGTTGAGCACGACCAGGATGGGAATGACCATCTTGCTGTCGAAGCTGAAAGGGCTGATTATGCCCATCAGGCCTAGGGTGAGTAGCAGGGAGACGATGTTGGCCCCTATGCCCTCACCAAGCGCCAGATCCCCAAAGCCCCTCTTCGCAGCATGGTAGGACGCCGCGATGTCGGGGAGTGTGGTTCCCAGAGCGACTATCGTGATCCCGACGAGCCACGGGTCCAGATGGAAATCGCTGGTCATGTTCATGATGCTCCTCACGGCTAGCTCTGCTCCCAATACAGTCCAAAGGACGCCGAAGATGAGCCACTGGAGGCCAGCTCGCACTGCGATCTTCCTTCCGAACAGGTGTCCCATGAGCTCGAGCTGGATCGTCGCATCCTCCATGCTCTTCTCCAGCTCCTTGGGGTCGGTAATGCGCTCCGCGAGCAACAGGTTCATGGTGTAGGGGATGAAGAGGATCATGAGAGCAATCCCCTCCAGGAAGGTCAGCTTGCCATCGAGCAGAAGAACCGAGGCCACGATGGTGAATGTCATGAGGAACACAGCATCCCTCATGATGATCTCCCTCGTGACCTTGAGCGGGACGATGATGGCGGTCATCCCGATCACGAATGCGATGGTCACAACGCTTGAAGACAGGCTGTTGCCCAAGGCGATCGATTTCGCGCCCTCCTCGAGCGCGAAGACTGAAACGAGCACTTCTGGCATGGCGGCCCGGGTGGATACT
>Ga0315286_10001019_pt1 | contig 24934 bp, 20 predicted proteins | sample YL17G10_0_MG_FD_205038 | JGI IMG/M metagenome (GOLD analysis project Ga0315286, IMG submission 205038) | Sediment microbial communities from Yellowstone Lake, YNP, Wyoming, USA - YL17G10_0 | ecosystem: Environmental > Aquatic > Freshwater > Lake > Sediment | place: USA: Wyoming | collected...
CGGGCCGTGTGGCTCATGGTGCCCGCCGGCGCCCCCGTGGAGCAGACCATCCACTCGCTGGCGCCCCTCCTCTCGCCCGGCGACGTCATCATCGACGGCGGCAACTCGTACTACAAGGACTCCGCCCGGCGGGCGGCGTCTCTGTCGAAGCAGCGCCTTCACTTCCTGGACGTGGGCACCAGCGGAGGCATCTGGGGCCTGAAGATGGGCTATTGCCTCATGATCGGCGGCGAGGATGAGGTCTTCCGGCGGCTGGAGCCCATCTTCCGGACGCTGGCCCCTGAGGAAGGCTATGCCTACATGGGCCCCAGCGGCGCCGGGCACTTCGTCAAGATGGTGCACAACGGCATCGAGTACGGGCTGCTCCAGGCCTACGCCGAGGGCTTCGAGCTGCTGCACGCCTCCCCCTACGAGCTGGATCTGGCCCAGTTGGCCCGGCTGTGGAACCACGGCAGCGTCGTCCGCTCCTGGCTGCTTGAACTGACAGAGAAGGCCCTCGCCGCCGACCCTGGCCTCGCGTCCGTTAAGAGTTATGTCGAGGACTCCGGCGAGGGCCGCTGGACGGTCCTGGAGGCGGTGGAGAGGGGCGTGCCGCTGCCGGTCATCTCCCTCTCTCTCTTCTCCCGCTTCCGCTCCCGCCAGGACGACTCCTTCGCAGCCAAGGTTATCGCCGCCCTCCGCCGCGAGTTCGGCGGTCACGCCGTGAAGTCGGATTGATGCCCATGGAGGCCACCACCGTCGTCAATCCCCTGCGCGAGGGCCTGCGCCTGGAGCGGACGCCGGAGCCGTGCACGATGGTCATCTTCGGGGCCTCCGGCGACCTCACCCGGCGCAAGCTACTGCCCGCCCTCTACAACCTGTCCCTGGACGGCCTGTTGCCCGGCAGCTTCGCCGTCGTCGGCTTTGCCCGCAGCGAGATGACAGACGAGCAGTTCCGGCAGCAGGCCCGAGAGGCTGTGCTCCAGTTCTCGCGCCGGCCGGTGGACCCCGGCCTCTGGGACAGCTTCGCTCGCGGCCTGTTCTACGCCAGCGCCGGCTCGCTGAACCTCGAGGACTTCCAACGGCTGGCGGAACTGGTGGCCCGGCTGGACCGCGAGCGCAATACCGGTGGCAACCGCGTGTTCTACCTCTCGGTGCCCCCAAGCGCCTATTCGGACATTGTGCAGCAGTTGGGGACGAGCGGTCTGGCCGCCCAGGGCGTTGACGGCTCCGGCTGGGCGCGGATCATCATCGAAAAGCCCTTCGGCCGCGACCTGGAGACGGCCCGCGCCCTGAACCACGAGGTAGCACAGGTTTTCCCGGAGGAGCAGGTTTATCGCATCGACCATTTCCTTGGCAAGGAAACGGTGCAGAACATCCTGGTCTTCCGCTTCGCCAACGGCATCTTCGAGCCCATCTGGAACCGCCGTTACATCGACCACGTCCAGATCACGGCCGCCGAGAGCCTGGGCGTCGAGGGGCGGGCCGGCTACTACGAGGAGGCCGGCGCCCTACGCGACATGGTGCAGAACCACATGCTCCAGGTCCTATCGCTGGTGGCCATGGAGCCGCCCATCGCCTTCGAGGCGCGGGCGGTGCGCGACGAGAAGGTGAAAGTGCTGCGGGCCATCCGCCCCCTCCGCGGCGAAGACGTGGCCCGCAACACTGCGCGCGGCCAGTACGGTCCGGGGTGGGTGAACGGCCGCGAGGTGCCCGGCTACCGCCAGGAACCGAACGTTGATCCGGCTTCCACCGCCGAGACATACGCCGCCCTCAAGCTCTACGTGGACAACTGGCGCTGGGCGGAGGTCCCCTTCTACTTGCGCACCGGCAAGCGGCTGCCCAAGCAGACCACGGAGGTGGCCATCCACTTCAAGCGGGCTCCCCTTCTCCTGTTCCGCGACATGGCCGACCCCGCCTCGCTGGAGTCCAACGTCCTGGCCATCCGCATCCAGCCGAACGAGGGCATCACCCTCAAGTTCCACGCTAAGGTGCCCGGCATCTCGGTGCGCATTCGCTCCGTGAACATGGACTTCCTGTACGGCGCCTCATTCGCCGTGCAGCCGCCTACCGCCTACGAGACTCTACTCCTGGATTGTCTGGAGGGCGATTCCACCCTCTTCGCCAGGCGGGACGAGATCGAGGCCGCCTGGTCGCTGGTCACCGGCGTTCTTGACGGCTGGCGCGAACTTCCCCCGCCCGCCTTCCCCAACTACGAGGCCGGCTCTTGGGGGCCCCAGGAAGCCCAAAAGCTCATGGCCGGGGACGGCCGCCGTTGGCGAAGGCCATGAGCGCCGAGCAGGAGTCACCCAATCTCCATTGGTCCGGCCAGGCGGTGGACGTGCAGGCCATCGACGCCGTCCTGGAGCGCCTGAGGGAGAAGGCGGCCGATGCGGCGCCCGCCGAGGGCGCCGCGCTGGGCACCAGAACCAGCGTCCTCACCCTCGTGGCCTATGCCCTCGATGCCCCCGCAGCGCAGCGGGCGAGCGAGACCATCGCCGCCCTGCCCGAGTATCACCCCTCACGGTCCATCGTCGTCCTGGCCCAACCCTCCGACAGCGAGCCGGCCATCGACGCTCGCCTCTCCGCCCACTGCCACATCGCGCCCGGCCTGGAGGGACAGGTCTGCTTCGAAGAGGTGGAGTTGACCGTGATGGGCCGCGCCGCGCGACACCTGCACAGCGTGGTCCTGCCCCTGCTGGTGCCCGACCTGCCCGTATACTCCTGGTGGTCGGGTGACCTGCCCGGGGACCTCCACCTGCTGAGTGACGTGCTGGACGCCTCAGACCGCTTCATCGTCGATTCGACTCGCTTCAGCGATGCGCGGCTCGGCCTTCCCTGCCTGGCAAGCCTGGCGCAGCACACAGCCACCGCCGTCAGCGACCTGAGCTGGGCCCGCCTAACTCCCTGGCGCCGGCTCATCGCCCAGTTCTTCGACTCACCCAGCCTTCAACCGTATCTGGAGAGCCTAACCACCGTCGACATCGAACACGCCGCCGGCAGCGCCGCCCAGTCCTTGCTCCTGACAGGCTGGCTGGCGGCCCGCCTGGGCTGCCAGCCCGAAGGCGCGGAGAACCAGGTCTATCGGCTGCGCAGCGCCGGGGGCACCGTTCTGGTGAGCCTCCGTGCGCGGCCATCGCCGGATGAGCCCGGCTCCATCGTTGCCGTCCGCCTCGTGGCCTCTCGCGACGGAAGCGAGGCCACGTTCAGCGTTCGGCGGTCAGAGCCGCAACTGGCGACCGTGACGGCGCAGGCGCCGGAGGCTAGCCTGGAGCACACCGTCCGCCTGCCAGGCGCCGGCGAGCCGGAGATGCTGGCCGAAGAACTGGAGACGCCCGGCCGCGACCCCTCCTACGAAGAGGCGCTGGCCATGGCCGCCGCCCTGCTGGACGCGTAGCGCTCGATGGCAGCGGAACCCGAAATCGTCGTTAAAGCGAACCTGGAGGAGCTCAGCCGCGAGGCGGCCGCCCGCTTCCAGCGGCTCGCCGCCGACCGCATCGCCGCCGCCGGCCGCTTCTCTGTCGCGCTGTCCGGCGGCTCGACGCCGCGCGCCCTCTACCGCCTGCTTGGCGAACCGCCCTCTCGCGAGGCCATCGACTGGCCGCGGGTGCTCCTCTTCTGGGGCGACGAGCGCTTCGTGCCCGCTGACCACCCCGACAGCAACTACCGTCTGGCACGGGAGGCGTTCATCAGCAGGGTGCCCATTCCGGCGGGGAACGTTCACCCCATCCCCACCGAAAGCGATGACCCGCAAGCGGCCGCCGCCCAGTACGAAGAGACCCTCCGCCACTTCCTCGCCGTGCCGGAAGGCGAGTGGCCACGCTTCGACCTGATCTTGCTGGGCCTGGGCGCCGACGGGCACACCGCCTCCCTCTTCCCAGGCTCGCCGGCCTTGGACGAGCACCGCCGCCTCGTAGCGGCGGCTCACGCCCCGAAGCTGGGCGCCTGGCGCCTCACCCTCACCCCACCCGTCCTGCGCAGCGCCCGCCACGTCGTCTTTCTGGTCAGCGGATCGGACAAGGCATCCGTCCTGCGAGAGGTCTTGGAAGGGCCATGCGACCCACACAGGCTCCCCGCCCAACTGGTGCAGCCGGAGAAAGGCGATCTGACCTGGCTGGCGGACGAGGCGGCGGCAAGCCTCCTCCGGCAATGTTGAGGAACCGCCCTCCTCCGGCGACGCGCTGTAGCACGCTGCCTCTTGCGGCGTCTGCTATCATTGAGCGGACTGCCATCGACTACACGATTGGGAAGTATCTTCATGCAATGCGCAACCCATCCCAGCGTAGAGACCGGGCTGGCCTGCGGCCGCTGCGATAGGCCCATCTGTCCCCGCTGCTTGGTGCAGACGCCGGTAGGAGCTCGCTGCCGCCAATGCGCGGGGGTGCGGCGTCTCCCCACCTTTGAGGTGTCTCCCGTCTACACGGCCCGCGGCCTGGCCGCCGCGCTGGTGGCGGGCGCCTTGGTGGGAGTCGTCTGGGCCGGCCTGCTGTCACACAACTTGGGCGTCGTGGGCTACTTCGTCTTCTTCGTCGCCCTGGGCATCGGCTATGCTGTGGGCGAGGCGGTAAGCTGGGCCACCAACCGCAAGCGGGGCCCCGTGCTCCAGGGGATCGCCGTAGCAGGCGTGGTGGAAGCCTACCTTATCCGCAATCTCCTTGAGGGAGCGGCCGTCATTCCCTCCAACGACCTCTGGGGCTATATCCTCGTAGCGGTGGCGGCGATAGTAGCCGTCGGCCGCCTGCGTTAGCCCACCAGCGCCCGGCCCGAGCCGACGCGACCGCCCTCCGCCATCAGCCCCTTGGCTCGCTCTGCCATGACTTGACACAGAACATGGGCGGTCTAGAATCCAGTTAAGACGGACGAGTGGCATGAGGATCAGGCGCCTCGCCCGCTCGTCGCACCGGCCCTGTACTCCGGCGGCTACAGTCGTGGCGCACCAGCCCCCGGGCTTACCCGTTGGAGGAGATAGGAGGATGGCATGAAGGTTAAGCGTCTCGTACGCTCATCACCCTGGGCCTGGGGCCTGGCCCTCGCGCTCCTGACGTCCGTGCTCCTGGTAGTCCTGGCCGCCGCCTGCGGAGGAGAAGACGACGAGACGCCCGCGGGCACCGGCACGCCCGCCACCGGCTCGCCCAGCGCAACGGAGGTGGGGACGGCGGCCCCTAGCGGCACTACGATCTCTGGGACGCCCGCGCCGGGTATCAGCGACACGGAGATTCTCCTGGGGGCAGAGGTGATCCTGAGCGGCACCATGGGAGCGGTGTACGCCACCATCCCCAAGGCCACCAACGCCTACTTCAACTACATCAACGAGACCGAGGGCGGGGTCTGCGGCCGCAAGATCGTCTACCAGTACGAGGACAACTTCGACGACCCAGCCAAGGGCGTGGAGGTGGCGCGCAAGCTACTGGAGCAAGACAAGGTCTTCGCCATGGTCGGCTCACTGGGCGACGATCCCCACTCGGCCACGTGGGAGTTCCTGAACGACAACCAGATGCCCGATATCCTGGTGTCGGCGGGGGGTCATCGCTTCGGCGCTGACTACCAGGGACATCCCTGGACAGTCCAGATGATCCCCAGCTATACCGTCGAAGGGACGTTCTACGGCCGGTACATCTCGGAGAACTTCCCCGACAAGGACGTCGCAGTCCTCTGGGAAAACGACCCCGTGGGCGTCGACGCGCTGGCCGGCCTGAAGGAAGGGCTGGACCCCAGCAAGAACCAGATCGTAGCCGATGAGCCCTTCGACAACACGGCCATTTCCATCAACTCCCAGGTCGCGAACATGAAGGGCACCAACGCCGAGGTGGCTGTGGCCTTCGCCAGCCCCGGCTTCACCGCCCAGGCCATCAAGAACGCCGACCGGCTCGGCTGGCACCCCCAGTGGTTCATGGGCTACATCAACTCCGACGACATGATGTTCTCGTTCGTATCTCCCGAACTTCTGAACGGCGCCATCACTTTCCAGGCCCTCAAGCTGGCGGCCTCGCGCGACGACCCGGCGGTCGCCAAGCACTACGAGCTCATGCAGAAGTACGGTGGCCCCAGCCCCACCAACTTCACTATCTATGCTCAGGCGCTGGCCGAGACGGCGGTGGAAATCCTCAAGCACACCTGCGACAACCTGACCCGCGAGGGCCTTATGGATGCGGTGGAGTCCCTCCAGAACTTCCACACCGACCTGATGTTGGACGACGTTTCCGTCTCCTTCTCCGACACCGACCACACGGGCTTCCAGACCGGCCACATGTTGAAGGCCACTGTCGCGGAGAACGGCAAGGGCAAGTTCGAGTACTTCGGGCCGCTGCTCGTGTTCGAGTAGCGCGCGACGCCTGAGACACGGAGAGAGAGGCCGGCCCCAGAGCGTCCGGCCTAAGGCAGGGCAGCCGCGGCCAGCGCGGGCAGCCGGATCATCGTGCGCCCGAATACGCGGCCGAAGTGCCCTGCCGCCAGATCGGCCACGGCGCGAAGGGGCGGCCGGCCGCCGCCGGCCCGCTCCAGGGACGTGACCCCCTTCCCCCTGAGGCCGCAGGGCACGATGTGCCCGAACCAGTCCAAGTCGCAGGTCACGTTCAGGGCGAAGCCGTGGGTGGTCACCCAGCGGCTCACCTTCACCCCGATGGCGCCGATCTTCTTATCGCCCATCCAGACGCCGGTGTAGCCCCGCTTCCTTCCGGCGGTGAGCCCAAAGTCGGCCAGGGTCGCGATGAGCACCTCCTCCAGCGCCCGCAGATAGGCGTGGACGTCTCGTCGCCATTCCGACAGGTCGATGATCGGATAACCTACCAGTTGGCCCGGCCCGTGGAAAGTGACCCGCCCGCCCCGGTCGACGTGATGGACGGCGGCGCCCATCGCCTCCAGCGCGGCCGGCGGCGTCAGGAAAGCGCAATCGTCGCCACCGCGACCGATGGTGTACATCGGGGGGTGTTCCAGCAACAGGAGAACGTCGTGTCCCAGCCCATCGGCCCGCTCCTGGGCCAGCGTCTGCTGCAGACGCCAGGCCTCCAGGTACTCCATCCGCCCCAGCCAGCGGGCGCCGCAGACCGCTTCCTCGGTCATGGATTGCACAGGGCTTCCACCTGATTGCGGGCGTGATAGGAACTGCGCACCAGCGGCCCCGATTCTACGGCCCGGAAGCCCAGCGCCAGCGCCTGCTCCTTGAGGCGCTGGAACTCGGCCGGCGTGTAGTACCTCTCCACCGGCAGGTGGCGCTGGGCGCTCGTCGGGCGCAGGTACTGGCCGATGGTGACGATATCGCAGCCGGCCCGGCGCAGGTCGGCCAGGACGGCCAGGATCTCGTCCCAGGTCTCGCCCAGTCCCACCATCAGGCCCGATTTGCTGAGGACGGACGCTTCCATCTCCTTGGCCCGCTGGAGAAGCTCCAGCGAGCGGTAGTAGCGGGCGCTGGGTCGAACGCGGCGATAGAGGCGGGGCACCGTCTCCGCGTTGTGGTTCAGGATGTCGGGGCGGGCGGCCATCACCCGCTCCAGGGCCGAACGGGAGCCGCCGAAGTCGGGGATCAGCACCTCGACGCTGCCTTCGAGCACCTGCTCCCGCAGCTTAATGATCGTCTCGGCGAAGATGGCGGCGCCGCCGTCGGCGAGGTCGTCGCGGGCCACGGAGGTCACGACGATATGGCGGAGGCCCAGCACCCGAGCAGCGCTGGCCACCCGCTGCGGCTCCTCCCGATCCAGCCCCGACGGGCGGCCATTGGCGATGGCGCAGAAGGAGCAGCGCCGGGTGCAAACGTCGCCCAGGATGAGGAAGGTGGCGGTGCGGGCCTCGAAGCACTCGTAGATGTTGGGGCAGAGGGCCTCCTCGCAGACGCTGTGCAGCCCCAGGCCGCGCAGCAGGCCCTTGAGCTGGCGGTAGTTCTCGCCCAGGGTGGCGCGAACCTTGAGCCACTCCGGTCGTTCCATGACCGAGGGCTGGATGACGGCCTGAGGCGAATCGGGCATGGCTAGTAGAGGGACATGTCGGGGCCCATGGCCTCCAGCCGCTTCTTCATCGCCTGAAGGAAGCCACCGGCCGCCGCCCCGTCCGTCACGCGATGGTCGAACGATAGGCAGAGGTTGAGGATGTGGCGGATGGCGATGGCGTCCCCCACCACCACCGGCTTCTTGACGATGGCCTCCATGCTCACGATGGCCGCCTGGCCCAGGTTGATGATGGGCATACTCACCTGGGAGCCGAAGGCGCCGGTGTTGTTAACGGTGAAGGTGCCGCCCTGCACGTCCTCCAGCGACAGCCTGCCGGCGCGAGCGCGGTCGGTCAGCTTCTGGACAGCGTGGGTCAGGCCGGAGATGCTCAACTGATCGGCGTCGCGGATGACCGGTACCACCAGCCCCTCCTCCACACCCACCGCCACGCCGATATGGATGCGCTTCTTGACGACGATCCCCTCTTCGGACCAGGCGGAATTGAGGATGGGGTGCTCGCGCAGGGCCTCCGTCGCCGCCTTGATCACGAAGGGCACGTAGGTCAAGTCGACGCCCTCGCGGCGGCGGAACTCCTCCTTCATACCGTCGCGCAGCCGCACCAGCGAGGAGACGTCCGCCTCCATCGAAAGCCAGGCGTGAGGGGCGCTGAAGGCGCTCTGGGCCATGCGCTGAGCGATGGTGCGGCGGACAGGTGTGACAGGGACGACCTCCACCTCCTGCTCGGGGCCGATCGCTTCCGGGGTGACGGGGGCCGGCCGGGGCGGCTGCCAGGCGGAAAGATAGCCCTGCACGTCATCCTCAGTGATGCGACCGCCGGGCCCGCTGCCGGACACCTGAGCCAAGTCCACGCCGTGATCGCGGGCGAACTTGCGCACCCGCGGGGTCGCCCGCGCCCGAGCCTCCGCTGGTTCAGGAGCGCCTGGCCGGGCCGCCAATGGAGTGGCTTCCTTCTTCGCGGCGGCCTCCGCCTCCTCCAGCACCGCCAGCACTTCGCCCACGGCCACCGTCATACCTTCGGACACCAGGATCTCACGCAGATAGCCGGCCTCCGGCGAGGGAACCTCCACGTCCACCTTATCGGTGTTGACCTCCACCACCGGCTCGTACTTGTCGACCCAGTCCCCCACCTGCTTCAGCCATCTGGTGATGGTGCCCTCGGTGACGGTCTCACCGAGTTGGGGCATCACCAGGTTCACGGTCATGGGGACAAACCTCCTCTAATACGCGGCCAGCTTGCGGATGGCGGCGGCGATCTTCTCCGGGTTGAGGAGGCAGTACTCCTCCAGCGGCGGACTGTAGGGAACGGCGGGCACGTCGGGCATGGCCAGCCGCATGACGGGGCCGTCCAGATAGTCGAACGCCTCCTCAGCGATGATGGCCGCCACCTCGCCGCCGATGCCGCCCGTCAGGTTGTCCTCGTGGACGATGAGGGCCTTGCCCGTCTTCCGCACCGACTCCAGGATGGCCTCCTTGTCCAGCGGCGCCAGGGTACGGAGGTCCACCACCTCTACGCTCACTTCCTGGGCCAGGGCCTCCGCCGCCTCCAGGCATTGGTGGACGGCAAGCCCGTAGGTCAAAATGCTCAGGTCTTTGCCCTGGCGGACCACGTTTGCCTTGCCGATGGGCAACACGTAGTCCTGCTCCGGCACCTCACCCTTGATAAGGCGGTATGTCTTCTTGTGCTCGAAGAAGAGGACGGGGTCGTCGTCGCGGATGGCCGCCTTCAAGAGGCCGGCCGCATCGTAGGGGGTGGAAGGAGCCACCACCTTCAGGCCGGGCACGTGGGCGAAGAGGGCCTCCACGTTCTGGGAGTGATACAGGGCGCCGTGGATACCGCCGCCGGAAGGCGCCCGAATAACCATCGGACAGCTGAAGGCGCCGTTGGAGCGATAGCGCATCCTAGCCGCCTCGCTGACGATCTGGTCCATGGCCGGATGGATGAAGTCGGCGAACTGGATCTCGGCCACCGGCCGCATACCGTTGAGGGCCGCGCCGATGGCCGCACCCACAATGAGCGATTCCGACAGGGGAGTATCGATGATCCGGCCGGGCCCGAACTCCGCCAGAAAGCCCTCGGTGGCGCGGAAGACACCTCCCTCCTCCACGTCCTCGCCCATCACCAGGACGCGCTCGTCGCGCTGCATCTCCTCGTGGAGAGCGTCGCGCAGCGCTTCGATGACCGTCTTCGTCGCCATGGCCTAACCCTCCGATCCGTAGACTCGAGTCACGGCTTCTTCGGGCTGTGGATAGGGGCTCTTCTCAGCGAAATCGGTCGCGTCGTCCACTTCCTTGGCCACTCGCTTGTTGATCTCCTCGTTCTGCTCCGCCGTCAGGAGCCCTTCCTTCTCCAGATAAGCCTTGAACTGAGGAACGGGGTCGGCGAGTTTGCCCGCCTCTATCTCCTCCTGGCTGCGATAGCGACGCTGGTCGTCATCGCTCGAGTGGGGGACCAGGCGCTGGACCACAGCCTCGATGAGGGTGGGGCCCTCGCCGCTGCGGGCCCGCTGGAGGGCCTCCTTGCTGGCGGCGTACACCGCCAGCGGGTCGTTACCATCCACCGTCACGCCGGGGAAGCCGTAGCCGGCCGCCCGCTCGGAGACGTGGGCGATGGCCATCTGCTTCTTCAACGGCACCGAGATGGCGTAGCCGTTGTTCTCGCAGAAAAAGACCACCGGCAGCCGGTGCACGCCGGCGAAGTTCAGCCCCTCGTGGAAGTCGCCCTTGCTGGTGGCGCCATCGCCGAAGTACACGATGGTGGCGTCCTTCTCGCCCCGCAGCTTGCTGGCCAACGCGATGCCCACGGCGTGAGGTATCTGCGTGGCCACGGGGCTTGAGCCAGAGACGATGCGCAGCTTGGCGTGCCCGAAGTGGCTGGGCATCTGGCGGCCGCCACTAGAGGGGTCCGCCGCCTTGGCCAGCAAGCCCAGCATCAGGTCGCGGGGGGTCATGCCCACCGTCAGCACCACGCCCATGTCCCGGTAGTAAGGCACCACCCAGTCCTTGCCTGGCTTGACGGTGAAGGCGCTGGCCACCTGGGCCACCTCGTGGCCGTCGCCGGTTATGGCGAAGGGCGCCCGCCCCATGCGATTCAAGATCCACATGCGGGCCGACAGGGCCCGCGAAAGAACGACCTTGTAGTACATTTCGATAAGGTCGCCCTCGGTAAGGCCGAGGGCAGCGGGGGATTCTTTCACCACAACCACGGATACCGCCTCCTTAGTCCACCTTGGTACCGCCTGTAGCCAACTGGAGGGCCTCGCCCAGGGCCTCGCTCAGGCTGGGGTGAGGTCGCACGCTGGCGGCCACCTCCCAGGCCGAGGCGTCCAGCCAGCGGGCTAGCGCTCCCTGGCCGATGACCTCGTCGGCGCCGGAGCCCAGGATGTGAACGCCCAGCAGGTCGCCGCTCTGGGCGTCGGTCACCACCTTCACAAAGCCATCCGGTTCGTCCTTGATGAGGGCCATGGCGTTGTAGCGGAACGGGAAGCGCCCGAGCTTCACCTGGCGGCCCTGCCCCTTCGCCTCCACCTCCGTCAGACCCACCGCCGCCACCCGCGGCCGCGTGTAGACCACGCGCGGCATGCGGCTGTAGTCGATGGGCTCAGGCTTCTGCCCAGCGATGGCCTCGGCGGCCAGTACGCCCTCGGCCGCGGCCACATGAGCCAGGAGCAGACCGCCGGCCACATCGCCCACGGCGTAGACGTTGGGCTCGGCCGTCCGCATGCGCTCGTCCACCCGGATGAAGCCGCCCTCCGTCTGCACGCCGGTCTTCTCCAGTCCCAGGTCCTCCACGTTCCCTCGCCGGCCGACCGCCACCAGCACCTTCTGCCCGCGCAGCACGCTCTTCTCGCCCTCGCGCTCTACGGGCACCTCCACCACGTCGTCGTAGACACGAACGCCATCAGCTAAGACGCGGGCTGCGGTGAGGACGTTGGCCCCGCGCTGGGCCAGCAGACGGCCGATACCGGCGCCCAGGTCGCTGTCCTCCAGAGGCAGGAGATTAGGCATCATCTCCACCAGAGCGACCTGACAGCCGAAGTCCAGATAGGCGGAGGCGAACTCCAGGCCCACGGAGCCCCCGCCGATGATGATCAGCGACTCGGGGAGGGCCTCCAGCGCCAGGGCGTGGTCGCTGGTCAGAACGTGCTGCCCGTCGCAGGACAAGCCCGGCAGTTCCTTGGACCGCGAGCCGGTCGCGACGATCACGTGGCGGGCGGAGAGCTTGCGCTCTCCCCCATCGACGGCGATCTCAGTGGGCGAGAGGAAGCGGCCGCGGCCGGCGATGACCTCGATGCGGTGCTTCCGGATCAGGTTCTGGAGGTTCTTGTGGATCCCTTCGACCACTTCCCGCTGCCGGCGCGCCACCAAAGAAAAATCGAGGCGGATGTTCTCCGCCTCGATCCCCAGTTTCTTGCTCCGCCGTACCAGGGACAGCGCCTCGGCGCTCTCCAGCATGACCTTGGTGGGAATGCAGCCCCTGTGCAGACACACACCGCCGACCTTGTCCTCCTCCACGATGGCCACCCCCAAGCCCAACTGCGCTGCTCGGATGGCCGCGGTGTAGCCGCCGGTGCCCCCACCAAGCACCACTAAGTCGAACGCGTCCACTACCCTCCCTTTCTCCCCGGCCGATGCATTGAGGCGTTCGATTCAGCTCATGAAAGCGCCCGATTCATTCGATACGAGGCGTCTATATCTATTGTCGGCGGCCAGGCCCAGCCTGTCAACGGCCACGCGAGCCCAGGACAGGGAAGCATAGAACAATCGAAAATAGCAGCGATTATTGACCAATCCCTTGCCCTCTCATGATAAAATTGACCATTCAGGCGGGATTATAGAAGAAGGGAGTTGACTATGCCCACGTACGTCGTTCTCTACAGGTTCTCTGATCAGGGGTTGAAGACCATCAAGGACACTGTCAAGCGGACCGCAGAAATCCGCCGCCAGAACGAGCAGAGGGGCTTTAAGATCGTCGGCACTTACTGGACCCAGGGTCAGTACGACCTGGTCGCGGTTGTCGATGCCCCAGACGAGCAAGCGATGGCGGCCGGACTGCTCAACATCGCCGAGGCGGGCAACGTCCACAGCGAAACCATGCGCGCCTTCACCGACGCTGAGATGGACACCATCCTCAAGCGCTCATAAGCCCGCAGAAGTTCCTGGCGGGCGAATCAGGCAGCGGGCCCCGCTTCCTCGATTCCCTTAGAGACGCGGCCGGCGTACTGCCGGAAGTTGTCGGCGAACATCTGCGACAGCTTCCGCGCCTGCTCGTCATAGGCCTCGCCGTCCTGCCAGGTGTTGCGCGCATCGAGGATCCCGGGCGGGATGTCGGGGCACACGGTGGGAGTGAGAAGGCCGAAAGCCGGCTCGCGCTCGTAGGCGACGCTGTCCAACGCCCCCGCCAGCGCGGCACGCAACATCGCCCGCGTGTAGGCGATTTTCATCCGTTCGCCGACGCCGTAGGGGCCGCCGCTCCAGCCGGTGTTCACCAGCCATACCTGGGCCCCGTGCTGGCTCATCTTCTGCTCCAGCATGTGGGCATAGACGATGGGGTCCAGGGCCATGAACGGGGCGCCGAAGCAGGCGCTGAAGGTCGCCTGGGGCTCGATGACCCCGCGCTCGGTGCCGGCCACCTTGGCCGTGTAGCCTGCCAAGAAGTAGTAGGTGGCCTGCTCGGGGGTCAACTTGGCGATCGGGGGCAGCACGCCGAAGGCGTCCGCGGTGAGCATGACTACGTGCCGAGGGTGGCCGCCTACGCCCGAGCGGACCACGTTGGGCAGGTATGAGATGGGATAGGAACCGCGGGTGTTCTCGGTCAACGAGTCGTCGTCCAGGTTGATCCGGCGTGTTTCGCTGTCGATGGCCACGTTCTCCAGGATCGTCCCGAAGCGGCGCGTGGTTGCGTGGATCTCCGGCTCGGCCTCGGCGCTCAGCCGGATCACCTTGGCGTAGCAGCCGCCTTCGAAGTTGAACACCCCATCGTCGCTCCAGCCGTGCTCGTCGTCGCCGATGAGGGCGCGATCGGAGGTGGATGAGAGGGTTGTCTTGCCGGTGCCCGACAGGCCGAAGAAGATGGCCACGTCGCCCTGCGGCCCCTGGTTAGCCGAGCAGTGCATGGGGAGCACCCCCCGCTTCGGCAGCACATAGTTCAGGATGCTGAAGACGGCCTTCTTGATCTCGCCGGCGTAGTTGGTTCCTCCGATGAAGATTCTGTTCTGACTGAAGTCTAGGATCACGAACGCCTCGGAGTTCGTCCCATCCACCTCTGGACGGGAGTGGAAATGCGGGGCGGCGATGACGACGATCTGCGGCCCGTGCATCCGGGGTGCGGCCGGAGTTCCTCTGATGAACATGTTGCGGGCGAACAGGCTGTGCCAGGCCGCCTCTGTGATGACCCGAATGGGGATGCGATAGAGCGGGTCGGCCCCGACGAAACAGTCCTGGACGAAGACATCCCTTCCCTGCAAATACGACAGCAGCCGCTCGTGGAGGCCCTGGAACTTCTCAGGGTCCATGGGGCGGTTCACGGGCCCCCACCAAACGCGGCTGGCGCTGGAGGTCTCGCGGACGATGAACTTGTCGTTGGGCGAGCGGCCGGTGTAGTGCCCGGTGCGAACCACGAGCGGGCCCAGGTGGGCGATCATCCCCTCCCGTCTGCGCACCGCCTCTTCATAGAGTCTGGGGGTCGACAGGGTCCAGTGCACAGAGGAGACGTTCTTGATGCCGTGCCTCTCCAGACCGTGGCCGGACTGCACTTCCGTCATTTTCGCTTCCCCTTCCGCAAAGCAGGCGGCCGCCCGTTGGCGGCCTTCGTTCTGGGACTATAGCCTACGCTAGAGGGCCTTGCTAGGGAAGAGCCTGATTTCGCTCCTGGCGGGGATGCTTAAGGAACTGGGTGAGGTGCGGAACGGGCCGAGGAGAAAGCCCTCAGCGGGCGTAGGAGCACGCGGCCAGTGCGCCCCTACATTCGCAGAGACGACTAGCGGGGTTGGGCCACCGGCGACGGCCTTTGAGGAGGCGGTCGATTCTGGCTTGTGTATCGCCGGCTGACTTCGTTGCTAAAGTCCCGGTGTGCGTTACACCACTTGCAGACGCCTGCACTAATCGGGCCGTCCGGCCTTCGGATCAGCCAGTGATGGGCACCGCTGGAGCATTGCACCTCAACGACGGCGGTGATGATGGTGTCGCCCCCTAGGTCTACCATCGACCACCCCCACCTGAGCGACCCCCCGGAGCGCCTCGATCCTCACGAGGGGGACGCGCCTCCTCGACCGTGATCGTCCTCTCTCCCAGCGTCTTTCCGTTCAGCTCGGTGACCGCCTGCCGCGCCAAATCGTCTGTCGACATCTCAACGAAACCGAATCCCTTGGATCGGCCGGAGAGCCTGTCCATGATGATGGTCGCCGACTCGACGGTGCCTACCTGCTCAAATAAGGTCCTCAGTTCGGCATCGGTGGTTTCGAACGAGAGGCCCCCTACATACAGTTTACGGCTCATGGCAGACTTCGCTCCTCTCCTTGCGACGACCTCAAAGCGCCTCGACGCACGCTGGCACGCGATGCGCGGCTAGTGACGGCGCCCGCCGGACCGGCCGCGGCCCCGATTACTGCGCCGCTTGCCCGGGGGCTCAGACTCGACGATGTCCATCGTGCGGCCGTGGAGCTGCGTCATCTTCAGCGACTCCGCCGCAGCCGCCGCCGCCGATTCCTCGGCCATCCCGACGAAGGCAAATCCCTTCGGCCTGCCGGCCCGGTCGCTCGCTATCCGCACCGACACGAGTTCGCCAAACGGCGAGAATACCGCCCGAAGATCTGCTTCCGTTGTATCGTAAGCCAGATTGCCTACGTATAGACTCTTCACGCTCGCGCTCCCTAAGCTGACATTCGCGCCCGCGACCAGCGTCGCCGCCGCCAGCCGTCCGCGCTGCGGGTCGCCGGGGCGGAAACGGGTTGGACGGGCACCGCCTCACCGGTGGGGCTGACGCGCGGCAGGCGCCGCCCCAGACCCCGCTCGATCTCGTGCCACTTGGGCAGATCAGCAGCGCTGAGCAGCGTGATGGCGCGACCAGACCTCCCCATCCGCCCCGTCCGGCCGACGCGATGGGTGAAGAGGTCAGCAGTCTCCGGCAACTCGTAGTTGATCACGCGCTCGACACTCAATAGGTCGAGTCCGCGGGCGGCCACATTCGTCGCCACCAGGATCGGCACGCGGCCGGAGCGGAAGCGGTCCAGGGCGCGGTCTCGCTCTTCCTGGCTGAGATTGCCCTGAAGCACGGCTACCCCGTATCCTGCTGCCTCCAGGCGGCGACCTAGGTTGCGCACGCCGTGCCTTGTGCGGCCGAAGACGAGAGTCGTGCCGTTCGTCGATTCATCCAATAACTGGCGGAGCACCTGGAACTTGTCGCCCTGCCAAACCTCGATCACCACATGGTCGATGTCCGGTTCCACTTCTTGGGACACAGCAGAAGTGATGACGGCGGGCTCCACCAGGTGGCGGGCCGCGATGGTGTGCACCCACGGCGGCGTCGTTGCCGAGAAGAGCGCGGTCTGCCGGCTCCGAGGGGTCATCGCGAGGATGCGCTCCACATCCGGCGCGAACCCCATGTCGAGCATTTCGTCGGCTTCGTCCAGCACCAGCATGCGTACCTGTTCGAGGCGCAGTGTGCGCCGCCGGAGGTGGTCCAGCACGCGGCCCGGGGTGCCCACAACGACCTGGGCGCCTTTGTTCAGCATCATCTCCTGCGGCCCGAAGGCCCGTCCCCCGTAGAGAAGCGCGACGTTCAGCCCGGCGCGCCTGCCCAGCTCGGTAAGAACGCCGCCCACCTGGCGGGCCAGTTCCCGCGTGGGTGTCAGGACCAACGTCTGGACCTGGCGCTGGTTCGCATCGCAGCACTCCATGAGTGGCAAGCCAAAGGCCAGCGTCTTGCCGGAGCCGGTGTACGCCTGGCCTATCACGTCGCGTCCTGCGAGGAGCAATGGGATAGCTTGCTCCTGGATAGGTGTCGGCGTGTCGATGGCCATGGCTATCAGGGCCTCCCGACTAGACGCGCGGAGGCCAAAGCTATGAAAAGAAGACAACAGATTCCCTTTCGTCCCGGAGGCGTTCCTGGGAGACCACCAGGCGGAGATTCAGACCGGAGCCACTTGAACTACAGATGTCACCGCTAGTGTAACCGATCCTTGTGCGAAGGGCAAACCAGCCAGAGCGCGAGTCACAATCGAGCCCCCGACAGCCTAGCCGAAAAGCAGGCCCCGGCCGCAGCCGGCCTTCCCTTCGGATTGTGGAGCACTAGCGGGTCTCGCCGCGGATCGCCTTGAAGATCTTGCGGCCGCCGAGCACTACGTTGGACACCCCACCCGACAGATCGCTCTGGGCGCCGATGAACCACAGCCCTTCGAACGGTGTGCGGTGGGGCGCGCCGGTCTTCCCCATCACGGGGCGGTACCCACCGAATGAGTGGTGGTCCAGCATATAGGTAAGCTGGCCAAAGTCCACCGGCGTCAGAGAGACGATGACCTTTGCGTGCTCCCGCAGGCCGGGGATGATCTTCTCCGCCTCGTGGAGCAGCTTGTCGGTCATATCCTGACGGCGCGCCTCCCAGCCGCCCTCCAGCTTGTTGGGGGCGATGGTGTAGACGGTGATGGCGTGCTGCCCAGGCGGCGCCATGCTGGACGAGTGGAAGGAAGGAATGTAGATCAGAAAGCCGTCCTTCCCCTCGTGGAAATCGGCGTCCCGTGTGCGCGCTATGCCACCCTCCACATCGTAGGTGCCGTAGTAGTAGTTCAGGATTCCGTCCTGGTAGCGGCTAGGGTCCATGTCCACGCCCAGATGAACCATGAACACCGACTCCATCAAAGGCACATCGTCCACCTTGGCCGCGAAGTCGGCAGGCAGTGCCTCCCGGCCGATCAACTTGAAGAAGCACTCCCTGGCGCCGCCGCTCACCAGGACAAGATCGGCCTCCACACGCTCGCCGTCGGCCAGTTCTACGCCGCGGACACGTTCCCGTTCCAGCAAGATGCAGCGCACAGGGCGGCTGGTGTGGATGTGGCCCCCCTTCTCTCGAATGACGCTGGCCACCGCTTCCACCAAGCTGCCGCAGCCGTCCGCCACGTAGGTGTAGGTGTGGCGCGGCCCCGCCGCTGACACCTGCGCCGGCAAGCGGTCGTCGAAGGCGGACTCCTGGTTGAACCCCGGAACGCCCAACGCCATGAACTCGGAGGGCAGGACTGTCATGTCAGCCAGTATGCCCGTGAAGAACGCCTTCAGCTTGGGGTCGCTGAAGAAGTGGTCCATGATCTGCTGCGCGTTCCAGCTCTGATATCGTTTGACGCGGTTGAAGAGCAGCGCCATCCGCAGCTTCAGTGGCAGAACGCGCAACACGCCTGCATCCTCTGACTGCTCGGCAAGGGTCATCAGGTCCATTATCGTGTCGTAGAACCGATAGTAGCCGTCGAGCCCGTCCGCTTCGTGGGGGAAGATCTCTTTGAGCCTTTCCCGCCGCCAGTACGGCCCCAGGTACTCCGCCGGCCGGAAAACCTGGTAGTCCGGGAACGCGATGCCCCGGAAGCCCCGCAGGAATTCCACTCGGTCGGCGCAACCCAGCTCGGCCAGCACCTTGCCTGCCGCCTCGCCAGGGGCAAAACTCTCGATCATGAGCGGGCCCAGGTCCCAGGCAAACCCCTCCTTGCGCAGCGTCGCGGTGACGCCGCCGATGTGGTCGGCCTGCTCAAACACCTCTACCTCGCACCCGTCACGGGCGAGGTAGGCCCCTGCCGTCAGTCCGGCCATCCCAGAACCAACAATGACCGCTTTCGTCATGGTGTACCTCCTCGCTCTCTTAGCAATGACCGCGGCAGGCGCAGACTGGAATCGTGCTCACAGCTTAGGTCGAGCCGCCTCTGCGAGCAATCGGCAAGGAAGCGCTAAGCGCTCGAGGATCATTCGCCCCTCCGGGGCGCAGCATCCTCCGGTTCCTCCCAGAACGATCCCAGCACCTGCAAGCGCGAAGGCGGCACCAGCCCAGCGATGCGGATGCTGACGAATATCAGCGTGTAGGCCACCGCCAGCAGAATGAGTGGCGACACCAGCAGGACGCTGTCCACCCCGAACTGCGTGGCGGCTGCCCCCAGAATCAGCAGCGGGATGATCGCCGAGCCGTTCTTCAGCCAGTTCTGCATGGCGAATGTCCGCCCCTGGTACGAAACAGGCACTCGACGATTGATGTACGTCTGAACGGAGGTGGCTGTAAGGGACACACCAAACGCCAGCGGAACCGCTACGAACGCCGCTGTCCTCAATCGCTCCCCCAGGTCTATCCCGACAAGGCCCACGACGCGCAAGGGATTGATCGGGTCTACAAGCACTGAAACCTCCCCGACGATGCCCAGCAGGAACAGGGCGGAAGCGGTGAGGAAGAACCCGGCGAGCGCTGCCATGCGTTCGCCGCGCAGTCTCATCAGGTAAGGCGCCGACACCAGGGCGACGACAAGCCCGATCGCTGACGGCGCGAAAACGTATGCTGCGTCCGCCGCATCGACATCCAGCACCGACTGCACATACCGCGGCCCCAGCGTCTGCAGCATCACGTTGGCTGTGCCGGACACCACCGCGACAACGATCATCGTCGCGACGGCAGGATGAGCGGCCAACCACTGCATGGCGGCGCGGACACTCACATGAGGAAGGAAATGGCCGAGCTTCGCCCGTCTCACTCGGCCACGGAGAGGGAGATCGAAGACGCGGCTTGCCGCTAGGAGAAGTAGCACGCCCGCCAGATAGAGGACGGGCTCCACACCCACAGCCCGCACCAGAACAGGCGCCAGCAGGGCCGTGCCGAAGGCGGTGCCCGCCGCAGAGGACAGGTTGATCAGCGACGCTGCACTCGCCAGTTCCTCATTAGACGCCACCAAGGGCAGCACGGCCGACTCCGTCGGCCCTGACACCTGTCCCAGGCTGTTGACGGCGAGCAGCAGGAACACAACGTCGAAAAGCTGCGTCCCCAGCACGATAGGTACGAGGAAGCAGAGCATGGCCTGCAGGCTATACACACCGGCCAGCGCCACCCGCTTCGGCAGAGCGTCGGCAACCGCCCCGCCATACAGCCCCAGGACCGCCGGCGGCACCAGTCCGGCTACCCCCACCAACGACACTTCGAAGGAAGACGCGCCACCCCGGGTCACGCTCACGAGGGCCCCGAACGCCAGCGACTGCTGCCCTGCATCGGACAGGAAGCGCGAGGCCAGCAGGTGCTGGAACCGCAGGTTTCTGGCGATGGCAGGTTCGGGCACGAACAGCCAGAAGAGCCGGAAGACGCGGGCCTCAGCCCCATCCAGGAAGCGATCGGCGCGGCGCCCGGCATTCTTCAGCCTCCCCCGCGCGCGGCGCGACGGCCGCCTGCGCGGTTGCTCCTGGGACGCTTTGTCGCTCATGCGGCGAGTATACTACTCACTCTCAGCCCACGAGGAAGAGAAAAGCGGGCGGCCACCGGTGGGCGGCCGCCCGCAATCTGCCCGACTCAGACCCGAAGCGGCTACTGCGCCTCGGGGTCGGTCTCACAGTCCGTGCACGTCACGCTATCCCACGGCTGGTCGTTGACCATAGCGTCCAGCCAGTCCACGAACTTCACTCCGTTGACCTCGCGGGTGTAGAAGATGTCCCACGGGGTGATGCAGTGGATCTCCCCCGGTGCAGTGTAGGCCTTGAAATTGGTGGCAGCGTCCTGGATCTCATCGATGTTCGCCAACATCAGTTGGCCCCAGTCGCCGGCGCCGCCCATAGCGGTGTAGTAGAACGTCTGGTTCTCGTCGTGGGCCGCGTTGTACTGCGCCCAGCGGTCGCTGGAGTAGTAGTTGGCCAGCTCGGTGTAGAGCTTGGCCATCGTGAGCTCCGTCCAGTCGATGTCCAGCCCCGGGATCCAGTCCGGGATGGTCTCGGCCGCGCCCCAGTTGGGGAAGCCGCTGTTGAAGAAGTCCTCCGTGATCACGCCGGCGCCGGCGTCACCCATCTGGTAAAGGGGCACATCGGGGTAGAGAGCGTGGATGTAGGCCGCCCCCATGACCGAGCCATATGCCCCCGCGCTGAAGCCGGTGACGAAGAGCTTCGCCGGCTTCGAGAAGCCGGCCTGTATCCAGTCCAGCACCGCGCTGACGTTCGCAAAGCCCTTGTGATTGATGGTGTGGTCTACGCCACCCCAGTGGTAGGTCGTCGTGGCGTTGCCCCAGTGGATGTCCCCCGTGCAGTAGGGCACGAAGACCTGGTACCAGTCCTTGAAGGGGTTCTCCGGGTTGTCCAGGTCGGCCAGCCCTTCCGCGTGGTTCGCCGGGTTGTCGGTCTCGTCCACGGCGTCGTCGTAGTACAGGCCCGGGTTCGAGCAGGTGTTGTCGTCCCAGCAGGCGCCGCCGCCCTCGAAGGAGACCACCAGACGGTTCACCGTGCCCGGATGGACGTAGAAGGCGTAGGGGGTGCCCGTGGCGCAGAGGGTGTCCCCACCCGGCTCGATCTTCGTCCAGCCCGCAGACAGGTTCGGTGTGGACGGTGTCGTTGTGGCCCCTAGGGCCAACACTCCCCCCATGTTGTCAACGGAGGACAGATTGCTGATGTCCGGCTCACCGGCGAACCAGTGCGACCACTGCCCTGTGTCAGGGTCGATGGCGTAGGCGGCGGCCACCTCTCCAGTGCAGGTGGCCAGCGCCTGGTCAACGCCGGCAGCGTCATCGCCTTCCCACACCGCTATTGACCACTTGCCCGAGTTGGGGCAGTTGTGCATCGTGCCCTGCTGCGCCTCGGAGGAACCCGCAGCCAGTGTCCAGGCCAAGCCTGCCACCCCTAACGCGAGTATTACCCCCGACGCGACTAAGACAGCGAGCAGCCGGCTAGTGCGCACGGTTCACCTCCCATCGAGAACTATGGTTGCGTTGGCTGCCCCTATCCTACCCGCAGGGGCGAGGCTTGACAAGGGAAAAGGCAATGCCGGCCGATAACCGGATTTGACAAGCCCTTTCGTCGGTGAGTAATCTGCATCTGGCCGACAAGATCCGCTGTTGGGTTTTCGAGAAGAGCACCCAGCCGAGCCTAGAGGAGGTCGAGTAATGGTTGTCTCCGGATACTGGCCGAGCCAGGCCCCCTACGAGGAGTTCGCCCTGCCGGAGCTGCTGCGCCGGTCGGCGGAACGTTTCGGCGATAAGCCGGCCCTCATCGGCGCCGACGGGACCACGCGGACCTATCGTGACCTCTGGAGTCACGCCCGAAAGGTGGCGCGCCTCCTGCAGGACCACGGCATCGAGAAGGGCGATAAAGTGGGCATCTTCTCGCCTAACATTGTAGACTACGCCGCCGTCTTCTACGGCGCCCTGCTGGCCGGCGCCACGGTCACCACCCTCAACCCCCTCTATCGGGAGCGTGAGATCGAGCACCAACTGGACGACGCCGAGGCGGTTGCGCTCTTCGCCTTCAGCCCCATGGCTGCCCCCGTGGAGGCGGCCCGCCAGCATCTCCCCCGTCTGCGCAATGTCTGGCCTATTGAGAGCCTGCCGGAGCTGGTCGGCGGCGTCCCCGAGGAGTACCGCCCGGTAGCCATCAACGCCCGCGAGGACGTGGCCGCCCTGCCCTACTCCAGCGGCACAACGGGCCTTCCCAAGGGCGTCATGCTGACCCACCACAACATCGCCGCCAACGTCAAGCAGGGCCTGGCTACCGAGCAGCTGACGTCGGACGCTATTACCCTGTGCGTGCTGCCCTTCTTCCACATCTATGGCATGACAGTGCTCTTGAGCATTGGCGTCGCCCTGGGTGCCACTGGCATCGTCATGATGCGCTTCGACGTGGAGCAGATGCTGCACCTCGTCGGCAAGTACCGGATAGCGAACGTCTATCTAGCGCCGCCGGCCATCCTGGCCATGACCAACGTGCCGAACCTTTCTCGCTTCGATACCTCTTCCTTGCGGGTGATCCAGTCCGGGGCGGCGCCTCTGCCTCCGGAGATCGGTGAGCGAGCGAAATCCATCTTTGGCTGCCTGGTGTCGCAGGGCTACGGAATGACCGAGACCAGCCCCGCAGTCAACACTAACCCCTTCGAACGCATCAAGCTGGAGTCCTGCGGCCCGCCCATGGCCGACACCCTCGAGAAGATCGTGAGCCTGGACACCGGCCAGGAGCTGGCCACCGGCGAGGTCGGCGAGCTGGCCGTGCGGGGCCCGCAGGTGATGAAGGGCTACTGGAAGGCCCCGCAAGAGACCAGCGACTGCCTCAGCGAGGACGGCTGGCTCCTCACCGGCGATGTCGGTCGGCTGGACGAGGACGGATACCTTTACCTCCTCGACCGCAAGAAAGAGATGATCAAGTACAAGGGCTATCAGGTGGCCCCGGCCGAGCTGGAGGCCGTCCTCCACGAGCATCCCGCCGTCCTCGACGCCGCCGTCATCCCCAAGGCCCACCTGGAGGGCGGCGAGATCCCCAAGGCGTTCGTCGTGCTCAGGGAGGGTTTCGAGGCCACCCCCGAAGAGCTGATGGCCTTCGTGGCTGACAAGGTAGCACCCTACAAGAAGATCCGCGAGATGGAGTACGTCACGGAGATCCCCAAGTCGGCCGCCGGCAAGATCCTTCGCCGCGAGCTCATTGACAGGGAGCGCGCCAAGAAGAGCTGACCGCGCCAACCCCGAAGGAGTAGGGAAATGCCGTACGCCGGCTACAGCTGCCTGAAGACCAGGCTGGACCGGGGAGTCCTGTTCGTCACCATCGATCACCCGCCCATCAATCTGTTCGACTTCCCCCTGATGCAAGAGATCGACCGCCTGGGCAGAGAGGTCGAAGTGGATGACGCTGTTAGGGTCGTGGTCTTCGACAGCGCGAACCCCGATTTCTTCATCGCCCATGCCGACGTCAACATCATCCTGCAGCTCCCGGAGGTGGCCCCTCCCAAGGCGGACTCCCTGAAGTTCTTCCACGCCATGGTCGACCGATTCCGAACGATGCCCAAGGTCAGCATCGCCAAGATCGAAGGCCGCGCCCGCGGCGGCGGCAGCGAGTTCGTTCTGTCGCTGGACATGCGATTCGGCGCGCTGGGCCGGGCGATCCTCGGTCAGCCGGAGGTCGCGGTAGGCATAATCCCCGGCGGCAGCGGAACCCAACGCCTGCCCCGCCTCATGGGCCGCTCCAGAGCCCTGGAGGTCGTGTTGGGCTGCGACGATTTCCCGGCGGACCTGGCCGAACGCTATGGCTACATCAACCGCGCCCTCCCACCAGACGAACTCGGCCCCTTTGTCGAGCAGTTAGCCTACAGGATCGCCGGCTTCTCGCCAGAGGCCATCGCCCTGGCCAAAGCCTCCGTCAACTGCGCCGACCTGCCCACGCTTGAGGGCCTGCTGGAAGAAGCTCACTACTTCGACCAGGCCGTAGCCACAGACGCCGCCCGAAAGCGCATGCGGAAGTTCCTCGAGCTCGGAGGCCAGACGCGCGACGTGGAGCTGGATCTGCGACCCCTGGCCGACCAGCTCGCCGAATGAAGACCGGAAGCTGCGGAGGCAATCTGCGTTCGGTGGATCTTCAGAAGACTGGCTACCACGGCTGGCCGAACTGCTACCGGCTCTCCAACGGCTTGATCGATCTGATCGCCACGACCGACGTCGGCCCGCGCATCATCCGCTTGGGATTCGTGGGCGAGGAGAACGAGTTCAAGGAGTACGAAGACACCGCGGGCAAGGTGGGTGGCGACGAGTGGCGCATCTACGGCGGCCATCGCCTCTGGCACGCCCCCGAAGCCAAGCCTCGCACCTACTGTCCCGACAACTCGCCGGTCGGGCTGGAGCAACATGGGGACCTCGTGCGCCTGATCCAGCCCACAGAAGCGACGACCGGCATTCAGAAGGAGATCGACATCCGCTTGTCCGCTGCCGAAGCGCACGTGGAAGTGACCCACCGCCTGCGCAACACGAACCTGTGGGCGGTGAACCTCGCTCCGTGGGCGCTGTCCGTAATGGCGGCGGCAGGCACGGCGATCATCCCGCTGCCCCCACGCCGGT
>Ga0315286_10001020_pt1 | contig 24932 bp, 22 predicted proteins | sample YL17G10_0_MG_FD_205038 | JGI IMG/M metagenome (GOLD analysis project Ga0315286, IMG submission 205038) | Sediment microbial communities from Yellowstone Lake, YNP, Wyoming, USA - YL17G10_0 | ecosystem: Environmental > Aquatic > Freshwater > Lake > Sediment | place: USA: Wyoming | collected...
CAGCATCGACTGCATTGCATGGTACTTGACGTACTTGTCTTCGGGCTTCATCAAGTACAGAATCAGTCCCGTTATTATTCCCAGCAAGTAAGCAATCGCTCCGAGGAGGTTGCTTTCGTTTGCAGAACTTTTAGCCATTCGTAAATCACCTGCTAAGGCAACTCGCGGGTGATTAAAATGCTTTACTGCGCTAGTGGCGCGCGAGTTCCTTAAGCCAGTCGAAGGACTTGAAGGCCTTCCACGCCAGCGCCACTCCCGCTAAAATCAGTAAGTACGCAATGATTTGCATCAGGTCCGAGTATGCGCCGTAGGTCTCCGCGCTTGCTGAATACAATGCGCCGAGTAATTCGAGACCGCTATGGATTGCGAAAGCCAGCAAGCCGGCGTCGATGACTATCAGCGGTTTTGCAAGCGAACTGTCCTTGAAGGCGCGGAAAAACCAGTACACGCCGCCGAGCAACGCGATTGCGAAAAGAAACGCAAGAAGTTCTGGAAGGTACGGCATGAATAAAGACATGAAAAAGCAACTGCTTTTCCGCTTTTAAACTTGCTTGAAACAAGGCGGGGCCACGGGGATTTGAACCCCGGTCAAGAGCTGTCTGCATTCACGAAGTCATGCGACCGCGGATTTCCGCAAGCTCCCATTCTATCCAGGCTGAACTATGGCCCCTTAGGAGTATTTTTGTCCAGCAACGTATAAAAACGACTTCCTGCATTATTTTCTTCACTGTTTCTAGAAGACTTTGTTTTCTGACAGTTTATTGGAGAGTGTTGACAAATGGTTGCCTGTGGAACGTGCGGACGCAGCGTCCAGAACTACGTGCAGTTCAAGTGCCCCGGCGAAAACTGCGACGAGAAAATAATTCGCTGCGCGGTTTGCCGCGAGAACGAGAACCCGTATACTTGCCCGAAGTGCGGCTTCAAAGGACCGTGATGTAAAATGGGCAAGGTAATGACGGTAATGAAAGTCTATCCCGAGGAGGGAGCGGACATGCAGAAGCTCTTGGACGACGTTTACGCAATCAAGGGCTGCAACTCCGCGAAAATAGAGGAATTCGTGTTCGGAGCCAAGATAATCAAGGCGTCCTTCATCTGCGACGACAAGGAAGGCATTGACTTCGAAGAGAAGGTCAAAGTCTTGAAGGGCGTGAGCGAAGTGCAAGTCGACGAAGTCGGCTTGATCAGCTAGTTTGTCGAAGCCATTCTGCCGAGCGTCTTTTTTATTCCGGTCCAGTGCGAGCCCTTCCAATAGATTCTTCCGCAGCCGCGGCACTCCCAGAAGTCCCTGCGGTGCTTGAAAACATACGGCCAGACCCTTCCTTTCACTTCCGCTTTCGTTACTTTGCTCAGCGGCGAATTGCATTCGGGACAGGTTGTTCTGGATGGAGTCTTGCGGGGCTTCAAGCGCATTGCGCGAAACACTTCCTTGGCCTGTTCCTGGAAGTCATTCGAATGCAGCAAAAGGGTTTTGCAGTAGTCGCGTGCCTTCTGCGCCATTTCCTCGTCCCGCGTTAGAAGCGCCAGTTTTTCGCGCGACGCCCAGCGTATTATTTCGTCGTCCTTCTTTTCGGGCGAAGCGTATTCGCAGGAATACCCCAGTAGCCGCAGCCACTTGCAGAGCCTGTGCAGCATTGCGTCGGCGAGGAAGCGCATGAAAAAAGCTTTTGCAGCAAGTCTTTTATATCGAGCGTTCTTTGAGTGATTCATGCACGCAAGCAAATTACTCGGAATGGACGTGTACAAAGCTGCTTTCGCCCTGTTTTGGTTCGGCGGAGCCATGCTTGTCGCGATAGGCCTCCTGCCATCGGTTATCGGCCGCATTATATTCGGCGGAATCGATCTCTTCCTCTTGGCTGGAGTGTTTTTCCTGCTCGCCGCGATGGGCATTCGCATGGTTCACCGCGAGAGCTTCTGAGTCCCCACCAACGCAGCGAAGGTTTCGTTTTCGTTAGCCCGCGCTCGGGCCGGACGCAACTAAAATTAAAGCCATCGCACTAAACTCTAGTGCCATGATTCTTTCGTTGAAGCTGCGCCACTGGAAGAGCCACGAGTCAAGCGACCTCACTTTCGGCAAGGGCACCAACCTCATTATCGGTCCGATGGGCAGCGGCAAGACCGCCATTATGGACGCCATTTGCTTCGCTTTGTACGGAACTTTTCCGGCGTTGAAAAGCCGCAAAATCAAGTTGGACGAAGTGGTCATGCAACGGCCCGCCAAGTTCTCCAAAGCCGAAGTGTCCCTGGAATTCGCGGTCGGCGACAAGACGTTCGTAGTCAACCGTACAATAAGCAGCGGAGCCAGCGAGGCCTTCCTCCGCGACAAGACAGGTTCGTTGCTCGAAGGACCGCAGAGCCAGCGCGTCACCGAAACCGTTGAAAAACTCCTGAAAGTTGACTACGAGCTGTTCACGCGCAGCATTTACTCCGAGCAAAACCGCATTGACTACTTCATTGCCTTGGGCAAGGGAGAGCGGAAGAAGCAGGTCGACGAACTGCTCGGAATCGACAAGTTCGAGGAAGCCCGTTCAACAGCCGCGACGGTCACAAACCGCCTGAAGTCACTCAAGGCAGAGCTTGACTCGCGCTTGAGGCAGCAGGACGCGCAAAAAACTGCTTCGGAAATAACTGTCTTGCAAAGCGAACTCGCCGGCCTGGAAGCCAAGAAAAACGGCGTTGCGGCTTCTCTGCGCGAACTCGGGAAAAAAGCCGCCGAAGCAACCCGCGAGCTGTCGCAACTAGAGGAAAAGGAACGCGGTTACAACGACTTAGAGCGCGAGAAAGCCCGGTCAGAAGCCCTCGCGAAACAGCATTCCGCTTCCCGCGACAGAAAAGCAGCCGCGCTTTCGCGCAAGATAACGCGGGCCGAGCTCGCCGAAAAGCCCGCGCTCGAAAAACGCGCTTCGGAACTGAAGAAGTCGCTGCAGGAACTCAGGCAGCTCGAAGGCCAGGTTAACGCGTTTCGCGAGCAGGCCGAGTCGGCAAAAAGGGACGCCGCCGCCCTGCAGGGCGTCGCCGTTTCCAGGCAGGCGCAGCAAGAACTTCTGGACAAGCTGTTGAAACAGCGCGACGAAGTAAGGAAAACGCTTTCCGAAGCGGAGTCCGCGTCGGCGCGCGCGTCGGCGCAACTCGATTCGCTGCGTGGGCAGGATGCCGAGCTTTCGGCGCAGGCGTCGGAAGCAACCGGGCTGAGGCAGAAAACCGCGTTGCTTTCGGACTCGGAAAAGTCGCTTGAAAAAACGCGTTCCGACTCCGATCAATTGCGCGAACTCGTTGCTTCCCTCAACGCGGCGTCGGAACAGTTCGAGTCGGCGCTGCAATCGCTTTCAACCGAGTCCGCGTCGTGTCCGGTATGCGACTCGCCGCTGCCGTCGGACAAGAAAGCCCGCTTGTCGCATGAAAAAACCGCTTCGCTGGACAAAACGCGCGTTGAACTCACGGACGCCCAACAGAAGCTCGGCGAGTCGGAAAAGAAAGAGAAGCAGCTGGAGTCGGACATTTCGCAAGCCCTTGCGTTAAAGCAAAAACTGTCCTCGGCCGAAAAGTCGGAGGAAAAGCTGAAGGAAGTCCGGCGATCGATTGCGTCAGCCGAATCGCAGGCGCGCGAGTTGTCGGAAAAACTTTCGAAGACCGAAGGCGGGCTCAAGTCTTCGGAAACCGCCGTGGACGAAGCGCGTTCACTCCTGGAAAAAGCAGTCCGCAGAGAACAACTGTCCGCAAAAGCGTCGGAAGCGGAGGCGCGCTTGGCGCAAGCGGAAGAGAAGGCGAAAACGCTTTCGCGTACCGCGGGCGCCGGCGCGTTGGAAGAACTGGAAAAGAAAGTCGGAGAACTGGCGGCCGCCGAGGAAATGTTCGTCGAGGAAGACGCTGCTGCAGAGGCGGAAAAGAAAGTCGCTGCAGTCGAAGCCGGGTTGAAGTCGCTGGCTTTCTCGGCGGCGGAACTCGCTTCAAAGAGAAAGCAGGCCATGGACGCCGCTTCCGCGTCGTCACGCGCGTCGGCCGAGGCGGAAGGGACACAGAAGTTGTTTGAAGAGAAAAAGAAGCTTCTGGCAAGCCGCGAGGAACAGGCGGCTGCGCTCAAGGCAGTCGAGGAAGAGGCGGCGCTTGCGCAGAAGAGAGTCGAGGAAATGACTGCCTTCCAAGCGGCGTTGCTTGAAACCCAGTCGCTGCTCAGGCAAGAACTTGTCGGCGCGGTCAACGACGCAATGGCTTCGCTTTGGCCGTCGGTTTATCCGTACGGTGACTACACGTCGGTCAGGCTGCGCAGCAGCGAAGACGATTATGCGCTCGAACTGCGGGCGCTTGACGGCGCTTGGGTAAGCATTGAGGAAGCGTCGGGCGGCGAGAAAAGCTGTGCGTCGCTTGCAATGCGCGTGTCGTTCGCAATGATTTTAACTCCCAACCTCAGTTGGCTGGTGCTCGACGAGCCAACGCACAACCTGGACCGCGAGGCGGTTGCGCGGTTGTGCCGCGCGCTGCACGAGGAAATTCCGAAGATAGTGGAACAGACTTTCATAATCACGCACGACGAGGCCCTGAAGGAAGGGGCGAGTGCCAAAGTCTATTTCGTGGAGCGCGACAAGCAGAAGGGAGACAAGAGCGCGGTGCAGGAAGTTTCTAGCGTTTAGGCGCAAGCCACCAGTCGCGCCTGAACGCGAAGTACTCCATTGCCCGCAAAGCGTTTTCGTCAAGCCCCTTGCTCGACAAGAGCGCGTGTCCCTCGTGAATCCTTGCCTTGCGCAGCGGAGCGGTAAGGTGCGAGGCGATGCCGTACTCCTTCGGCGAAGCAATTATTTTCTTAAGCAACGCCACTGCCTTCGTTACTTCCCTCTTTTTTTCCACGAAAATCCGGCTTCCTTCAACGTAGGGGCCGCGCAGCCAGTATTCCGGCGAGTGTTCGGCGAGAAAACGAGTGCAAGACTTTGCGTCGGCCACCGGAGGCCCTTGCAGTTTCTTTATCCTCGGAAGCGAGTCGGACTCTACTTCCATCAGGATGAAACACTGCGACGCGCTGCAGAAGGAAGTCGAGTCGAAGACGCGGAAGTCTGCCAACTGGAGCTGGCGCGCGATAGCCGAAGCGCTTTTTCGCAGTTGCGGAACCAGAATGTCGTCAATGAGGTTCGGCTTCGGGAACTCCAGGGAAATCAGCGAGTGCTCGCGCTGTAAAAGCGCTGCCCGCAGTTTTTTCTTGTCCGGTGCCGACGCGTTGCGCGAGAAGAAAGCCAGGTTGGTCGGACTCTGCCAAAACGCTCTGCACAGGCAAATGAATTTCGACAAATTAGTTTCATTCACTGCGGCGGCCGCGTTGCGGTTGCGGTCTATTGCGTCGACGAGTATCAGCGGCGCGCCGGAAAACATTTGCTTGAGAACTTCCGTTCCCGTCGCCGTCTTGTAGGCGCCTTCAATGTCTACGATCACCGGCGGCCTCCACTGCGCCGCGCTTTCGACGAGCCCGGCAAGCGAACGGTGGTTGAGAATGAGTTGTTCGCAGACCAGGCCGGAAAAGCCTTCTACTTCGACTTCGGCGCCGTACAGCCCTGCGTTCTTGAGAAGCGACTTGAGCACGCGGACGTCGCGCTTCTGCACGGCAGTAAGTCTTTTCTGCAGGTAGTCCATGTGCAGGGGAGAGCGGTCGACTGCGCTCTTTATTTTCTCGTGCGGCTCGATTTTGAAGCACGGAATCACTTCGACTTGGAATTTACCTATTCGCGTTTGCAGGTAGGGATGTTCGGCGTAGCGCATGAGCCACTTTGCTTTCACGGCTTTCTTGGTTGCGCGGATGGTCCGGTCTATTATTTCCTGGCGGTCGAGCTTCTTGGGAAATGCCACGAACAAGTCGATGTCCATGTCTCCCGCCAGGCCGGTGTCCCTTGCCGCGGAGCCGACGAACTTTATTTCAGCTTTTCCGTCGAGTGCTCCGCTTATTTTTTTGGAAACCTCTGCCGCGAACCGCTTTTCCTCGTCCGCTTCCTGCTTGGAGGGGGAAATTCGGCGTGAAACTCTTTCCGCGACTAGTTCTATCGCTTGTTTCCGGAGTTCCGCGTCTTGCTTTGCTTGCATGCAGGAATAACTGTCGGCAGGTTTTAATTCTTCCTTTTGCTAAGGCCGTTCATGGCCAAAGTAGTGCCCGGCTATCCGTTTTCCGAATACGTTTCCGCAGGCCCGGCCCTTTCGCAGGAAGCCAAGGAACTGGCGGACGCCTTCATTCTGGTTGTTAAGCGAAGGAGTCTTCCGAAGGAATTCTGCGCCAAGTACGGCTTGACGGAAAAGCAGGCCGAAGTCGAGACCTTCGTGCGTTCCGTTGACGCGACGTCGATTCACAAGCCGCTTGCGCCTTCGGCGATGGACGACCTTCTTGTTGAACTAAAGAAGATTTTTGAGGGAAATCCCGAAGCGGAGGGAATAGCGCGTTACGTCTCCGTTGAAGTGCACGGGTACCACTTGTTGCAACCGCTGTTCGACGACTTCGAGCTTGAGGAAATAATGGTTAACGGCGTGCGCAAGCCGGTCATGGTCGTGCACAGAGCGCACGGAATATGCCGTTCCGACCTCGCGTTTTCGACAGACAAGGAGTACCGCGAGTTCATCATGCAAGTGTGCGGCAGCACGGTTTCCTACTACTACGACGGCCGCCTGGTTGACGGAAGCCGCGTGAATGTCATGCTTCCGCCTTCGGTAGTCGAGCCGGTCGTTACGGTGCGCAAGTTCCGTAAGGAACAACTGAGCTTGATTGACTTGATTGCCAATCGCACGGTTACGCCGGAACTGGCGGCTTTCCTGTGGGTGTGCGTCGACGGGTTCAACGTTTATCCCTTAAACATTCTCGTAATAGGCGGCCCGGCCTCGGGAAAAACTTCGACGCTGAAAGCAATTGCGGCCTTCATTCCCCCGTCCGAACGCGTGATTACGGTCGAAGACACGCGCGAAATAAACCTGGGCAGCTGCGAAAACTGGGTTGCACTTGAGGCAAGCGAAAAAATCTCGTTGGACGACTTGCTGAAGAACACGCTGCGCATGCGTCCCGACAGGATTCTAGTGGGTGAAGTGCGTGGCGCCGAGGCAATTACATTATTTACTGCAATGAACGTGGGGCAAAGGGGAATGATTGGAACAATGCACGCCTACACCGGCCGCGAGGCAGTCAGGCGCTTGGAAAACGCGCCCATGACCGTTCCCCGAGCGCTAATTCCTCTCCTAAACGTTTTGATAGTGCAGCAAAAGATTCCCACTTCCTCCGGAGCCTTCGTCCGTCGCATAATGGAAGTCAGTGAAGTCTCGAAAATGGAGGACCAGATTGCGTTGAACGAAGTATTCAAGTGGAACGACGAAACGGGCGAAATAGCCAGGACTGAAATGCCGATTACGATGCTCGAACGCCTGTCAAAGGCAACGGGCCAGCCCATAACCGCGCTTTCCGAAGAACTCGACAACCGCGCGCGCATCCTCGACTACCTGCGCGAGAGGAACGTAACCTCGCAGCAGGACGTCAGCACTTTCCTCTCAAAATACTACGCAGAGGCATTCGGCAGGAAAGTCAAGGGCTCTTGAGTTCCAGCGCCGCCAAGTCCTCGTAAACAGGGCCCGTCGGCCCGAGCGTGCTTTTCTTGAAACAAATTTTTTCGGCGTAGCACGAGCCGAATTCAGTGGCGGCGTGCTTGCGTTGCAGCGCCTTCAACGCCTCCAAGTTCGTTCTCCCCTTTATTCTGCAGATGGTCAAGTGCGCGTTGAAATCGCGTTCTTCCTGCGTGCCAAGCGCTTGCGCAACAGTCTTCTGGAGTTCCTGCAGCCCGTTTGCCTCGCAGCCGACCCAAAAGACTTTAATGAAGTTCTCGTTCGGGAAAAAACCGGTTCCGGAAAACTTGAGTTCAAACGAAGCAGGAAGCTTGCCTTCGAGAGACTTGAATGCCTCGAGTTTTTTCGCCGCTTCCGCGTCCGGGAGCTCTCCCAGAAAAACCAGCGTAATGTGCTGTTGCTCGGGGTTGACGAAGTTGGCTTGCAAGTCCAGCTTGCGCGCCTCGCTTAACAGCGCGGCCGCCTTCCGTTTTACTTCATCGGATAACTCCAGTGCAACGAAACAACGCATGCTCTCTCCCACAAGGTTTTAATTAACGCTTAAAGAACTGTTATAGAGAGTGGTTTGCATGTTTCGTCCTCTTATAGTTTTCGCGATTCTGCTGGCGGCCCTGGGCTTTGCCTCGGCGTCGCACGTCATAATCACCGCCCCCCAGCAGTACACCGTTGTTTCGGGCGCGCAGAACGAAATCAATTTGGGGGTAATCGGGCCGGGCCAGAAAGTAGAGGTTTCGATTGACCGCGGAACCAACGAGTTGAGCAAGGACGCCAAAAACTTTGGTTCGGAAGCCATTTGGGACAAGCTCGTCGTAGTTCCCGAGTCGCTTCCCGTCGGCTGGAGCTTGCGCGACAGCCTGACTTACGAAACTCCTCTGACCGCGCACGTTATTGCCGCAAAAGACGCGCCCGACGGAGAATACGCGGTTCAACTGCAGACTATCGACGAGTACGAAGGCGTTGCCCCGCTTGCCTTCACGGCAAAAATAACTGTTTCGCGCAACGTCTTGAACGCCGCCGTTTCCCCCTCGACTATAACCACGGGCGTGGGCCAGCCTGCTATTTACAGGTTTACTTTAACCAGCTTGAGCACGGCAAACGACGCCTTCGAAATTTCGGCTGAAGGCCTGCCTTACGCGTGGGCTTACACGAAAACCGTCTTTGTTCCCCGCGGGTCCTCGAAGGAAGTTCCTTATGAAATAATCGGCTCGGCGCAAAAAGACTTTCCCGTCAAGTTCATCGTCCGCTCGCTTTCCAGTCCCCTGATTTACCGCGAACTCGACGGACGGCTCATTACCACCAGCTCGCTTTTGCAGGACGCCAAGGCAGCTGCACTGGGAGTTCCTTTGTTCCCGAGTTCCGAGCAAGCAATTTACTCGCTAATAGGATTCTTAGCAAACGTGTTGTGGAAGTGATTTGAAAATGCCCGCTGAAATGGAAAGAAAAGCTCTGGAAGCGCGCTTGAAGCTTGCAAGCAAAGAGTTTCACGAAGAAGTAATGACGCCCCTCGCGATTACGCCGCGCGAGCCTCCCCTATTTCACGGCGCGCCAACCAAGCCGAGGCCTGACTGGACTCCTGTCTTCAAACACGTCGGCTGGCATTACGAAAGAAAGGAAGCTAAGGACGGCCGAGACGTGTTCATCGTACGAGCGGCCGAGCCGGGGGAAAACGTCGGCGGCGCGAATTATATCTATAATTACTTAGAGGGTCTTGCGAAAGGCACTGCGTTGAAGCACGGCCTGCAAGTCCACATTACTCACCTGCCTCCAAAGAAACCAGCAAAAGTTTTGGCAAAAAAGATAATGCCCCCCATTTTCCACGAGTTTCAGCTGCGGTTCTTGGCTCCTGGCGAAAAACCAGTTGAAGCAAAACTTGCTGCACCAGCCAAGACGCCTCCGACGCCTCCGCGTTCTCCCAGCAAGCTTCCCCCAGCGTCTGCCGCGCCAACGCGCGCGACGGCTGTTCCTCCAATTCCCCCTCATAAAACGCGTAGATGAAGAATCGAATGACTGACGCCAGAAAAAAGGCGGCGGCGCAAGTAATTTCGGCAATAGAGCGCGAGCCCAAGCCGTCTGCAAAGCAATTGTTCAAGTTCAAGCGCGAAGCCAGCGAAGCCTTCGGGCTTCCGGACGTCGCTTCCAACTCCGAGCTCTTGGCCGCAGCTTCTCCCGCGCAGCGCAAGAAACTACGCGAACTCTTGCGCAAGGCGCCCGTGCGCTCGCTCAGCGGCGTCTGCGTCGTCGCAATAATGGCGAAGCCGTCTGGCTGCGTGGGAAAATGCATTTACTGCCCCGGCGGCAAAAAATCGCCCAAGAGCTATACCGGCAAAGAACCCGCGGCCCGCCGCGCGGAGCAAATGGGTTTCAACGCCTTCAAGCAAGTCCGGCACAGGGTTTCCCAACTCGAAGAAATAGGCCACGACCCACGCAAGTGCGAGCTAATCATAATGGGCGGAACTTTCAACGCCCTTCCTTCTGCTTACCAAACTAATTTCGTGAAACGCGCTTTCGACGGCTTCAACGGCAAGGCAAGCAAGACTCTTGCCGAAGCGCAGAAGCGCAATGAAAAAGCCGCGCGCAGAGTCGTCGGCCTGACTTTCGAGACGAGGCCGGATTACGCGACTCCCGAACGGGTTTCGCGGTTAGTTGACTTCGGTGCGACAAGAATCGAGCTGGGCGTGCAAACGCTGAGCGATGAAGTGTACGAAAAAGTGCGGCGCGGGCACTCCGTGCAAGACGTGGCCGATGCCACGCGCGTCTGCAAAGACGCGTTACTCAAAGTCGGCTACCACTACATGCCCGGCTTGTTTGCTTCAAAGAAGGAAGACGTGCGCATGATGCGCCAGTTGTTCGAGGACGAGCAGTTCAAGCCCGACTTGCTGAAAATCTATCCCTGTCTCGTCATCAAAGGAACGCCGTTGTACAAACTGTGGAAGAACGGCGAGTTTACTCCCTATTCAACGGAAGAAGCGGCTGAAGTCATTGCAGAAGCCAAAAAGCATTTTCCGCCGTGGGTTCGCGTAATGCGCGTCGACCGCGACATTCCCGTAAACCTCATTGAAGCAGGAGTTGACAAAAGCAATTTGCGTGAAATCGTTGCGAAAAAACTCGCTGAAAAAGGAAGCCGCTGCCGCTGCATCCGCTGCCGCGAAGCAGGACTGCAAGCTCGCTTCGGAAAGAACGTCGACTGGAAAAACGTCGAGCTCAAGCGCGTTGACTTCCGCGCAAGCGGGGGAGAAGAAGTTTTCCTATCGTTCGAGGACTCGGCAAACGACTTGCTGCTGGGGTTCCTGCGCTTGCGCAATCCTTTTGCGCCGTTCAGGCCGGAGCTGGTAGGAAACACTGCCGGAGTCAGGGAACTGCACGTTTACGGCGAACAACTTCCGCTAAGCGTGCGCCAACCCGAAGCAGTTCAGCACAAGAATCTCGGCAAAAAACTGTTGGCAGAAGCAGAACGCATTGCAAGCGAAGAGTGGGGCGTCGACAAAATCGCGGTAATAAGCGGAATAGGAGTCCGCGACTACTACAGAAAGCTCGGCTACCGCTTGGAAGGAGCTTACGTTTCAAAGCGTTTGTAGTTTCAAAAGCCTTTTTTACTGCGCTTTCTTTATTCAAGTCGGCGAATTGCTTTGTACTCCGATAAAATCCAGTCTGCTTTGTCCAAAGCCGGCGCCAAGCCCGGCTCGCGAGTTCGCGTAAGCGAAGGAAAACGGGTTTTTGAAGGAATTCTTCTGCCGAGGCCGGACGCGGGCGACGAGAACTGTTTGGTCGTCAAGCTGTCCAGCGGCTACAATGTGGGAATAACTTTCGACGCAAAAACGAAGGTTGAGGCGTTGAAGGGCGGAGCCGAGCTGGAAAAGTTTGCCAAGGCCCGCAAGAAGTTCGACTTGCATTTGCCGAGCGTTTCAATGATTGCAACAGGGGGAACCATTAGCAACCGCGTTGACTACCGAACCGGCGGAGTACATCCGTTGATGAGTCCGGAGGAAATGCTTGCAAACGCTCCGCAGCTTGCCGACATCGTCAACCTCCGTTCGGTCGTCAGTCCTTTCCGCATGGCCAGCGAGGACATGTACTGCGAGGAGTGGAAGAAACTTGCGGTTTTGGCGGCGAAGGAAATGAACGAAGGAAGCCGAGGGGTACTTGTAACCCACGGCACCGACATTCTGCACTATACTTCCGCGGCGCTTTCTTTCATGCTCAAGCACTTGTGCAAGCCTGTTGCGGTTGTCGGCGCGCAAAGGTCTCCTGACCGCGGAAGTTTCGATGGAACAATGAACTTGGCTTGCGCCGCGCACTACGCAATCGGAAACATTGCGGAAGTAGCTATAGTGATGCACGGTTCTTCAAGCGACGACTACTGCTTTGCGGTTCCGGGAAACAAGGCGCGGAAAATGCATTCTTCGCGCCGCGATGCATTCAGGCCGATCAACTGCTTGCCTTACGCGAAAATCTGGCCTGACGGCAGGACCGAGTTGCTGCGAAAGGACTTTCACGGCCGCGCTGAAGACGAGGTAGTGGCCGACGCCGTGTTCGAACCCAAAGTAGCCTTGCTCAAGGTGTTTCCGGGCGCGTCGCCCGAACTAGTCGAGCACTTGGTTGACAAAAAATACAAGGGAATAGTCGTGGAAGCAACGGGCTTGGGCCACGTTCCAACCGAGCCTGTTGACAAGAAAGCCAGTTGGATTCCCGCCATAACGCGTGCCGTGGAAGAGGACGTGGTTGTCGCGGTTACTTCGCAGTGTCTTTACGGCCGCACGCACGCCTTCGTCTACACTAACTTGAGGCGCTTGCATGCAGCAGGCGCGGTGTTCTGCCAGGATACTCTGCCGGAAACCGCGTTCGTTAAACTCGGTTGGCTCTTGGGCCACAATAAGCTTTCAGTCGGGGAAGTCAAACAAAAAATGCAGGAAAACCTTGCCGGCGAAATAAATCCGCGGCTGACTGAACAGGAGTTCTTGGTGTAAACAATGGCTTTCGGCTATGCTGCGCATGGATTCAAGTGCGGAATCGAAGTGCACCAGCGGCTCGACACCAAGAAACTGTTTTGCAACTGCTACTGCGACCCCAACAAGACAATCGCGGAAGGAAGAAAGGCGCTGCTGCGAAGAAAGCTGCGCGCCGTCGCTGGAGAACTCGGCGAACTCGACCCCGCAGCCGCCTTCGAAGCCGAGCGCGGAAAAGAATTTTCTTACTCCGTCGATGCGGCAACGGCTTGCTTGGTTGAAACCGACGACGAGCCGCCTCACTCGGCCAGGCGGGAGGCGCTTGAGGTAGTGGTTCAAGTCGCGTTGCTTTTGAACGCAGAGCCTGTTGACGAAATTCACTTCATGCGCAAGACGGTAGTCGACGGAAGCGCGGTAAGCGGATTCCAACGAACCGCCCTCGTTGCAACCGGCGGCTGGATTGAGACCTCTAAAGGTAGAGTTGGCATTCCGACCGTCTGCTTGGAGGAAGAGGCGTCGGGAATTCTCGGGAAGAAAGGAAACGTCGCCGAATACAGGCTGGACCGCCTCGGGATTCCCTTGGTTGAAATCGCTTCAGACGCTTCGATAAAGGACGGCAGCCACTGCCGGGAAGTCGCCGAAAAAATCGGTTCGCTTCTCCGCAGCACCGGGAAAGTGCAACGCGGCATTGGAACAATCAGGCAGGACGTAAACGTGTCAATCCGCGAAGGCGGCAGGGTCGAAATAAAGGGAGCGCAGGAACTAGCCGACTTGCCCGAGTTGGTTGAAAACGAGGCGGGCAGGCAGCTGGCGTTCGCCGAGTTGAAGAAAGAACTGCTTGCGCGCGCAAAACCCGAGGAACACGTGCACGCGCTTGACGTTACTCACGTGTTTGCAGCAACCAAGTGCGGCTTTGTATCGAAAGCCTTGGCTGCGGGCGGAATGGTTGTCGGCGTCAGGCTGAAGGGATTCGCGGGATTTCTTGGAAAAGAGGTAATGCCCGACCACCGGGTCGGAACCGAGTTAAGCGGCTACGCAAAGGCCTTCGGCGGAGTCGGCGGAATAATCCACTCCGACGAAGACCTGGCAAAGTATTCTTTTTCCGGAGCTGAAATTACGGCAGTAAAAACGCTGTTGGAGTGCGGCGTGAAAGACGCGTTCGTGCTGTGCGTTGGGGCCGAGTTCAACGCGGTCCGCGCTTTGGGAGCGGTTTTCGACCGCGCGATGCAAGCGTTCGAAGGCCTTCCGCCTGAAACGCGCAGGGCGGAGGGAAGGAGGAGCGTTTTCATGCGTCCGTTGCCGGGCGCGGGGAGAATGTATCCTGAAACCGACGTTCCGCCCATTCGCTTGACTCCGGCGTTCCTGAAGTCGGTAAAGCTTCCGGAAACCTTCGCGGAAAAGAAGGCGAAGTACTTGAAGGCGGGCTTGAACGAAGAACTTGCGGCAAAAGTGTTGCGCGAATGCGACCCCGCGGAATTCGAGCAGTTCCTTTCAACCGGAGCGGAACCCACGTTCGTCGCGGCCACGTTAGCCGAGACTGTCAAGAGCCTGCGGCGGGACGGCGTGCCTGTGGAAAAAATTTCTTCGGATAAACTGAAGCAGTTCTTTTCGTGTTTTGCTAAAGAAGAGTTCGTAAAAGCGGCGTCGCCGCTGCTGTTGACTGAGCTGGCGTTGAAGCCCGGTTCATCTGTTTCAGCTGCACTTGAGGCAAGGGGCTTGAAGAAATTCAGTGCGGCAAAGCTCAAGGAAGCGGTTTCCGCGCTTGAGAAGCAAGGGTTATCCGGACAAAGGCTTTTCGGCGAGGCAATGAAGAGGCACAGGCTCAACGTCGAGGCAGCAGATTTGCAGAAGGCGCTTCGATAGAACTTATTTATATTCCGAGGCGCTTCTTTGCTTTACAGGGAATGACATGTCGGACGGCGAAGAAACAGGAGAAGGCGGGGCAGGCGGCTTTGCAGCGCTTCAGGAAAAGCTAATGCCTTTGCTGAAAAAATTCGCGCCGATAATAGTCGTTGCAATAATCGCAATCGTAGGATACGTGATTTACTCTTCGCTTCCGCAGCCGGCGACTCTTTCCATTACAGTAAACGGACTTGACGAAAATAAGGCGGTAAGCGGCGCGTCGGTTACTTTGACCGACGCGGACGGCAACACTTACGACGGCATTTCCGAGGACTCGACGGTGTTCTTCGACGGAACTTTTCCGTCCGGAACGGAATTCAGTGTTTCAGTCGACGCGGGATCCAAGTACTCCAATACTCCCGACCCGTCTTCAATTACGCTCAACCCCGGCGAAAACGCTGTTTCGTTAACCCTGCCTTACGCTTATTCTCTGGAAGTCAGTCCGCGGACGCTGACTGTTGACTTGGGCAACGGTTGCACCAAGTCATTAAGCGTGACTGTAAACAACAAGGGAAAAGGAGCCGCTGAAACGACGTTAGTCGCAGAAGGCGACGTTCGAACCATGGTCGGCGGAGCAACGACGAAGACCATCGCAGCTGGCGGCAGCACGACTTTCGACTTCAACCTGACTGCGCCCGCGGTTGCGGCCGGCACTTCGTCAAAGCCAACCGTGACAAAGAAGACGGGTTCGCTGCGTTTGAAGTACACCAAAACGGCGGTCGACGTCACTGTCAACGCGGGTGCCGCTCCCCAACTGTCTTTGTCGCCGGGCGACATTACTTTGACGCAGGATGACAAGCGCTGGATAAAAGTGGAGAACAAAGGCAGCGTGCCGGTAACCGACCTGCGTGTCGAAGTCGAGACCGACCCGGGATTAAGTGCAGTCGTACAAAATCTTGTTCAAACAATTCCCGCAAACGGCGAAACCAATTTCGCCGTAGACGTCAGCGCGGGTTCTCCCGGAAAGTACTTTGGCAAACTCAGGATTTCCGACGGCGGATGCAACCCACAGGAACTAACCATTTCCTTGACGAAGCGCTGACGCCGCATTAAATAACTTGCTTTCGCTAAAACTACTGCAGGGTGGCTTGGTTTGGAGTGCGCGAACGCAGAAAATTTTTCAAAGCGGCGCGACTACTTGTGCTTCGAGTCAACTGAGGAAATAAAGCTGCCCCGCGACCCGCTTCAACAGATAATAGGCCAGCCGGAGGCGGTGCGCATCGCCAAAATTGCTGCAAAACAGCGAAGGAACCTCTTGCTCGTAGGCCCGCCCGGAACAGGAAAAAGCCTTTTGGCGCAGTCCATTGCGTTTCACTTGCCCGCGCCAATGGAGGAAATAAGCGTTCTACACAACCCCGAGGCGCCTGAGAGGCCGTTCGTTGAAGTGCGTTCGGCCGAGAAAATCGCGGAGGAACAGAAGATTGCGCGCCAGTCGCAGGGAAAAATGGTCGAGCCGTCCGAAGTGCCTTCCTTCGTTGCGGAACGCCTAGGATTCAGGTGCAGGCGCTGCGGCAGGCTAAGTCGCGCAGTAGAAGCATCTTGCCCCAACTGCGGCTTGGACAAGTATTCTTCGCTGCAGTCGCCGTTCAGCGACTTGATTGGAACTTATTTGGACGAGCCTCGAAGGCAGGACCGCGTGCACACCACGCGCTCGGCCGGCGACCGCGAGGAAGTAATCGTTTACGAAAGACACGGCGAAAAAATCCGCGTCTTGGACCAGGCGGCGCTGGAGCGCATTGACGCGTTGAAGCGCAGTCGGCCCCGCAAAGTACTCGTTCCCCTAGAGAGGAAGTCGTTCGTCTCCGTTACCGGCGCGAGCGAAACGGAAATCCTGGGGGACGTGCGCCACGACCCTTACGGAGGACATTCCCAGGTGGGCACGCAGCCTTACCTGCGCGTTGTTCCCGGCGCAGTTCACGAGGCACACGAAGGAGTGCTGTTCATAGACGAGCTCAGCGCGTTGAACCAAGTCCAGCGCAATCTCTTGACCGCAATGCAGGAAAAAAAATACGCCATAGTCGGCAAAAACCCGCAGAGCGCAGGCGCGAGCGTGAGAGTGGACGGAGTTCCCTGCGACTTCATTCTCGTCGCCGCGTCGAACATAAACGACTTGTCGTACATCCTGCCGCCGCTTCGCTCGAGAATAATAGGCAACGGCTACGAAGTGCTGCTGGAAACGCAGATGCCCGACTCGCCGCAAAACCGCGCGATGCTGGTACAATTCATTGCCCAGGAAATCAGGAAAGACGGAAGAATTCCGCACGTGGCGCCGTCTGCAGCGGAGGCCGTTGCCAACGAAGCCGCGCGCCGGGCCAAGGCGTTGGACGACGCAAGCAACTCGCTGACGCTGCGGCTCCGCGAACTAAGCGGGATAATACGTTTGGCAGGAGACTTGGCCGAAGCCGAGGGCGCGCCGTTGATTGAGAAAAAGCACGTCGAAGCGGCAGTCAAGCGCGGCCACAACATAGAAGAACAGTTGAAGGAAAGGTACGGCAGCGTCTGGAAGGCAAACGTTTCGGAAAGCGCGTTGAATCCCAAGCCGGGAAAACAGAAGGAAATCAGTTGAAAACGAGGGAAAACGCCGAGAAGCCTTAAATACTTCATTAAAGAAAATTACTATAACCCAAGGTGCAAAAATGCCCGAATTGTTTGAAAAACGCACGGAAGGAGTTTCTCCTTTTGCATACCGCAGCAAACACCGACTCGTCGTAACCGGCGCCGCACACCCTTTTGCAAAGCTTTCTGCTAAACTTCCTCGTTTTGAAACATCCCACGAAGTGCTTCGTGGAACCGCCCTTCTTTCCCACGTTCCGCGCGGCGTGCGCAGGGGCGTGGAAAAACAAATACGCAAGGTGGGTTTGCCGTCGGTGCTTTCGTTCAGGCCAGGCGCGGTAGGCTCGTTCAAGGAAGGAAAATTCGTTTTAAGCTCCAAGGCAGTGGCTGCTTTCAAGAAAAAAATCGCCGCCGCGCCGTCTATGTCGCGCGGCCAACTGCTTGCGCTCGTAGTGCGCAGGTAAAAAAACTAAAAATAAGAAAAGCAGTTTTGGCTTCTACTTCTTTTTCTTTGCCGTAATTGCCTTCGCTATGAGCTGGCGGTGGTGTTCGCTGATATTCTGCTCGTACTCCTCCACCGGCAAAACGATTTTGCCTGACTGGTATACCATTATTGCCACCATGAGCACGCCGAGCCAGAACAGGAACGCCGCAATCGGTCCCAAGAGGACTCCTAGAACGTCTTGGGTCGTGAAGCTTCCTCCCAAAGCGCTCGGGTTCGCTCCAATCGACCAACCAAAGAGTTGCGGAATCAACGCGGGATTCAAGTAAGCGTACGTAGCCTTCTGCACGGTCACAAAAATATTGTAAGCCGCTTCGGCAACCATGAGCACCGCTGCCGTAATGAAGAAAGCGCCGGCAAGCTTGACTAAGTGAAGCCTCTTTCCGCCGATTTTAAGCCAAATTATCCTGTGCATAACGTCACCTGAAACAAACCACCGCTTCGTCGAATTTAAAGCTTGTCCCGCCCTCTCCAAATGCGTTTTTAACTTGCGCAAACAAAAATTCTTTCAAGGGCCCGTAGTTGAGTGGCTAAAACGCCTGTCTTACACACAGGAGATCCGGAGTTCGATTCTCCGCGGGCCCACTCTTCGCAGCGTTTTAAAACCGCGCGCGACAAAATAGTTTGGAAACGCCGCTGTAGCTCAGCTTGGGAGAGCGTCCGAATTTCTCGCGTTTACGCGGGAAGTGACGAAGCTGAAGACCGGTATGTCGTGTGTTCAAATCACACCAGCGGCACTCTATTTCTTTTTAATTCGTCTCGCGTTAGAACTATTGCAATGCGCAAAATTCTGTTTTCCTTGCTGGTGTTCGCTTCGTTTGCAGCGGCGGTGATAGACGTCGACCCGAAGGCCGTCGGCGGAGCCGACGTAAGGGTTGACTTGCAGTGGACGGTCGACACCGACAGCGGTTCTGCGACCGAGCTTTCGCTGAAAACGTATTCTTTTTACTCGGACGCGCGGCAGTCTTTTGAATTAACTTCTTCCGACCCTCACTCCGAGGCAGTGGACGCCAACGGCAATCCGTTGCTGGTTTTTCAACTCGATGCGGCTGCGCGGAATAATCTCGCTTCGTATTCAGCGGTTGTTCACACCCGTCAGTCGGTTGACTTCGAGTCCGCGTCTGATTCAGTGGCGTACGTGGTTGGAAGTCCTCTCGTAAAAATTTCTTCCGGAATAGCGGGGAAGGCCGCGGAGCTGAGCGGCAGTGCCTCTGACTTGAGGGCGGTCGTTACCTTGTCTTCGTGGGTGCATGACAACGTGAAGTACGACGGCCCGGGCTACGGCTCGACTTCGCTTGACTCCGAAACGGTTTTTCAGGTGCGCGAGGGAACGTGCGACGAGTTCAGCCACTTGCTGATTGCGATGCTGCGCAGCCAAGGCATTCCCGCCAAGTTCGTCGCCGGCTTCGTGTACAGCGGTGAGGAATGGGTTGCGCACGCTTGGGTCGAGGCGGCGGTTGGCGGCAAGTGGGTTCCTTTCGACCCTACTTTCGATGAAGCAATTGTTTTGGACGGAACGCACTTGAAGTTCGCCGAAGGAAAAGACCAGAGTGAAATACGCGAGGAAATAACGGGCCGCGGCGTTGGCTTGGACTTGAGCACGGCTTCGATAACGCGGCGTTCGAACCTATCATTTTCTTCCAGGACGCCGTTCGAGAACCTGTTTGCCTTGACTGCCGAAGGGCCGTCGGAACAACTGGGCGAGGGTTCGCTTGCAGTGATTTCCGCCACTGTTTCAAACCTTGCGTCTAGAGCACTTGCCGCACCTTTGTCGATAGTCGTTCCAGAGGAAGCGCGAGTCGTGAGCAACAAGGACGTCTTGGTTTTTCTGGAGCCAAGCGAGTCGAAGCAAGTAAATTGGACGGTGGTGCTGCCGGCGTCTCTAGCGGAAGGCTATTCCTACACTTTTCCGGTCGTGGTTGAAACGCTCGGGGGGCAGGCGCAGGTAAACGTTTCGGCCAAGAAGGGTGGCGCAATAGCCGCTCTTTCTTCGCTGCAGTTGTCCGACTTGAGTTACTCTGCGGAGTCAAGCGAACTAAAGCTGTTGGTGAAAACCAAGAACGCGGGTTCGACTGCCTTCGACTCGGTTCGCGCGGTAGTCGCGCTTCAAGGCGCCGAAAGAGCGTCTGAATTCTCGTTGGCTTCCGGCGAGGAAAAAACCGTTGAATTCAGTTTCCCCGCCGCTTTACCGGGCTCGGTTTTGTCGGGAACCGTTACACTGATTGCGGGAGACTTGCGGCTATCCCGTCCATTCACTGTTTCCGTGCAGGACGTTCAATCGACTCCGTCGCCGCTGCAGGAAAACCAAGCTCCTTTGGCCGAACGCGACTGGTTCTTGTTCGCGGCCATTGCTATGGTTTTAATTATTGTTTTGCTCATACTATTCCTGAGGCGAAAGAAAGCCTATTCTGAATTTGAGCGGCCGTAGTCCAGCCTGGCTAGGACGTCAGATTGCCAATCTGGAGACCCGGGTGACTCTTTTTTCTTCAAAGGAAAAGGGAGTCCGGGACTTCAAATCCCGGCGGCCGCATTTTTTGTTGATGTGAAATGACTGCAAAACGCGCGAAACGAGAAAAACCCGGGGAAAAGAAGAAAGAGAAGGCAGGCACTTGGTTGTACGCGGCCGCAGCCGTTGCAGCCGTCGCCCTCGTCGCAGTATTGTTAATTCTTTTCTCGAACCCGTCCACTCCTGTGACGCCCCCGAGTAATTTTTCAAACGCTTCGGGCGCAGTGAAGCTGGAGTTGTTCGTGCGCGCGGGCGAGCCAAATGCAAAGCTGGCTCAAAAGACGCTGAAGACAGTCGTCGGCAACTTCGGTTCGGCAGTTTCGTTCCAGCCGTATTACCTCGTTTACTTCGACGGAACCGGCTTCAACGCTTCCGGCGGCAAGGCCGAAGTCGACCGCGCAAGGCACGAGGCGTGTGCGTTCAAGCACTTTCCGGCGACTTTCCTGGCTTACGCAGACTGCGTTAACGAAGGCGACTCGCGCGAAAACTGCGCTCGCTTTTCAGGAATAGACTTGCAGGCAGTAGCGGCGTGCGAGGACGGCGGCGAGGGAAGGGAGTTGCTTGAGCAAAGCAGCCGCGTTTCCCAGTACTTGAACGTTCGGCCCTTGAATTCGCCGACGCTTTACGTGAACACTACTTTGTTCCGCGAACGCATTACGGTAACCTCCGTTTACGAGGCGGTTTGCGCCGTAAACTCTAGTTCAGAGGCGTGCCGCAACGTTCCCGTTTGTTCGGCCGACTTCGAGTGCCCTGACGAAACTCGCGTAGGCAAGTGCGTTGACGCAGCGCTTCCCACGGCCGAGTGCGAGTTCTCGCAGCCGAACCAAGTCAACTTGACGGTAATAGACAGTTCACAGTGCGGCCCGTGCAATGCTTCCGACACGGCTTCCGACTTGCGTAAGCTGTTCAAAGGACTTTCAGTGACTACAATCGATTACGCGACGCCCGAGGGACAGGAAAAGGCGCGTTACTTCGGCATCAACGCCCTTCCGGCGTTCGTTTTCGACCAGTCAGTTGAAGGAGGCGAGTCGTTTGCCGCGCTGAGGCCCGCGTTGACTCAAGTTGGTTCGTTTTACGTAATCAACGCCGACGCAGTCGAAGTGCACCAGCTCATTTCCCGGAGCGAAGTGAATTCTTCGCTCGTGTTCTTCGCAATGTCCCATTGCCCGTATGCCGCCGTCGCCGAAGCGGTTTTGGCCGACGTCGCAAAAGCGTTGCCTTCGCTTTCGATTCAAGTCAAGTTCATCGCCGCCGTGGACGAAAACGGTTCGTTGATCGCGCCTGGAGGGGCACAGGAACTTGCTGAAGACAAGCGCCAGGCTTGCGTGCAAAAACTGTTTCCGCAGAAGTTCTTCAACTACACTCTATGCCGCGGCATGGATTTGAACGCCTCGTGGGAAGGGTGCGCAAGCGGTTTCAACGCCTCGCGCGTCACGGAATGCGCGGAGGGAAACGAGGCGGACGACATCCTGCGCCGCGACGTTGACTTCGCTTCCCAAGTCGGAGCTTCCGGTTCTCCCGTTTACTTGGTCAACAACCAAGTTCGTTTCTCGGGAGTTCTTTCCCAGGCCACGCTGGCGCGCTACGCGTGCGCGGCAAACGCCGGACTCGGCGGCTGCAACGCCACCCTGCCGCAGACGCCCCAAGACGCCGTGACGCAGGGGTGTGCAATGACTATTGCGCGGGGCGCTTGAGGAAAAGGAGTTAAATAGGGTCGTTGAAAAACTTCCGTAAACGGATTAGGGTTGGTTTTAATGGGATTTGTTTCTCTCGTCGGGTACGCGTTCGATGCCTACCGCCGCAACGTGAAGCTCATCAGCTTCTTCAGCATTCCGTTCCTGATTGTGTTTCCGCTTGTTCTCGCAATGCCTAACTTTACGGCGTTGGGCGGAATTTTCTTGCGCTTTGCCAGCATACAGCGCGACTTGAGTTTGTTCGACGGACTGGTGATTCTGGCGGCACTCGCCATTTCGCTCATATTGTTTTCGCTCGCAATCGTCGCGGTAAATCTTTTGATCAAGTCGCAGCGCACTCTGCTGCGTTTGACTACGCACGACATCGAGACAATCGAGTCGGGTACGTTCAAGTTGTTCTGGGTTTACGCAATAGTGTTCGCCTTCGTGTTTGCAGTGAACTACGCGCTATACGACTATGGTTTGCACACTACTCTCGGTGCGCTGATTTCTTTCGTTGCGGCGGCCGCCGTTTTCTTCGTGCCCCAGGCGATAGTGGTTGAAAACGTTGAACTGCGCCACGCGGTAGGCAGAAGCATGTCAGTCGCCCTGCGCCGCCTGCCTTACTTCCTCGGCCTTCTCGTCGTCGCGGGTGTTCTTCTGCTCGTCAACGCCTGGATTTTCCTTGAGATAGGCAACGGACTCGGCGAAGCGGCGTTGTACGCGCGCTACGCGGCAATAGTAGTCAACGCATTGTTTATCCTGCCGTTCATCGAGTGCCTCAAAACCCAGGTTTACTTGAGCAAGTACACTATTCTAGACTGATCATCTAGCAACGCCCGCAAAAAGGTAGTTTTCGCTTTGAGCAACATATTGGTACTCGCTGAAAAGCCGCAGGCGGCCGCGAAAATAGCCGCTGCCCTCGCCGAAGCCACTCCCAAGCAAGTGCGCAAGAAACAGACCTACTGGTTCGAGTTCGAGCGCGGCGGCAACCACCTGTTCGTCGTGCCGGCCGTCGGTCACTTGTACGGACTGCGTTCGACTGAAAAAGGCTACAAATACCCTTCTTTCGATGTAGAGTGGGCGCCGTCTTCCGAAATAAGCAAGGGAAGCGCGTTCACTAAAGACTACCTGCACAACATAGAGACGCTGGCGAAGAAAGCCGACGAATTCGTTGCCGCAACCGACTGGGACTTGGAGGGCGAAGTCATTGCCGCCAACATTCTCGAGTACGGATGCGGCGTAAAAAACCAGAAGAGAATGTATTTCTCGACTCTAGTCGCCGAAGACTTGGTCGACGCGTTCGAGAACGCCAAGCCCCAGGACAAGAAAGCAGTCGAAGCAGGCAGGACCCGTCACGAGGTCGACTGGATTTGGGGCATAAACCTCTCAAGAGCGTTAATGGCCGCCATAAAGAAAGCCGGCGCATTCCGAGTCATGAGCATCGGACGCGTGCAAGGACCCGCGCTCGCGCTTTTAGCCAAGAAAGAAAAGGAAATCGCTGCGTTCAAGCCCGAGCCATACTGGCAGTTGTTCGCCCACGAACTGCCTCACGAACTCAAGTTCTCCCACGAGGAAGACAAGTTCTTCGACAAAACAGTGGCGCAGAAAGCGTACGAAAACAGTTTAGCCGGACAAAAGAACGCGCGCGTCACTTCAGTTGAAAAGAAGGAGTACAAGCAAACGCCCCCCGCGCCCTTTGACCTGACTACCCTGCAGATGGAAGCATACCGCGCGTTCGGCTTGCCGCCGACCCAGACGCTTCAAGTAGCTCAAGAGCTTTACGAAGCCGCATTGATTTCGTACCCCCGCACTGCTTCCGAAAAACTTTCTGCGAAGCTCAACCTGCAGAAAATAATTCAAAAACTCGCCGACAACCCCGCGTACGCTGAATTAGCCAAAAAACTAATTTCAGGAAAGCGCTTCAAGCCGCACGAAGGCAAGAAGGAAGACCCCGCCCACCCGGCAATCCACCCTACCGGCCAAAAACCCGGTTCGTTACCGGACTACCAGCGCAAGGTATACGACTTGATAGCAAAGCGTTTTCTCGCCTGCTTTGCGCCGGAGGCAAGGCGCGAGTCTGCAACGGTCCGCATTGCGCTCGGCTCCGAGCCTTACTCGGTTTCCGGAGCGCGTACGGTTGAACTCGGGTGGATAGAGTTCTACGCGCCTTACGCCGAGTTCGACGAAGTCACGCTTCCGTCGTTCAAGGAAGGACAGGCAATACAGGTAACTAAAGTCGAAATGGTCGAAAAGCAGACGCAGCCTCCCAAGCGCTTTACGCAAGCTTCGCTGGTAAAGAAATTGGAGGACTTGGAGCTGGGAACAAAGGCGACTCGCGCAACCATCGTACAGACTTTGTTCGACCGGGGCTATGCAACTGGAAAAAGCATTGAAGCAACCCCGCTTGGAATGACTGTTTACGAAGCGCTTGACAAGAGCGCGTCGGAAATCTTGAGCGAGGACATGACGCGCGGCCTGGAAAAAGAAATGGATGAAATACAGGAGGGCAAGCAGTCTTCCGACAAGGTAGTGGCCGACAGCCGCAAGGAACTCTCTTCGATTCTGTCAAAATTCCGTCCCAAAGAAGAGGAAGTGGGGCAAGAGTTGTTGAAAGGCCTGCGCAGCACGCAGTACGCCGCAGCTGTGTTGGGCAAGTGCAACAAGTGTGAGAAAGGAATGCTGGTTGTCAGGAAAAGCAAGTTCGGTTACTTCGTGGGCTGCAACGCCTACCCCGAATGCCGCAACCTCTATCCTCTGCCGAAGGAAGCGATTGTAAAGGCAACCGGAAGAACCTGCGAAAAATGCAATACTCCTATTGTTACCGTAATCCGGAAGGGAAAACGGCCTTTCAGAATGTGCCTCGACACCAAGTGCGAAACCAAGAAAAACTGGGGCAAAAAGGAAGCAGCCGGGTAGCCGTTTTCTCATTATTTGTTTAGTTGTTTTACAGAAACGCTTTTAATTCTTTTTATCTAAATTTGTGATAGTATGATTACGAGATTAGATATGGCGCGCATGGAGCACTTGTTCGGCTCGCGAACTCGCGCCGCGCTTTTGGCGAAGCTCTTCGAAGAGCCCGGCGAAAGTTATTACTTGCGCGAACTCTCGAAGGAACTCGAGCTTGCGTTCAGCGCGGTGCACCGTGAAATGGAGAACTTGGAGCGGCTGGGGCTCGTGCTCGAAGAGCGCAGGGGACGCGAGAGGTTCTTCTGCGTAAACCAGGGTTCGCCGGTTGCAAGAGAACTGCGCCGCGTGTTCATTTGCGTGCGCGTCAGGAAGTG
>Ga0315286_10001025_pt1 | contig 24872 bp, 23 predicted proteins | sample YL17G10_0_MG_FD_205038 | JGI IMG/M metagenome (GOLD analysis project Ga0315286, IMG submission 205038) | Sediment microbial communities from Yellowstone Lake, YNP, Wyoming, USA - YL17G10_0 | ecosystem: Environmental > Aquatic > Freshwater > Lake > Sediment | place: USA: Wyoming | collected...
CAAGCTTGAGGAGCACGGCGCCGTACTTCCCCGCTCTCACAACGTCGCGGGATGGTTCGAAGGCTTCATGTGCGCTCTTCCTCCGGTCGCTCTTCAGCTGTTTCTCGAGGGACTGGAGTTTCTCCTGGATCCCCCGTATCTTTTCGGGGACCCGGTCGCACCCCGTTTTCAGGAGCGCGGACGCTTCCTCGAGAAGGGCCTCGCGTTTTGCTACGAGCTCGAAGGCCGCGACGTTCGTAATCGCTTCGACGCGTCTCACGCCCGCGGAGATGCCGGACTCCTTTACCAGCTTGAAGAGACCGATATCGCCCGTCATCCGCACGTGGGTGCCGCCGCAGAGCTCGGCGCTCAGGTCGTCTACCTTGATCACCCTGACCTTCTTCCCGTACTTTTCTCCGAACAGGGCCATGGCCCCCATCGACTTCGCGTCCTCCATGGAGAGGTCCTCGAGGACGCTCACCGGGTGATTCGCGAAAACGGCCTCGTTGACGAGCCGTTCCACCTCGCCGAGCTCGCCGGGAGAGAGGGGGGAATAGTGGTTGAAATCGAACCTGAGCCTGTCGGGAAGGACGAGGGACCCCGCCTGCCGGACGTGGCTCCCGAGGACCTTCCTGAGGGCGTAATGGAGGAGGTGGGTGGCGGTGTGGTTGGCCTGAATCATCCTCCGCCGCGGGGTTTCCACCGCGCCCCTGTAGGGCAAGTCCTTCACCTCGCCCGCTTCGAGGACCCCGACGTGAACGACCAGGTCGCCCGTCCTCTTCACGTCGACCACCCTGATCCTCGTCCCGTCGCCTTCGAGCAGGCCGGTGTCCCCCGCCTGCCCGCCCGACTCCCCGTAGAAGGGCGTCTTGTCGAACACGAGGAGAAACCGGTCCCCGTCCGGCTTGTACTTGACGAGCCTCATCCCCGAGAGCTCTTCGGAGCCGTACCCGGTGAACAGCGTTTTAACCTCTTCCCCTAGGGCGACCCACTCCCCCTGGTCGGCGCCGAGCTGAAACTTGGACGATTCTTTTGCGCGCGTGCGCTGAGCCTTCATCTCCCGCTCGAAACCTATACGGTCGACATCGAGACCCTCCTCGGCCGCCATGAGCTCCGTGAGATCGAGGGGAAAACCGTAGGTGTCGTGGAGGAGGAAAGCTTCCTCTCCCGGGAACGACCTCTTCCCCGCCTCCCTGAGCCGCCTCGCCGCCTTTCCGAACTCCTCTATCCCCCTGTCGAGGGTCCTGAGGAAGAGCTCCTCTTCGTTGAAGATCACGCGCTCGACGTTTGTTTTCCTTTCAGATAGGTCCCGGTACTGCCCTCCCATGACGTCGACGAGGGTCCCGACGAGGAGGTGGAGGAACGGTTTTCGCAGGCCGAGAAGCCTCCCGTGGCGGACCGCGCGCCTCAGGATCCGCCTCAGCACATACCCCCGTCCCTCGTTGGATGGGACGGCTCCGTCGGTGACGGCGAAAACGAGCGCCCTGATATGGTCGGAAACGACTTTTAAGGAGATGAGATGCTCGGGGCTCTTCGGCGAGACGCCCGAGATCTCCCCGAGTTTCTCCATGACCGGGACGAAGAGGTCGGTTTCATAATTCGACGTGACCCCCTGGAGGACCGCCGCGGCACGCTCGAGCCCCATGCCGGTGTCGACGTGCCTTGCGGGCAGACGGAGGAGCTTCCCGTCCGGCTGCCGGTTGAACTCCATGAAAACCAGATTCCAGAGCTCGACCACAGTCCCGGCGGCGGCGAGCGCGCCAAAGTCGCCCCCGTTCGACGTGCGGTAATCGTAGTGGATCTCCGAGCAGGGGCCGCAGGGTCCCGTCTCCCCCATGCTCCAGAAGTTCTCCTCGTCCCCCTTCTCGACGTCACCGAGCCCCACGATCCTCTTCTCGGGGACGCCGACGTTCTTGCGCCAGACGTCGAAGGATTCGCGGTCCGCTCCGTAGACGGTTACCCAGAGCCTGTCGGCGGGAAGCCCGAGCGTCGCGGTTACGAACTCCCATCCCCACTCGATCGCCTCCCGCTTGTAGTAGTCGCCGAAGGACCAGTTGCCGAGCATCTCGAAAAAGGTGTGGTGCCGGCCGTCCCTCCCGACGTCCTCCAGGTCGTTGTGCTTGCCGCTCGCCCTAATGCACTTCTGCACCGAGGCGGCCCTCTTGAAACCGGGGTTCTCGAGACCGAGGAAGATGTTCTTGAACTGGTTCATCCCCGAGTTGGTGAAGAGGAGCGTGGGGTCCCCCTGGGGGACGACGGTCGAGCTCGGCACGATCTCGTGCCCCCTTTCGCGAAAAAACCCGAGAAACATGCTCCTCAGCTCAGCCGAACTCCTCACTGTTCCCACCGCTTTCCCCCTCGCCGCCGAAATATTCCCTCATAAGCGCCCTGATGACGCCGAAATCGAACCCGCGCCCCCTGAGAAACCGTTCGAGCCTCCGCGCCGCGACCTCCCGCGGATAGGAAGCGAGGCTTTCAAGCCGTTTCCGGCACGCGCTCCTCGCGAGCTCCATCTCCGCGCCGGCACCGAGCTTCAGGTCGCACGCCTCCTCGATGAGCTCGTCTCGTATCCTCCGGCGCTTCAGCTCGTGCTCTACCCGCACTCTCCCCATGGGTTTGGACGCGAGTACGCCGTCGATCCACTTGAGGGCGAACGCCCTGTCGTCGAGGAGCCCTTTTTCTTTCAGAAGGGCCCCCACCCGTTCGACGCTCCTGGGGGTGAACCCCTTCTCGCGGAGCCGCGCCTCGAGCTCGCGTTCGGTCCTTTCTCTGTATGAGAGGAGGGTGTAGGCGTAATCCCGGGCCCTCGCGAGCTCGTCCTTCCCGATGAGCCGCTCCCGGAGCTCGTCCGAAACCTCGTCCCCGAGATGGAGACCGGATTCGAGGAGAGTATCGTTATCTAGAGAAAAGGCGTATTTCCCGTCAATATAAATCGAAACCCGGTGCGTGTTCCTCTTCTGCGGCTGGATATCGCTGATTCTCATCGCTCGTCACTATAGTATAAACACCCCCGCGATCGAATCAAAATAAAAACGTGCTTTTTCTTGACAAAGATCATGCCCTGTACTATCTTGAAACCTAAAACCTGGAGCCGAGATATGAATACGTCCGTTTGTAAAACGAGCCAGATTGACAAGAAGTGGTACCTGGTCGACGCGAGAGACAAAGTCCTCGGGAGGCTCGCGAGCTGTGTCGCTGCGGTGCTGAGGGGAAAGAACAAGCCGAGTTACACCCCCTTCATGGACATGGGGGATAACGTCGTCATCATAAACGCCGGCAAGATCAAGGTCACCGGCGGGAAACAGATGAAGAAGATATACTACCGGCATTCCGGGTACCCGGGGGGCATCAAGGAAACCCGGTTCGTGGACGCGATCAAGAAAGACCCAACGTTCCCGCTGAGGCAGGCGATACGGGGGATGCTCCCCCACAACAGGCTTGGGAGGAAGCAGATCCTCCACGTGAAGATCTACGCGGGGGATAACCACCCTCACGAGGCTCAGAAACCCGAGCCCCTCGATCTCCCCTAAGCGGTCCCCCGAAATGGGACGATGGACGATCGGGGAGCGCATGAAGGATTGAACACTTTTTGCAGAACGGAGGATTTTCGTGCCTGAAAATTTGATCGGTGCCACCGGCCGCAGGAAGACGGCTGTTGCGAAGGTCATCGTGCGCCCCGGGGCCGGCAAGATTACGGTGAACGGAAAGAGCGTAGAAAAGTACTTCCCTACTCAAAGCGATATATTGATCATACAGCAGCCGGTGGCGATCACCGACAACAAGGAAAAGTGGGATTTTCAGATCGTCGTAACGGGCGGCGGCACATCCGGGCAGGCCGGGGCGGTCAGGCATGGAATCGCCCGCGCCCTCTCGAAAGCCGACCCCACCTCCCGGATAGCGCTCCGCAAGGGAGGCTACCTCACCCGCGATTCCCGCATGGTCGAACGGAAGAAGTGCGGCCAGCCCAAGGCCAGAAAGAAATTCCAGTTCTCAAAGCGCTGATTCCCGTTTTGTTTTGGTGTTTTCGTCTTTCACACCCGTCCAGGCGAACCCCGGACGGGTTTTTTAGCACCTTCAGCCTTTGAGGTATTCAAGCATTTCGGTGTATCGGCCAAACACCTTCTCGGCGCCCTTTTTTGCGAGAAGATCCTCGTGGAACGCCCGTTCCCCCGGGTCGGAGCTCCCGCTTTCGTCGACGAACCCGATCGCCCGCGCTCCCGCTCTCAGCGCGGCCGTCATGTCGTCCGGCATGTCACCGACGTAGAAGACGACGCGCCGGGCGGCGCATCGGGCCGCAAATCCGCTCCTCGCAATCGCGAGCTCGAGCGAGAAAGGGTTCGGCTTTCGCAGGGGTCTTCCGAGCCGCGACTCCGCTTCCGCGATCTCGTCCTCCGACACGACCGCCCTGAACAAACGCCCGATCCCGTACTTATCGAGGGGGAAGCGCGCCTCGACGCCGGGCCTCCCCGTGGCGATGGCAAGCGCCGCGCGTGAGGCGATCGACGCCAGCTGGCGAGTCGACGGGATGAGGCGCTCGCGGCCGATGAACCCTTCGGCGGCGCAAAAGAGCGTCTTAAGCCCGTATATCCGCCGAAAAAGTTCCTCCCCCAGGTAGAGCTCCTGGAAAATCCGCTTCACCAGATTGCCGCTCCCCACGTCGCCGCGGTTGAAAAGGAAAGGTGAGCGCCGCGGCAATTCGTCGTCCGCGGCGCGCTCACCTGGCGGGCCCCCCGCCGGAACGCGGACCCGTCGGTCTTCCGCGCAGATTTCCCTGACACGCCTCTGCCCCACGCCCTCGAATACGCCCTCGACGTCGAACCGGTCCCCCATCGCCCTCACCCGGGCGAGCGTCTCCTCGTCGTCCCCTCCCCCGTCGGCGATCTCCCGCGCGCGGTCCGCGTGCATTTTGTTCACGGGGTCGAAATACCGACGGAGGACGACGTCGATGATCGCGTAGGTGAGGTCCCAGTCGTTGTTGAGGCCGCCGCTTTTCTTGACCGCATCCACGTCGCCGAGCGTGACCGCGTCGTCCGGCAGGACCGGCGCGCCGATCACCAAGCGGAGGTAGGTGAGAATGGAACGGCGGACGACCTCCCGGTAAGACCCTGAAACATCGATGAGCACGCCGTCCATGTCAAAGATGACGAGCGGTTTCACGCCGTTCATTTTTTACACCATCCCGTTTGATTCATCGAACACAATAATTCCCATAAGCCGGTCCGTCGTCAATCCCGGATCTCCACTCCGCGCCCTTTCAGGTAGGCCTTCGTCTCGGGGATCGTGAACTCCCCGTAATGGAAGATCGAAGCGGCGAGCACCGCGGACACCCCCCCTTCGGCGATGGCGTCGTAGAGGTGGGAGAGCGTCCCGCACCCCCCCGAGGCGATCACCGGGATGTTCACCATGCCGGTGATTTTCGCGAGGAGCTCGACGTCGTACCCGTCCTTCGTGCCGTCCCGGTCCATGCTCGTGACGAGGAGCTCGCCCGCCCCGAGCTCCTCGGCGCGCGCGCACCACTCGAGGGCGTCGATATCGGTTCTCGTCCTCCCGCCTTCCACCCACACCTTGAACCCGGCCCCCTCGCGCTTCACGTCGACGGCGACGACGATGCACTGGCTCCCGTAGTGGAGGGCGCCGTCGCGGATGAGGCCGGGGTTTCTCACCGCCGCGGTGTTTATCGAGACCTTGTCCGCCCCGGCCTTGAGGATCCTCCGCATGTCCCCGACGCTCCTGATCCCACCCCCCACCGTGAAGGGGATGAAAATCTCGTCGGAGACCTTCTCCACCACCTCGTACAGGGTCTCCCGCTTGCCGGAGGTCGCGGTGATGTCGAGAAAGACGAGCTCGTCCGCCCGGTCCCGGTCGTACTTGCGCGCCCACTCAACCGGGTCGCCCGCGTCCCGTATGTTTACGAAGTTGACCCCCTTCACCACCCTTCCCTCGTCGATGTCGAGGCAGGGGATGATCCGTTTTTTCAGCATCGCGGCACCCTCGCTTCCGAATGATCAAACGCTCAGAGAATCGGGAGACGTCGTGAAAGGGTTGATGATGAGGAGGTCGCCGATCTTGCCACGGTCCTGTAAATCCTCTGACAGGAGGTATCGACAACCGGTAACCTGTGCGGCGCCGACTATAAGGGCGTCCCACCAGGAAAGCGAATTTTGATCCTGGATTGTCCAGGCATGCTCGATGACGCGCGAATCGGTGACGACAGGCTGCCAAGCGGCAAACAGACGGATCTCCTCTCTTGCGGATTTCACGTTCAATCCGGGTTTTAATTTACGGGTGACCGTCACGTAGTACTCCTGGAGCACCTGATAACTGATCGCACCGCTCCTTGTATCCCACAACACCTTCATCCAATAAACCGCGAGCGGATGTTTCTGTTTCTCCGAGGAATCCCTGCTGTATACAAGCACGTTGGTATCAACAAAAACTCTACCGTTCATGGAGCGTCTCGCGGGAAGGGTATTTCTGGTCCGCCCCCTTCAATGCGCGGACTCCGAGCGACAGGTACTTCTGCCTCACGGTGAGGTAAGACTCCTCCTGGTGCATTTTTTCCTTCAAGATCTCTCCTACAAGTCGGGAGAGGCTCATGTCCATCTCCGCGGCCCGAACACGTGCCCAGTGTGCTACCTTTTCTTCCAGAGTGATAGTAACGTTTTTCATAACAAAAATATAGTGTAACACGAATTTCGTGTCAATTACATATTTACTCCTCTCCGGTCGGGTTCATCGACACACGCATGAAAATAACGATTATACTGCTGACATGAACGGCAGTTACGATTTTTCCAAGTTTTCCATTGCGTTTTTTGAAGGAGGCATGGTAAAGATAGCGTGTTTCATGGATTAAATGATAGTGAGTTCGTGCGGATCGCGTCTCAGAAAAGCGTAAAAGTCGCCTGTCAGTAACTTTAGTTGGCTTCTTCCGCCAGCTATTCGACAACTTTATTTGTCGCCTTCGACTTCGAAGCGATTTCTTTCACGCATAAAAAGCGGTAAAACCGCCGCGCCCTGCTTCGCGCTACTCTCCCCCGCCCCATGGCGGAGGGCATTTGGAAGAAACCGAGAGACACGCCGAGGAAGCATGATAAAACCGAGGCCCGCGTGACAGCTCTCACCCCTCACCCTTCAATCATGTACCCTACAAATTACTAATGAAAATAAATATGATATTTTTCCTTGACTTGACCCTTTCTATTGTTTATTGTACCAATATTATACATTTTGTATAGTTAGTGTATGCTTTACTATATCAAAAAGAGGGAGGTACAGATGAAAACACTGAAGTATTTGGCAATCGGTGTAGTTCTATTGTTCGCGTCGGTGGTTCCCATGTTCGCGGCATCCACGAGCACCTACTTGTATGTGTACGGGTTCCATTCGACACTGTTGTCCGTAACGGCCAGCGAATTGAATTTCGGCACCTTCACCCAAGTGAGCGGTTGGCAATTGGCGGATGCCAACATCACGGTGCTGGCGCCTGTCGGTGTGCCCTACAACATCGCGTTGAACGCAGGTTCGTACTACAACGGCAATTACCGAGGGATTTCGAGCGGCAGCAATAGGATGAGCTATTCAGTTTTCCAACCCAATCTTGCGTCCGAGTGGGGGGACAGCGACTTCGACAACACGTATCATTTTGGCGCGTCTGTTGCGGGAACCGGGGACGGGACTTCACAGGTGTACACAGCCCATGGTATGTTAAACACGAGCCAAGCCGTCGGCCTACCGAACTCCCAATACTTCGACACTGTGACCATCACGGTGTATTACTGATGATGCGAATTTAGTCCCCGTGAAAGCGTACAAAGCTTTTTTTCCTTCGAGAGCCTCTTTCAAAAAAGAGGCTCTCGGTGTATTATATATAACAAGCGCAACGGCGGGTTTTCAATGTATCCGGAGGGGGTGCTCATGCGGAAGGTTTTTTTCGCGATCGGGGCGATGATCCTATTCGGCGTTCCTCTTTTTACGGGTGCGGAAACCACAAACTTCACCGCGACGGCGAAGATCACGACAAAGGTTAAGCTTTCCGCCACCTCCATGAATTTCGGAGAAATGGACGACGCGGGGACCTATCGCGCGGAGGCTGTCATCAGCGTGGAAGCCCCAGCCGGCACCAGTTTCCATATCGCGATCAACGGGGGGCTCCACTACGCAGCGGGTTCGCGGTGGATGCAGGGGGCCGAGGGGCTCGGCCAAATCGCCTATCAAGTCTTCAAGGACCCGGGGTTTTCCCAGCAGTGGGGCGACGGCGATTTCGACGGCACCTTCCCCCAGGGGACGAGCCTCGCCGGCGTCGGGATGGGGCCCAAAACGGACTTCATCCCGTACGGCAGACTGGTCCTGCGTGAGACTCCGCCCCCCGGTTATTACCAGGACATGCTGACCGTCACCGTCCACTACTGATCCATCCGAAGGAGGTTTACAAACAATGAAGCCATCCCGCGCCGTTCTCCCCCTGCTTCTCGCCGGGGCTTTCGCATTCGGGGCCGCGCGCTCGCACGGCGGCTCTTTTTCCACGGCTCCCGCGAAGGTATTCCTCGACGCCGACAGGAAGAGCGCCGTTCTCAAGGTGTCCAACGAAGGAGAGGAGAAACTGACCATCCAGGCGAACGTCGTGAAATGGGCGCAGGACGAGAAGGGAAATGAACAGTTAATCGAGACCGACGAGATCGTTTTCTTCCCCCGGATCATGACCCTGGATAAGGGCGAGGAGAAGAGCCTTCGGATAGGGTTCGAGACGAAGGGCTCTGTCGACGTGGAGAAGACGTACCGGCTCTTTCTGCGGGAGCTTCCCGTGGTAAAGCCGGGGGAGAAGGCGCTGAAGGTCGCCCTGAGGCTCGCCGTACCGGTGTTCATCTCCCCGAAAAAAAAAGAAACGAAACTCGCGATGGGCGGTGTGGGAGTCGCCGAGGGGAAAGTGGTGGTGACGGTGAAAAACAGCGGGAACAGCCATGGGCTGGTGGAAAAAATCACCGTCGCCGGCACCGACGAGACGGGCGCCGCCGTTTTCAAAAAGGAGACATCGGGGTGGTACGTCCTCGCGGGCTCGAGAAAGACCTTCTCCGTCGACATTTTCGAAGAGGAGTGCAGGAAAACCCGGTCAATCAGGGTAACGGCGAAGCCTGAAGGCCTCGGTGCAATGGAAGCAACGGCGAGCGTCGACGGTGCAAACTGCGAAAAAGCGCCCGAGAGGTCGGGAACCAAGCGCCCCGACGAGGAGAAGGGCGACTGAGTTGCGCTGCTCACGGGCGGGTAAAGGGCGCTCTCCGAAACAGCGCCGCGTCTTGAATGGACGGCGTTTGTTCCCGTGCGGCAAGGCGATCCTGTTCGCGGGCGCCCTCGCCCTTCAGCTGCACCGCGCTTCCGCGGGCGCTGAAAGAGTCCCTCTGAAGGTAGTCGTCAACGAGGAGGAGAAAGGCGAGTTTTTCCTTCTTCTCGAGGATGACGGGGATGTACAGCTGCCGAGCGAGGACCTACGCTCCCTTGGGCTGGTGAAACTGCCCGCGGATGCCGCCGCAGTCGAAGGCTACGTCTCGTTGAATTCCCTCGCCCCGAAGCTTCGCTACACGATCGACGAAGCCGACGCAAGCCTCCGCATCACCGCCGACCCCGGGTTCTTCGAAACGCACGTTCTAGATTTGGGCCCCAAGAGGCGGGCGAACGTAATATCCGGGGAAGCGAGCTCGGTTGTCTTCAATTACGCGGTCGATTACAACGCCGGGAACGGCGTCGATTTTCTTTCGCTGAACCTGCCATTCGAAGTCGCCGCGCGGTACCGAGGGGCGCTCTTCCTGTCGAATTTCTCTTACGTTAAAACTGGTGCGGAAGATCGTTTCACCCGGATGATGTCGAGTGTGATTTTCGACGACCCTCGAAGGCTCGTTCGTCACACGCTGGGCGACTTTGTCGGATCTTCGGGAGAGCTGGGAAGCGTCGGAAATTTCGGCGGAGTGAACGTCTCGAAAAACTTTTCCTTGAACCCCTATTTCGTCCAAACACCCGACCTGCCGCTGAGCGGTGTGGCGCAGACTCCTTCCGAGATTGAGGTATACGTGAACGGCGAGCTGGTGAAGGAGGAAAAGCTTCACCCCGGCGGGTTCTCGATCGAGAATCTGCCGTTCATGTCCGGGGCGGGCAGCACGGCGATCGTGATCCGTGACGCCTTCGGCCGCGAAGAGCGGATTACGAACCCCTATTACTTCTCGCAGCTCGTGCTAAAAAAAGGTCTGCATGAGTACAGCTACAGCGCGGGATTCAGGAGGCAGGACTTCGGCGTGGAGAGCTTCGCGTATGGCGACCCCGCCTTTTTGGGCTTTCACAGATACGGCTTCAGCCGGCGGTTCACGGGGGGGCTCCACGGAGAGGCGGACGGAGACACGGTGAACTTCGGCCCAACCTTGAACGCCGTGACGGGACATGCCGGCGAGGTGTCGTTTGCCGGGGCGGTCAGCGCCGACAAAGGACGGTTCGGGAACGCGGCCTCCGCAAGCTACTCTTACAATACTCAGGGGTTTTCGGGCATGGTGTCATTAAAACAGTACTCGACGTGGTACGCCAACCTCGCCCTCGCCGCCGCCGATGTTAAGCCCCGCTGGGCCGGCTCCGCCGGCGTGGGACTCTACGGGAAACATTTCGGATCGATCTCCTTGAACGGCTCGTATGCGAAGCTGCATGGCGGCGGCCAAACGAACACACTCTTCGCGGTCTACAGCCACCTGGTTTTCAAGGAGGCGACACTCCTCGCGAGGGTGCAGAGGGTGGATGCTGGAGAGGTTTTCTACGAAGCTTTCTTCGGGATGAACGCCTCTTTTGGGCATAAAACCTCGGGGACCGCGTCGTTCGCGAACGAGGGCGGGAAGGCCCGGGCTTCCGCGAGTATCCAAAAACAAGCGCCCTCCGGGACGGGGTTCGGTTATTCCGCAGACATCGATGTCCAGGAGTCGTTAGGGCGGGCATGGGATGCCGACGGCGCGTTCTCCGCGTTGTACAAGGGACGGCGGGGCGAGTATTCGGGAGAGTACAGGAGGAGCGGAGGAGCGGACGCGTACAAACTCGGAGTTGCGGGGAGCATGGTGTTGGTAGATCATTCGGCGTTTCTGAGCAGGCCTGTCATCGACTCGTTCGCCCTCGTTAAGGTGAACGATCTCAAGGGCGTGGGCGTCGACCACAACAACGAAAAGGTTGCTGTAACGAACAGGCGCGGAGAGGCGGTCGTTCCCGATCTCATGTCGTATTCGGAGAACGAGATCTCCCTGACGGTAAACGATCTGCCCCTCAACTACAACTTGTCGGAGACGAACAGGTACGTCGCGCCTCCTTACAGGGGAGGAAGCTTCGTCCCGTTCGGCGTCGAGAAGATCCAGGCGGTCGTGGGAAAACTCTTCGTCGACATAAAAGGCAAAAAGACGCCCGCGGAGTTTGCGGGGTTCGAGCTCACGGTCGGTGGAAAAAAGACCGAGACCGTCGTTGGTACGGGGGGAGAGTTCTACCTCGAGAATGTCCCCCCGGGAACATACCAGGCCCGGCTGTTCACCGAGGAGTGGGAATGCGGGTTTGAGCTGACCGTTCCGGAGAGCGCCGAGATCGTGGTGGATCTCCGGGACATCGTGTGCGGGGAAGTGACCCAGAGAACCTCCGCGGATTGATTTCCAGGCAGCATGTTTACAAGAAAGTCGACGTTTCTCGTCGGTAAGAGCGGCCGGAAATAAGATAGGGAACAACTCGAGAACCTTTCTTAGCAAGCCCTTCCTAAATCAGACAATATCGGTACGGCACATTATGGAATTAAAAGACGTGACAGAACGGGCTTTTTGATTAGCAAAAATAACCGAATCAAAGGGGGCCCGGAGGTTTCTCCGAACCAAGGCTCTCCGTCCCGCACGCCCCGGCCCCCGTTTATCCCTGACTTTTTGGCATGAACTGTAAAAATGTTAGTGGAAAAAAATGGTGAAGCAGGAGAGGGGTTTTTCATAAATTACTGAATCAGGCTGTCGCCATTCTGTAAAAGCCTGCACGCGTCCCTCACGGAGAGCTTGCCTTCGTAGATCGCCTTGCCGGCGATGACCCCGGTCACACCGAAGGGCTCGAGGCTCTTTATTCGTTCGAGATCCTCGAGGCTCGAGACCCCCCCGGAGGCGGTCACCTCGAGCCCGGTGCGAACGGCCATGGCCTTCAGCTCCGCGAGGTTCGGCCCTTCGAGCGTCCCGTCGCGAGCGATATCGGTGTAGATGACGCGGGTGAAACCCATTCGAAGCGCGCTTATGCCGGCTTCGAGTGCCGGAAGACCCCCGCTCTCAGTCCACCCGGAAACCCGCACCACCCCGTCCCGCGCGTCGATCCCGGCTACGAGGCTGCCGCCGAACTCCCGGACGAGCTCCCGGGTGAGTTCGGGCTCCTTTACGAGAACGGTGCCGAGAATCACGTATCGAACACCCGCGTCGAGGAGGGCGCGAATTCTCTCCCGCCCTCTCACCCCGCCGCCCGTCTCGACCGGGATGCCCGACTCCTTCGCGATTCTTTCGATCACCCTGAGATTTCCTGCTCGCCCGCCCGGACCGCCGGATCCCGGTTCCCCTCCTCCGTCACGCGCGGCGTCCAGGTCGACCACGTGGAGCGCTTTTGCCCCCTCGTCCCTGAAGCCACTGGCGACCTCCACCGGATCGCCCTCGTATTGGACCTTTCGCTCGAAATCACCCTGGTGAAGGCGAACGCATCTTCCCCCGATGAGATCGATGGCGGGTATGAACAGCATATCGATACCTCTTTCGGCGGGCGGTCAAACTCGCGTCTCAGTCAGCGCGGCGAAGTTTCTCAGGACCCTGAGCCCCTGGTCCTGGCTCTTTTCCGGATGAAACTGTGTGCCGAAGACGTTCCCCCGGCGGACCGCCGCGGTGAACCTGCCGCCGTGGTCGCACGCGCCCACCTCGTGCAGCGGATCGTCCGGCGTCCCGTAGTAGGAGTGCACGAAGTAAAAATCCGCCCTCTGCGGGACCCCCTCGAAGAGAGGGCTTTCCCTCACCACCTCCACCGCGTTCCACCCCATGTGGGGCACCGGCCTGTCGGGGGGAAATCGCCTGACGCGGCCCGGTATGAGCGCGAGCCCTTCCGTGAGCCCGTGCTCGTCGCTGTCGCCGAAGAGGAGCTGCATCCCTAAGCAAACCCCGAGGAGGGGCTTACCGCTCCGGGCGTGCTCCAGAACGGCCCGCCAGAGCCCATTGCGCTTCAGCACCTCCACGGCCTTTGGGAAGGCGCCGACCCCGGGGAGTACGAGGGATGCGGCCTTGCCGACGTCCAGCGGGTCGGTGGTGACCCGCACCTCGAACCCCTGGGTCACGAACCCCCTCGCGATCGATTTGATGTTGCTGATGCCGGCGTCGATGATCGTGATCACTCCAGGGTCCCCTTCGTGGAGGGGATGTCCCCCGGCGGGAAGACGACCTCAGAGGCGTCGTAGAGGGCCCGGCCCAAGGCCTTGAAGGCGGCCTCCACGACGTGGTGGGCGTTCTTCCCGCGGATCAGGTCGACGTGGAGGTTTATCCCCGCGTGTATGACGAAGGCCCTGAAAAACTCCTCGATGAGCCGGGCGTCGAAATGAACGACCATCGGCTGATCGATATCGATTCCGTAGTGGAGGTACGGCCGGCCCGAGAGGTCGATGCACACGCGCACGAGCGTCTCGTCCATCGGGAGGCAGAGGGAGGAAAACCGTCTGATCCCCCCTTTTACACCGAGGGCCTTCCTGAAGGCGTCTCCCAGCACGATACCCGTATCTTCGACGAGATGGTGGAAATCGACCTCGATATCCCCCTCCGCGTGTATCGTGAGGTCGAACCTCCCGTGCTTCGCGAAGAGCTCGAGAAGGTGGTTGAAAAAGGGGATCCCGGTGTTTATCGTGTAGCTCCCCTCCCCGTCGAGGTTGAGGGTGAGATCGATCTGCGTCTCCTTCGTCTGCCTTTCCACGCGGGCCGAGCGCATCTGTTCCATGGGTCATTTCCTCCCTTTTCCCTTGTCTTTTAGCCTGAAAGCGACAGACCTGGCGTGCTCGTGAAGGCCCTCGGCCTCGGCAAGACACGCGGCATGCTCACCGAGGGCGCCGAGGCCCCGGTCCGATATTTCGATGACGCTGCTGAACTTCAAGAAGGTCAAAACGCTCAGGGGCGAGAAGAAACGGGCGGTCCCGGAGGTGGGAAGCACGTGGCTCGGCCCCGCGAGGTAGTCTCCGAACGCCTCCGCCGTGTTTTTCCCCATGAACACCGCTCCCGCGTGCCGGACGCCCCCAAGAAGATCTTCGGGCCTCGCCGTCTGGATTTCGAGGTGCTCGGGGCCGAACCCGTTCGCAAGCGCCAGCGCGCACTCCTCGTCTTTCACGACGTAGATGCGCCCCGACCTCCGGAGGGCCTTTTCGACGATCTCCCTCCGCTCGGACGAAGCGAGCAGCCCTGCGAGGGCGTCTCTCACATCCAGCGCGTGCTTTTTCGACCAGGTCACGCAGACCGCGCGCGCGTTCTCGTCGTGCTCCGCCTGGGCCATGAGGTCGACGGCGGCAAGCACGGGGTCCACCGACCCGTCGGCGATGATGAGCACCTCGCTCGGGCCGGCGATCATGTCGATGTCGACGGCGCCGTAAAGCAGTTTCTTCGCCGCGGCGACGTAGATGTTCCCCGGCCCCACGATCTTGTCGACCTTGCGTATCGTCTCCGTCCCCAGCGCGAGGGCGGCGATCCCCTGGACCCCCCCGACGCGAAAAACGTCGGCGATTCCGCCGATCTTCTTCACGGCGAGGCAAAGCGGCGAAGGCGGGGCAAACGAGGCCGGCGGGGAAATCAAAGCGATCTCGCCCACCCCCGCCACAAGGGCGGGGACGGCGGTCATGACGAGCGTCGAGGGGTACGAGGCCTTTCCGCCGGGGATGTAGATCCCCACGCGCTCGATGGGAACCGTCCTTTTTCCCACCCTGTTCCCGAGTTCGTCGATGTAGATCCACCCCCCGAAGCGGTCCCCCTCGATTTCCCGCTCGTGGAAACGTTTCACCCGCTCCACCGCAACATCGAGGGCCAGGGAGACCGCGGGAACGACCCCGCGGGAATATTCCTCGATCTGGGCGCCGTCGACCCGTAAAGTGCCCTTCCTCGAGCCGGCGGGGCCGCTCTCGAGCGCGGACCGCGAGCCGGGCGAACCGGGACCCGGACCGCTCAAGGGCCTGGCCGTAACCGAAGGGCTGGAAAGGTCCCAGCCGTCAAAGCGTATGGTATGCTCGAAGAGCGCCGCGTCGCCCCGCCTGGCGACGTCGTCGACGATCGCGCGGACCTGATCTTCCACCTCCCTCGGGAAAGGAATCCCCCCGGCGCGGAACCGGGCGGAGATTTCGGCGGGGTTCATCGCCGAGATATCCTCGATCGTTATGTAATCGTCCATCCTCCCGCTCTCTGCCCCTCCCCCCGTTGAATCGTGGTCCACTCTCAATATAAGGGCCAACCGAAATAGGGGGCAACCACATACTATGGCTCTTATTTTCTTGTCGCGCCGGGGATATCTTGGTATCTATTACTGGTCACCTTCGGCACGGGGATTTTTTTTGAGATATTTCAGCGCAGCGCTCTTTGACCTTGACGGCCTCCTTGCCGACACGGAAGACCTCCACGTTATGGCCTACAGCTCCGTCGCGCGGCATCTTGGGATCGACCTTCAAAAGGAGTACTTCAACAGTTTCATCGGCGTCGCGACGAGGGAGAACGTGTGGAGAATGATGAAGGATTTCGGGATACCCGACAGCAGGTACGACGAGATCCTGAGTCTCCGCTACGACGCGTACCTCCAGATCGTGAAAAAGACCCCCATCTTTCCCATGGATGGAGCCCTCGAATGCATCAGGAAGGTCAGGGAGAGGAGGATGAAGCGGGCCCTCGTCACTTCGTCCTTGCAGGAGCACGCCGTCGCCGTGCTCGACAACATCTCCGCGCACTCGGGTCTCGAGGAGAACCTCCTTCGGTTCTTCGATGCCATGGTGTTCATCAATTCGATCGAGAGGCCGAAACCGGAGCCGGATATGTATCTCGAGGCGCTGAAACAGCTCGGCACCCCGGCCGGCGAGTGCATCGCCTTCGAAGACTCCGAATCGGGCGTGGTCGCGGCCAAGCGCGCCGGGATCTTCACCGTGGCGATACCGAACGCCCACACGCGCGGCCAGAACTTCTCGACGGCGGACATACGGGCCTCCTCCCTGAGAGAGGTCGCCGCGTCCGTGCTCTGCAACTGAAGCGTAATTAGGGAGCGTGAGGCGCGGTGAGAACGATCGGCGTCGGTTTGTCGGCGGGAGATACAGTCACAGAGGACGTCCTCCGGGAGATCGACTACGTCGAGATCAAAACGATCACCGAAGAGGAAGCGAAGCAGTACAGGGCGAGGACTCGCAAGCCCCTCTTTTTTCACATCCAGTACACGGGAGACGGAGGTCACTACCTCCCGGCAGTCATGGATTTCGAGCCTTACACCGCCAAACTCTCCGCGGCGTTCGACGCGGCCCACCCTGTCTTTTTATCCGTCCACTTCGGTCTCTGCTCCCCACGGGTGCGCTTCGACGCCGAAACCCACGTCGCCGTCGCGGAGGCGCCGCCGTTCGCGAAAGAAACGATCCTCGCTTTTATCGAAAAAAATCTCCGGACCCTGAAGCGCGTCTTCCCCCGCACGCCGCTCCTCATCGAAAACGTCGAGTTCGTCCCCGAGGCTTTCTCGAAGGGTTCATACCGGTATGTTCAGGAGGCCGGCTTTTTCAGCGAGCACGTCACCAGGTGGCACGGGATGGGGCTGCTCGACGGTGCCATCTTCGACGTCGCTCACGGGCTTATCACGGCGGGTAATCACCCCTCCTACAACGGGCTGGGCGGCGATCCCGTGGAAACGGATGAGGGGTATATCGGCAGGCTGGGATCCGCGACTGACATATTCCGGTATTTCGCCGATTATGTTTCGCGGATGCCCCTGCACCTCGTGAGGGAAATCCACATCTCGGGCCCGACGCGGCTTGCGAACGGGATGTGGGTCGACTCGCACCGGGAGGTCGGGGAAACCGAGCTTCGGGCCCTCAAAATAGTCCTTGATGTACTGAAGGTAAAAGGTGTAGAATATCTGCCGGTCACCCTCGAGTACGCGAAGGACCTGCGAAAAGTGATTCCCCAGGTCGCGCGGCTCAGAGAATGCCTGCGTACGCATTTCCTCTAAGGATTGCTCCATGTTCAAAAAAGTTCTGATAGCAAACAGGGCGGTCATCGGCTACAGGATACTGAAGACGCTCAAGCGGAACAAGATCCACTCGGTCGCCGTCTACACCCCGGGGGACGAGGCTTCCCTCCACGTCAAGGAGAGCGAGCAGAGCATCTGCATCCGGGCGTACAACGAGATCCCCGAGATCATATCGGTCGCGGAGGCGTACAAGGTGGACGCGATCCACCCGGGCGTCGGGTTCCTCTCCGAGAACATCGACTTCGCGAAGGTGGCGGCCCACTCCACGGTGTTCATCGGCCCGAAATCCACCCACCTCTCCATGATGGGGAGCAAGGTGATGGCCCGCAGAATAGCCGAGGAGGCCGGGCTCCCGATCACCCCCGGCTCGAAGGAGTTGGTAAAGACCGAAAAGGAGGCCCTCCAGGTGGGGAGCTCGATCGGGTATCCCCTCATCGTGAAGGCGGCGGACGGCGGCGGCGGTATGGGGATGGAGCGGGTGATGAGGGAGGAGGACCTTGCCCCCGTCTTCGCGAGGGTCCGGGAGCAGGCGAAAACCCTCTTCAAGAGCGACGCCGTTTTCATCGAAAAACTCATATATCCCAACAGGCACATCGAGGTGCAGATCCTCGGCGACAGCTACGGGAACGTCGTGCACCTCGGCGAGAGGGACTGCTCGATCCAGCGGAGCCACCAGAAGCTCATCGAGTTCTCTCCCGCCCAGATCTCGGGCGAGCTCAGGCAGGCCATCACCGACGCCGCCGTGAAGATCGCGAAGGCAGTGGGGTACACGAACGCGGGGACCGTCGAGTTCCTCGTCGACGAAAAGGAAAACTTCTACTTCATGGAGATGAACACGAGGATCCAGGTCGAGCACCGCGTAACGGAGATGGTGTACGGAAAGGACCTCATCCACGAGCAGATAAGGATCGCGGCGGGGGAGAGGCTCGGGTACGCCCAGAGCGACCTGAACAGCAGGGGGTTCGCGCTCGAGTGCAGGGTGAACGCCGAAGACCCGGAGAAAAACTTCGAAGCATCCCCGGGGACTATCACCCGCTTCATCCCGCCCGAAGGCGAAAATATCATCGTCGACACCTTCATCCCCGTGCTCGACAATGACGGGACCTACCAGATATCCACCGCCTACGACTCGCTCCTCGCGAACGTGATCGTCTGGGGGAAGGACATGAGGTCGGCCGTCGAGCTAATGGAGACGTCGCTGAACCGGTTCGTCATAGAGGGGAAGGGAGTGAAGACAACCGTGCCCTTCCACCTCAACAAGATAAAGGAGCTCTGACGGAGGAAGCCCCATGGAAAAACAAGTCGAGCTGAAGATCGGCGCAAAGACCATGAGCGCGGTTCTCAACGACGGCCAGACCGCCGATCTCTTTTTCCGGATGCTCCCCATGAAACTCGCCCTCGCCCGGTGGGGCGACGAGTACTACGGCGACTGCGGGCTCAAGGTGAAGGCGGAACGGGGAGCGAGGACCGAAATGGAGGTCGGGGAGCTCGCAGTGTGGCCCGACGGGAGCGCTCTCTGCATATTCTTCGGCCCGACTCCGGCGAGCACGGGTGACGCGCCGAAGGCGGCCTCCCCCGTGAACCCGATCGGAAAAATCGTCGGCGACGTGTCGTTTCTCAAGAAGCTCGGCGGGACGATCACGGTCGAAGTGACCAACAAAGTCTGAGGAGCGGCCACGAGACGATTTTCGACTGGCTCGAAGGGAAGTACGTCGACGAAAGGCTCAGGAAGGCCTACGGCTCATGGGACCTTTTCCCTCCCCTTGTCTTCGTGTCCTTAGGGGTGAAAGGGGATTTCTCGAAGGAGCCTTATTCCGAGTCCTTCCCCTTGAGAAAACCCATCGACGTCGCCGGCGAGCTGTTCGGCCGCATCACCCTCACCAACAAAAGCTTCGATAGGACGCTCGCTCCCGCGGGTAGATCGGTCTTGAGCGTGATGATCCCCGCGAAGTTCGAGACGTGGGAGAAGCTCGACGCCGACAAAAAACGGTACCTCGCGGAGAAGAAGAAGATTGCGGAGGCCGTCGATGTCAGGACGCCGCTCACCTTCGCGCGCTACACCGGAACCTGGAAAGGCTCCTACGAGGGGTGGCTCCTGAACCGCAAGACGATGCCCAAGAGGCTCCCGCTGACCCTCCCGGGGCTTGCCGGTTTCTCCATGGCCGGGCAGTGGGTTTCGCCGGACGGAGGTCTCCCGGGCGCGGTCGATCCTACCGGCACACCGTTCTTGACAAACCACCCCCGCCTGCTGTATAGTGCACTCCAATGATACACAATGGTCGCCAGGGCTGAAAATTTTGCCTTGTGCGATACACTTACAGCGCAGGTGGGACCGTGAAAAAGTACATCATCCTTGTTACCGCCATCTTCTGCATTTTCGCTTTCAACCTCGGTTTCTCCGAAATCTTTGTGAGCTACAAGTCCGGCCCTTCCCAGGCCGACCTGACCGGCGCGGGAAAGTGGAAGGAGACGGCGCTCGACATGGAGCTGACCCGCGCTTCGTTCGTCAGGACGGGAGCGAACGGGGGGCTGGAGCTCACGATCGACGACGAGGTCGTGTCGGTGGGGCCGGGCAGCCTCGTGAAGGTAAGCGACATCGTCGCAAAACTCGGTGAAAAGAAGAAGCTCGGCGTGGCAGGCGGCGTGCTGAAATACGCGAAAGCCGCGGCGAAGGGCGGAGGCGGGCCGGGTTCGACCACCATCGCGGGCGTACGGGCGAAAAAAGTCGAAAGCACCGAGCTTGAGTGGTTCGAGGAAAGCGGGGAGGATTCGGAGAGCGGCGCCGGCGTGAGGGAAGAGCTCGAGAAAGGGAAGGCGCTCTTCGCGCGGGGAAGCTACACCCACGCGATTCAGGTCCTTCAGGCTCTGTTCGCCCTTGAAGAGGCGGCCCCCCTCAAGGGCGAGATCTCGTACTACGTGGGGGCGGCGCTCTTCCACAGCCTGCGCTACGGGGATTCACTCTCCTACCTCGAGCTGAGCGCGGCCGACAGGCAATCTTACTACTACGAGCCCGCGCTCATCCACTACTCCCTCGCCGAGTACTTCGAAAAAGAGTACGCGCAGGCGATAGAGGGGTTCACCCGCTACGGGCAGACCGACCCCCGGGGAGAGATGAAACCCTACGCTGTTTTCATGATCGGGATGTGCTACAAGGAGATGGGCGACACCCGGGAGGCCGAGAGGTACTTCCGAGAGATAAAGGAGAACTACCCCGAATCCGAGATCTACACGAACGCTCTAGAAGAGATGAAGGGGTTGTGAGGGGGAAACGTTCATTGGAGGACCGCCCATGTTGAAAAAAGCCGTTATCGCAATCCTGATGCTTACCTGTTTGATCTGCGCCGAGGCCGGCTACGGTGCCGTCGCGACCTCCGATGGAAGCGCGGCATACGGCGAGAAAAATAAACTTTCGGCGCTGTCCTTCAATCTCTCGCCGGCCGCGCTCATTCCGTTGGGCGAGAGCTCCGACCTGTACAAGGTCGGGTTCGGTGTGGGGCTCGCGGGTGAATACCAGCTTAAAAGCAGCAAACTCTTCTTCCTGAGCGGCAACTTCGGGTACGGGCTCGCCCCTTTACAGGCCGACCAGTCCCTTTCGCTGCTGTCCCTGGGGGCAGGCGGAGGGGTGAAGCGCGGGCTCACTGAGAAGCTCTCGCTGAAGGGATTTGTTCACGGGGGGGGCTATTTCGCCTCCCTCTCCGACTCGGGCGGGTTCGGGGAATCGACCGCGATGAACCCCTACGTGACCGTGGGCGCCGGGCTCTATTACCAGTTCACCCCCGCGCTCAGCGCCGGTATCGAAACCGGGTACAAAAACTACTTCGGGCTCTACAACGGGGTCTTGGCAGCCTTGGGATCGGTCCTCCACATCGGCGGGATCAAAAAAGCGGAAAAAAGCCCCGCCGGCGCCACCCCGCCCGCGGGAAACCACATCGAGCTGCTCAACCTAGAGTTCGACGACGTGTTTCCCGTCTTTTTCAAATATTACGACCAAAACCCCATCGGAAAGGCGACGATCCGAAACAGGGAGAAGGAACCGGTGACGGACATTTCGGTGAACCTGTTCGTAAAGCAATACATGGATTCTCCGAAGAAATGCCTCGCGCCGGCCGCCATGGGCCAGGGCGACGCGCAGCCGGTCGCCCTGAGCGCCCTCTTCACCGAGAAGGTGCTCGAGATAACGGAAGGGACCAAGGTCGCAGCCGACATCACCGTCGACTACAAATACAACGGCAGGCAGTACCGCTACACGCGGGTGGAAACCCTCAGCCTTTACGACCGCAACGCCACCCGGTGGGACGACGACCGAAAAGCCGCCGCCTTCGTCACGGCGAAGGACCCCGTGGTGCTCCGCTTCGCCAAAAACACGGCCGGGCTCGTCAAGGGATCGGGGTACCAGGCGGTGAACCAAAACCTCAAGCTGGCGATGGCGATCCACGAGTCGCTGCGCCTCTTCGGGATGAGCTACGCCGTCGATCCCACCTCCTCCTACGCCGAGTTTTCGAAGAACAAACAAGCGGTCGACTACCTCCAGTTCCCGAAGCAGAGCCTCGCGTACAAAGCGGGCGACTGCGACGACCTTTCGATCCTGTTCTGCGCCCTTCTCGAATCGATCGGGATCGAGACCGCCTTCATCACCACCCCCGGCCACATCCACATCGCCTTCTCGACCGACATGGGCCCCGGGGACGTGAAGAAGAGCTTTCTCCGGAACGACGACCTGATCATCCACGCCGGCAAGGCGTGGGTACCAGTGGAGGTCACGGCGGTGGACCGGGGGTTCGTCAAGGCCTGGGAGCTGGGCGCCAAACTCTGGAGGGAGGCCTCGGGCCAGGACAAAGCAGGGTTCTACCCGGTGCGGGAGGCGTGGAAGGTGTTCAGCCCCGTTGGGCTCCCCGGTGAAGGGGAGACGCTCACCCTCCCGGTGGAGGAGGAAGTCTTGAACGCCTACAACCGCGAGGTCTTCGCCTTCGTGGACCGCGAGATCTCGCCCCAAGTCTCGAGCCTCCAGGCCGAGATACAGAAGAGCGGCGGGAGCCCGCGCCTCATAAACAAGCTGGGCGTCCTCTACGCCAGGTATGGGCTCGTCGACAAGGCCGAGAAGGAGTTCATGAGAATACTCGAGAAGAACAAGGATTACGTGCCCGCCCTTCTCAACCTCGGCAACATCAACTTCATGCGCGAAGATATGACAAAGGCGAAGGTTCTCTACGACAAGGCCGCCGCAGGCGACCCCGACAACCCGGACGCCCTCCTCTGCGTCGCGCGGGTGAACCACGAGCTCGAGAACTACGACATCGTGAGGACCGCTTTTCAAAAGCTGAAGGTGCTCGAACCGGAGCTCGCGGCAAAATACGCCTATCTCGACCTCGGGGCCGACGATGCGACGCGCGCGGCGAACAGGGCGGGTGTCAGAAACGTCGTCGAGTGGTCGGACTGAAAAAGGGGGGAAGGGATGAAAGGGCAAAGAGCGATGGAGAAACTAGGGGTGAACGAATACACAAAAAAAGCCGCCGTCACGCTATTCATTCTCGGCGCGCTTTTTCTCTCCGGGTGCCAGGTCCAGCTCCTCGACACGGTCAAGCAAATCGTCGAGTTCGCGAACAGGAGCGACAAAACGGCTCCCGAGGTGGTCTTCACGTCGCCTCAGCATCTTGACCTCGACTGGCCGAGAAACAGGGCCATCACCGTTACCTTCAACGAGGATATGGACCCGGCGACCGTCACTTCCTCTTCATTCACGGTATGGGACGGCACAAGGAACGTGAGCGGGACCGTGGTTTTTCACGAAGCGACACGCATGGCCATTTTCGATCCCGACGCAGACTGGAGCCACATCAACTACACGGCCACCGTTTCCATCGGAACAAAAGACCTTGCGGGAAACGGGCTGAAGACCGGCTATTCATGGCTTTTCGGAGGCAGTACCGGCGCCGACGGGACTGCGCCGACGGTGATGCAAACCGTCCCCGCTGATTTGGAGACCCTCGTAGGCATCAACTCTTCGATAGGGGCTTACTTCAACGAACCCCTCGACCCTACGTCGATCGACGGGACGAAGTTCACCCTCACGTATAACGCCCCTCCCCCGGGGACCGGCGTAAGCGGCGTCGTCACCTACGTCGACGCGGGACACGTGATGGTTTTTACCCCGGGTTCGAACCTCGCCCTCTTGAAAATTCACACCGCAACGATATTCGCAGGGGTCCGGGACCTCGCCGGAAACCAGCTCGCCGCGAACGAGATTTGGTCGTTCACAACAGCGAACGCAGGCGACACGACTCCTCCTATTATTGTTTTGCCGACCGACCCGAACGACGGCAACATCGATGTACCGGTGAATTCTTCCATCAACATTACCTTTAACGAGCCGATGAACCCGTCGACGATCAACAATTCCACGATCCTGCTCAGCCGTTCGGGGACGCCCGTCGTAGGGATCGTGAATTACAACTATGCGACCAAGACGGCTTCATTCGTCCCATCCGCACCGCTCGCATATCTCGAGGTCTACACCGCGCGGGTCACGACGGCGGTCGAGGACGTGTCGGGTAACCCGCTCGCCGCGGAACACGCGTGGTCTTTTGTCACCGTGGCGAACGACACCAACACAGCTTCGGTTACAACGACTATCACGGACTTCGGGAATGGGTCCGGCGGCGGCGAGCTTCAGGCGACGATCCATTTCGCGGACCAGTCGAATATAGAGATCAACCGCCTCACGGAGTACCATTTCCTCGTGGAGGAAAGCGTGCAAGGCGGGCTTTTCAACCCCGTCAACTCATGGAGGGTCAGCCCGGGCGCCGTTTTCCAGAAAAAGTCGGTGGCGATCCTCTTCGACGATAGTTACAGCATGTATTGGTTTGAACCAGACTACAAACAGGCGGTGATGAGCTTCCTCGGATCCCTGGGCCCCGGCGACAGCGCGGAGATCATCCATTTTATAAATATAAATCCAGGTGTCGATAACATATCGGTGTACCCGCCGGGAGGCCCGACGGCCGACAAATCGAGCTTGCTCAGCTATGTGGGCGCCCGTACATGCTCCCCGATGAACAACTACACTCAGCTGTGGGATGGAATCGGGAAGGGTATGACCGACCTCGCCGCGCAGCCGTTCGACGTCCTCAGGGGTTTGAAAGCGGTGCTCGCCTTTACGGACGCATACGTAAGTAACACCTACAGCTTTGCATGGGACTACAACAACTGTTTGACTTTTTCACAGTCTAACAACATCCCGGTGTACGTCATTGCGTTTGCCGATGCAAATTCGAATTTCCCCTACTTGAATCTTGGAGGTTTTACATCCGGGTTCGTTAAGCAGACGGCAAACCCCGTACAGGTACAAAGTTTCTATCTCAGCGCCGTTTCGGCGATGAACGGAATGCTTCGCAACGTGGGGGTTTACAACCATTCCTGGACCACCACGGGAACGGTCGGCCAGACAGTGACGGTGAGAGTCACGGTGAACTACGTCACCACGGGCGGTTCTTTTACCGATACCGCCACGTCGAGCTACACTTTACCATAAACAACACAAAAATTATTTCGCTGCGGCCGCCCTCGTCACCGGGGGCGGTTTTTTTTATCGCGGGGCACGGAATCGACCCCCGCTTCGGTGATTTTCGCCTGCTTCACCTTGCGCGGGG
>Ga0315286_10001027_pt1 | contig 24852 bp, 15 predicted proteins | sample YL17G10_0_MG_FD_205038 | JGI IMG/M metagenome (GOLD analysis project Ga0315286, IMG submission 205038) | Sediment microbial communities from Yellowstone Lake, YNP, Wyoming, USA - YL17G10_0 | ecosystem: Environmental > Aquatic > Freshwater > Lake > Sediment | place: USA: Wyoming | collected...
CGGGTTGAAGTACCTGCGACGGGCACGAGCTGACACACACGTGACAAGCAGTGCAGCTTTGCGAAAGCTGTTTGATGCTGACCGAACCGGGGGGAGAAACGGGAAATTTCTTATACACCGGGACAGTACTGTCTTTCTTCGGCTTGATGACCTTTGTCGTGTCCTTGCGCGTCTCCGAGCCAAGGAACAGGAGCGAAGTCCCGAGCAGGAAGGATCGACGGGGAGCATCGATTGGCTCGAGTTTCGGCCTTTTCGTTCGTACCGACATCGTGAAGGAAAGTCCTGCCGAAGGGCAAGCCGTGAGGCAATTGTAGCATCCGACGCAGCGCTCGAAATCAACTGTCTTCTTGTTGCGGTCAATGCATCCCGCTTTGCAGACGCGCTGACATAATTGACACCCCTTGCAGCTTTCTTCGTCGATGACAATGCGGACCAGAGAGAATTTCGAGAGGATTCTGAGAAGTGATCCGACGGGACATATGCTGTTGCAATAGAGGCGTCCATGCTGAAACGACATCCAGACGATCACGGTGAAGAAAAGAGCAGGGAGGAGGAGTGTTGAAAGCGTGATACCCTTCAAGGCGACCGGAAAAAGAACATACCAACCAGACATTTCCAGGAGAGAAGCCAGGCCATTGTTTGAAAATATCAAAAGCGGGCGAAACAAATTGCCAATCATTCGTCCAAAATTGCTGAACGGATCGAGGAGGTTAACCGCAATAATGCTCCCCGTGGCAAGAGGAAGGAGCGTGAGGACAAGAAAGGCGTAATGAATTCCACGGTACGCCGGAATCGGGTCATGGAACTTGGTCTTCCTTATCTTCCTCGCAAGGAACGAAACGACATCCTGGAATGTACCAAGAGGACAGATCGTCGAACAGTAGACTCGTCCGAATAGGAGCGTGAGAACGGCGACGACCGCGAAGCCGATCGTGCCGACGGAGATCAAACCGACAAAGTTGATGAGAGAGGGTGCAAACTGAAGGAAGAGTATTGTCCGGGTCCACGCAGGGGGAACCACGCTTGTAAAATCCAACAGCACGGCTGCCGTGAGGATGAAGAACAGAAGGGAAACGGCGATCCGTGCCTTCTTCAAATGTGCAAGAACCATCGGATCAGAGCTTAATCCTGTTGATCGACATTCCCGACAGGTCCTTCCTGCCAACCTTCATTTGTTCTGCCATCTTGATATAGCCGATATCGTCAGGCTCGAATCCCAGGAGCTTTGCCGAGGCTGCATCTGCCGCAACCATGTCGCGAGACAGGATGAGAGACTTCATGGTCACCACATCATCGATCGATGTGCCTCGCGGTCCGTTTGTCTTCATGACGGCATACGCATCGACCACATTTAAGTCCGGCTTGCGCTGATAGGTGGCATAGTCTGCAATGCACTGGTGTAGATCGTTGCGGTGCCAGTAGCGCCGATCCCACACAACGCCCATGAGGTTCTTCATCGAGATTGTCAATCGTGCACCGCCATGGTCCTTCAGCACGGGCACATTGATGAACACATTTGAGGTGAGAATGAGTTCGTGCACTTTCGCCCTTGTCAACGACTTGCCGCCCGGAATGGCGACCTCCTGGTAATATCCTTCGGTTTCTCCGGAGACGACTTTTGCCCCGGCATCTTTCGCAGCTTTTTCCAGGCCGCTGTTCTTGTAGCACTTCACCCAGTTGTCGCATGTGTGGTCGAAGACGAACACATCCTTTGCCCCGGCATTGAAACAATGCTCGATGATTCTCGTGACGAGTTTGGGATTCGTGTTGGCGGCTTTTTCCGGAATCACATCCCACCCGATATTCGGCTTGACAACCACAGTCTGGCCTTTGGACACAAACTGCTTCATACCCCCAAGCGATTCGATCGCTTTGTCAAACATCACTTCCGGTTCGCCTCCTTTGACGGCGACCAGGTCGTAAACCTCAACAGGGCTGTGGCTCGCGCGAGCAAGGAGCGGATTGGATTTACCCAGAAGGATAGATGATCCTGCAACGACGCCAGCGGCTATTCCCTTGTTGATGAATTGTCTTCGATCCATGACGAACTCCTGATGAATGGAAAGATGGTCCGGATGGTTTGATCGATAGGAAAAAAGACAATATGCGTGCCAATTCAGTTCGAAAGACTATCCGGATTCTTCCGATGAGATTTGCCTCTATTACTCTATTTGCCGTATGTGCGGGAAAGAAAGAGTGCCAAGAGTCGTCTTCCCGTGTCCCAAAAATGAGAATCGCTACAACGTTTTTCCGACGGATGGAAAACCGAGGCTTCTTGTTTCCGAATCCAACAAGAATGCCAGACAGGTCAGTTTGTCATATTCTCCAGACAAATAGGATTTTCTTCGCAGAATCGTACATAAGATGGCATTTTACGACAGCTTTTTTCTGCGCGAAATCATGCCACTTGTTCAGTCCTGACGAAGTCTGAATGGGCAGAAGTGGCACAATTCTTGCCGCCATTTTGGCAATCGAAACATCTCGGCACAAACAAATGGACCATTGCAACCTATGACGACAGAAGTGAAGGTGGAAACGAAGCAGCAGAAGAAACTCAATGGCTCGGTTGTTATCGCCGGTGAACGATGCAAAGGGTGTGGATTCTGCGTTGAGTTCTGCCCTCAGGGGAGTCTTGAACTCTCGAGCCAGTACAACGCCAAGGGATATCACACGCCGATCCTCGCTCACCGAGAGACATGCAGCGGGTGCGACATTTGCGGAATGGTTTGTCCCGACTTCGCCATTTATGGATTCATGAAGAAGAAACGATAGGAGACCAAACTGTGCACGCGGATCCGATTGGTGTTTTGACTGGTCCTCATTTTATTGACGGCGACCACGCTTGCAGTGAAGGGGCGATTAGCGCCGGCTGCAGGTTCGTCGCAGGATATCCGATTACGCCATCGACGGAAGTTGTCGAACGTATCGCGGAGCGATTCCCGACTGTCGGTGGAGTTTTCATTCAAATGGAAGATGAAATCGCTTCCTCCATCGCGATTCAGGGTGCTGTGTGGGGCGGAAAGAAAACGATGACCGTGACCTCCGGACCCGGATTCTCGCTGATGATGGAGCACATTGGCTTCGCGGCCATGACCGAGACACCTTGTGTGTTCGTCGACGTCCAGAGAGCGGGGCCGTCGACGGGATTGCCTACGATGCCGGCCCAAGGGGACATGATGCAGGCACGCTGGGGATCGCACGGCGACTATGGCATTATCGCGTTGTCGCCCAATTCGCCGCAGGAGTGTTTCGACCTGACGATCAAGGCATTCAATCTCTCCGAGCAATTTCGAGTCCCCGTTATGATGATGATGGACGAATGCGTCGGGCACATGATCGAGCGAGTCGTGATCCCGGCCGCGGAAGACATCAAGATCTATCCTCGAAGGTACTACGAGGGAACCAAAGAAGACTACCGTCCCTATGAACCGGAACGCGATCTTGTGCCTCAGATTGTGAAAGCCGGGGATGGATACAAGATCCATGTCACGGGTCTGACGCATGATGAGCTTGGCTATCCGAACATGTCCGTGAGTACGCAGGGGAAGCTTGTTCGTCGCCTGGTGGACAAGATCAAAGTGAACGCCGAACGAATTATCGAATACAAGGAGGACATGGTCGAGGGAGCGGATGTCGTTGTCGTCACGTATGGGATTTCTTCCCGAACCGCCATACCGGCAGTTGAACAAGCCCGCAAGGAAGGGATGAAAATCGGCCATCTGCGACTGATTGTCGTTTGGCCGTTTCCCGAGCAGCGCATTCGGGACCTCGCATCGAAGATCAAGGCCTTCGTGGTTCCCGAGCTCAATTTCGGCCAGATCTCCCTGGAGGTCGAACGATGCGCCGGAGGCAAGGCAAGTGTCACTCTCGTAGGACATGCGGGCGGTACAGTGCATCAGCCAAAAGATATTTACGCAGCCATTCGCAAATCGGTGAAAGGATAGGAGATGCCTGAAGAACTGTTTGAAATAGAAGAGAGCGTACCGGCCAATCCGGTCGAGCAATACCTTCGCATGGATCGGATGCCCCACATCTGGTGTCCGGGATGTGGCATCGGAACCACCGTCAACTGTTTTGCGAGAGCGTTGGAGACCAGTGGACTCGACCTGGATAAAGTTGCCATCGTCTCGGGCATCGGCTGTACCGGGCGCGTCGCCGGATACATCAAACTCGATTCCTTTCACACAACCCATGGCCGTGCAATCCCGTTTGCGACAGGTTTGAAGCTCGCCAATCCGGAATTGAAGGTGATTGTCTACAGTGGCGACGGAGATTTGACGGCGATTGGCGGCAATCATTTCATCCACGCAGCAAGACGCAACGTCGACATGACTGTTATCCTCATTAACAACGGCATCTACGGGATGACGGGAGGACAGGTCGCGCCGACAACACCGATTTCCGCGGTTGCCTCGACTACACCTTTCGGGAGCTTTGAACAAACGTTTAATCTTCCCTTCCTGGCCGAGTCGTGCGGCGCAGTCTACGTTGCACGATGGACATCGTATCACGTGCGGCATCTGACGAAGTCCATCAAGGAGGCGATTGCGAAGAAAGGGTTTTCCTTTGTCGAGATTGTTGCCCCTTGCCCGACACTCTATAGCCGCCGCAACAAGATCGGTGATGGGCTTGACCAGATGATCTACTACAAAGACAACAGTGAGATCAAGAACGGAGCGGATACCAAGACCGTCTCCATGGAATTCCAGGGAAAGATTGTCGTCGGCAAATTCGTCGACCGGGAACGTCCGACGTACAACGATGCGATGATGGAATACTATCAAAAGAAACTCGGCGACAAATTCGTTTCATCAGACGAAATGAGGAAAGCGTTCCATGCCCAGAACAGAAATTAAGATCGGCGGGTTCGGTGGCCAGGGAGTGATCCTGAGCGGGTATATTATCGGCCGGGCTGCATCCATTTATGACAACAAGTTTGCCACCATGATTCAGGCCTTCGGACCGGAGGCACGGGGAAGCGCCTGTAGCGCGCAAATCATCGTCTCCGACGAACAAATCGCCTATCCTTACCTGACAGGCCCGAACCTGATGGTGATCATGTCGCAGGAAGCCTATTCGAAGTTCACACCCGAGTTGGCCGAAGGGGGGACGCTGATTACTGAAAATGAGCTCGTTATCCCGCATAACCTCCGGAAGGACCTGAAACACTATTCGATTCCAGCAACCCGGTTTGCGGAAGAACTCGGGAAAAAAATGGTCCTCAATATCGTTATGATGGGATTCACGGCTGCGATCGCGAATGTGGTGAGCGTGGAAGCGATGCGCAGTGCCGTGAAGGCCTCCGTCCCAAAGGGAACTGAAGAATTGAACCTCAAAGCGTTCGAAAAAGGATACACCTTCGGACTCGAGGTGCTCGAAAAGGCACCTGCGGAGCTGATGTTGAACTAGAAACGTGGGCGAAAAGGTGCGTTCCGCACTGCTTGTCTCCAAGATTCTGTTCATATTCTAAACATAACTACTCTCTTGAAGTATTCTCGCCCACGTCTCTAGTCCCTCTTCATCACTGCAGTTGGACGTTCGGGGCCTTGAAACTGCTCACCGGTGCGGCCGAGGAATCAAGAATCTGCACAATAGCTTGTTGAACGTTTTCTTCTTACGTTGTTCGAAGAGCCACGAACGTGACGGTGTCCGCTCATCCGCTGTACGAACGAGTCTCCCTCATCACTACTCAATCAGCCCATGAAACCCATTCTTATCGCTATTCCATTGTCGATAATCGGCTTTATCACTCTGCCTGCGAAGATTGCAGACACTGCCGAGAAGCCTGTCGCCACCTTTGTCCGAGGTCCGTATCTTTCGTCGGTGACGCAGAATTCCATCGTCATCAGCTGGACAACAGCCGCAGCAGTGAAAGGCAACGTAACGTATGGCCAGAAGGCTTCATCGGAAAACTCTCTTCCGGAAGATTCTCCATCGTTTGTACACAGTGTTACCGTGTCAGGACTTGCGGCCAACAACCCTTACAAGTACAAAGTGATAGCAGGCAATGACACAACTGCCGAGCATCGGTTTTGGACTGCCCCTGCGGGGAACGCAACATTCACGTTTGCCGCATACGGTGATACGCGCACAAATCATACTGCGCATGTCAGCGTGCTGAGACAGATGTCTCTGCACCAGCCACGCATCATACTCAACAGCGGCGACCTTGTCTCGAGGAATACGGTAGCGAATTGGGACGCTTACTTCGCGGACATCTGCGATTCGACACATGTGGGCCAGACGATTCCCATCTACGCATCCCCGGGAAATCACGAATCGGGACAGATGTATTACGACAATCTCTTCCTGCCTTCAAACAATCCACAGAAGACCGAAGCATACCATTCGTTTGACTACGGCAATGTTCACATTATTTCCGTGAACACGGAGATCGATTACAAAAAGGGGAGCGAGCAGTACCAATGGCTGGAGCATGATCTGCAATCGCCGGAGGCTCAATCGGCAACCTTCAAGATCGTGTTTTGGCACCGACCTCCCTATAGTTCAAGCAACCACGGCAGCGATATGTCGGCGAGAACGACGCTTTGTCCGTTGATGGAAAGCTCTGGAGTGGACATTGTCTTCAACGGCCACGATCATGTGTATGAGCGGACGAAGCCCATCAACGGAACCACCTATATCGTCACGGGAGGCGGAGGTGCGCCGCTTTATGACTTCAAGACCGAAAATGAGTGGACGGCGTACAAGGAAAAAGCTTATCATTTCTGCAAACTCCTGGTTGACAACCAAGTCCTCAGCATGTTCATGATTCGGGACGACGGAGTTGTTCGCGACTCCCTCTTCATCAACAAGTCCGTCGCCAAAACGCGTTGATAGGAGAGCGGCCTCATCTCCTGTGGCCTGTCGAAAGGAATCGATCATGAAGAACCGAAAACTCCTGATGATACCGGGCCCTAGCCCCGTTCTCCGGTCGATTCAGGACCAGATGGGTCGAGAAACGATCGCTTTTGGCGATCCCGCCTTCGTGGCAGACTTCAAGAATCTCATTGCTGATCTCAAGAGTTTGTTCAGAACATCTGGCGAAGTCTTCGTCGTAGCAGGAACGGGCACGCTCGCAATGGAGATGGCCATCGCCAATTCCACGAAGCGGGGAGATGCGGTCCTGGTCGTTTCCCATGGATACTTCGGCGACAGGTTTGTTGAGATCTGCGAACGAAAAGGAATCAAAGTTGATGTCCTGAAATCGGATTGGGGCAAGATCGTCCCCGTCGAGACAATTAGAAAGAAGCTGGAGCAGAACACGTATGCCGCGCTCACAGTGACGCATGTCGACACCTCCACCGGTGTTTGCGCCCCGATTGAAGAAATCGGCAGGCTGCTCAAGAATCAAAACGACACCATCTACATCGTCGACGGTGTTTGTGCAACCGGGGCTGAACGCGAATTTGTGGATGAGATGGGGATCGACATTCTCTTCACCGGCTCGCAAAAAGCGTTTGGTGTGGCCCCCGGTCTTCTCGTGCTGTGGGCCGGCCTGAAAGCGATGGAGCGACGGAAGGCGTTGGGATTGATTCCTGAATACTACGTCGACTTCGAAAAATGGCTGCCGATTATGCACGATCCTTCAAAGTACTTTGCCACGCCGGCAGTGAATATGGTTTGGGCGATGAAGGAAGCGATCCGGATCATCAAGGAAGAAGGACTCGAAGAACGGTGTGGCCGACATCGGAACGTCGCCTCAGCTCTTCAGGCCGCACTCGAGGCACTTGGTTTTGGCATTCTGGCGGAAGAAGGAGTACGTGCCTCCACACTTACAGGCGCGCTCTACATGGAAGGGGTTGACGATCTCCAGTTCCGTCAAACACTGGCGGAAGAGGGGGTTCAGGTCGCCGGCGGGCTCGGTCCGTATGCGGGAAAACTGTTTCGGCTCGGACATATGGGAAACATCGACACGCATGATGTTGTCTCGGTGATTGCCGCGATTGAACGCACACTCCAACGAATCGGGAAGGAGGTCGAGTTCGGCAAAGGGGTGGGAACGTTAATGGATCACCTGGCACAGAAACGACATCCATAGAATGAAAACAATGCCACAAACCAGTTCGCAGAAGATCGAAGGAGTAATTCCTCCGATGATGACGCCCTTCCACGAGAATGAAGAAGTGGATTACAAGGCGTTCGTTCGCAACATCGAGCGATGGAACAAGGAACCACTTGCAGGGTATCTCGTCCTAGGTTCCAATAGCGAAGCCGCATACCTGACGGAACACGAAAAGATCAAACTCATCAAGCTGACCGTCGAGCATACACCGAAAGGGCGGATTGTTCTGGCCGGTACCGGTCTTGAATCGACAAAAGAAACTCTCCGGCTAACCGAAAAGGCGGGTTTCCTTGGAGTGAGGGGAGCGCTTGTGCTGACACCGTCCTACTATCATCCTCAAATGACAGACAGCGTGCTGATTGCGCATTTCACGTATCTGGCCGATCATTCTGCGATCCCGATCCTGATCTACAATGTTCCCAGGTTCACCCATGTCAACATCTCATTAGATGCTGTCAGGACCCTGAGTCAGCATCCCAATATTATCGGAATGAAAGATAGCTCGGGGGATGTTGCGCAGCTCGAGTTGTTTCTGAAGAATGTCTCATCGCATTTTCAGGTCATCGTGGGCACAGCCGCAAGCTGGTATCCGGCGCTTCAAATGGGAGTGACAGCGGGGATTTTTGCCGTTGCGAACTTCGCGGGAAACAAGCTCGCTGCGATTCAATCGGATTTCAAGGCCGGTCGGACGCAACAGGCTGAGGAATGCTACCGGAAGCTCCTCCCCGTGAACGCTGCAGTGACAGCCACCTACGGAGTCCCCGGCATGAAGTACGCCGCCACGTTGATGGGCTATGAAGGAGGGTATGTCCGGCGTCCCTTGCTTCCGCTTTCGAATGTTGCCCAACAGGACGTGCAAACGATTTTTAAGAAGGCCGAATTGCTCAGTTAGATCTGTGTGCAGGTGCGAGATACCGCCGCGGCTTGGCTCTTTCTACCTCACCAGTCTCTTGTATTTGATTCGATGCGGCTGATCGGCTGCGATTCCAAACCGCTCTTTCCGATTCTCTTCGTATTCCGTGTAATTCCCGTCAAACCAGAATACCTTGCTGTCTCCTTCGAACGCCAGGACGTGTGTCACGACGCGATCGAGGAACCAGCGATCGTGGGAGATAATGACGGCGCATCCCGCAAAATTCGTGAGCGCCTCTTCCAACGCCCGCAGCGTATTGACATCGAGGTCATTGGTCGGTTCGTCCAACAGCAATACGTTGGCCCCTTCCTTCAACACTTTTGCAAGATGTACGCGGTTCCTCTCTCCGCCTGAAAGAACGCCGGTCGGTTTTTGCTGATCGGTTCCGCTGAAGTTGAAACGGGCCACATAGCCGCGTGAATTGACTTCGCGATTCCCAAGTTGAAGAAGCTCTTCTCCGCCGGAAATCTCCTGCCAAATTGTTTTGTTTGGATCGAGCGGCCGGTTCTGATCAACGTAGGCAAATTTGACTGTATCACCGACGACAATGGTCCCTGAGTCTGGCTTTTCTTGTCCGGTAATCATGCGGAAGAGCGTTGTCTTGCCCGCCCCGTTCGGTCCAATGACACCAATGATGCCGCCGCGAGGGAGTGAGAAGGTCATATCTTCACTCAAAAGATTGTCGCCGTACGCTTTCGTGACGTTTTTGGCCTCGATGACGATATCTCCCAACCTCGGACCCGGCGGTATGAAGATTTCAATTTCATCGTCCCGTTTCTCTCCCTGATCCTCAAGCATCTTTTCGTAGGCTGCGATGCGTGCTTTGCTCTTGGCATGACGCCCCTTGGGATTCAGTCGTACCCATTCCAATTCCCGGGCGAGAACCCGATGCCGCTTGCTTTCCTGTTTCTCTTCGACTTCGAGGCGTGCTTTCTTCTGCTCGAGCCACGACGAGTAGTTTCCCTGGAACGGAATTCCCTCTCCCCGATCGAGCTCCAGGATCCATCCCGCGACATTATCAAGAAAATAGCGGTCATGCGTCACAGCGATGACAGTCCCTTTGTACTGACCAAGATGGTGTTCAAGCCAAGCTACCGATTCTGCGTCCAAATGGTTCGTTGGTTCGTCCAACAAGAGCACGTCCGGTTCCTTCAAGAGAAGTCGGCACAGCGCAACTCGTCGTCGTTCACCGCCGGAGAGGACTTTGACCGGAGTGTCGCCGGGAGGGCATCGAAGGGCATCCATTGCCATCTCAAGCTTGCTTTCGAGATCCCATGCATTGATATGGTCGATCCGTTCCTGGAGCTTGGCCTGCTTCTCGAGAAGCTTGTCGAAATCCGCATCAGGATCGCCGAGGGCGGCGTTGACGGCTTCATAGTCTTTGAGAAGGGCGACGGTCTCGGCAGCCCCTTCCTCGACGATTTCTTTGACGGTCTTGGACGGATCGAGTTCGGGCTCCTGGGGAAGATAATCGAACGTGATGCCTTTCTGGGCGGTTACCTGACCGAGATAATCTTTGTCCACGCCGGCGATGATGCGCAGCAGCGTGCTTTTCCCGGCTCCGTTGAGTCCCAGGACTCCGATTTTTGCGCCGTAGTAGAAAGAGAGATAGATGTCTTTGAGCACCTGCTTGTTGGGCTTGTGGACCTTGCCGACGCCGATCATCGAGAAAATTATCTTGTTGTCGCTCATTCCAATAGTTATTATATATAGTTAAAGAGAAACTGTGCGGTGATTCTGACGTTTATGTCACAATATACGAATTAGTGACGCCATTCCATAGAATGACTTACCATCCAAGCATAAGTTCTGATCGGCGGAAGCAATCGTACGAACTGCGGACAGCTTTCATTCTGCTACTCATGTCGCTGGTTTTCTTTCTCGTGGGCAGTGCAAGTGCTCAGCCGAAGAAGAGCAAGTACGGCTACTTCCGTTCCAGCGCGCCGGGTCCTTCCACCCTGATTATTGAATCGGATCCCTCCGCTCAGATTCTCGAAAGCTTTATCGTAGTCCAAAAGGCGAATTCCGGAGATCCCGTTGCAGAACAGGAGCTTGGACTACGATATTTGTTCGGCAGAGGATTCTCGGCCGACACCATCAAGGCCGCCTATTGGATCAGGAAGGCGGCTGACCAGAACCTTGTGAACGCCAAGTATAACCTGGCAATCCTGGTGAACAATGGATGGGGGGTGGAATGGAATCCGTTTGAGGCGTACCGGCTCTTTCTGGTGGCGGCCGAGGGGGGCATGATGGAAGCACAATACCTCATCGGGCTGCTCTATATCGATAATCTTGTCGTGCCCCGGGATTGGAACACCGCGTACAGCTATCTGGCCAAATCGTCGGCAGCGGGATTCAAGCCGGCGCGAGAAGTACTCGACGAATTTGCCAAGCGGGGAATTCGTATCGAAAAGGATTCGGCAGGCAATCCAGTCATCCCAAAGCCCCAACCCACATCGAAAAAGAAATCAAAAGCAGGATCGGACACAACTTGGGCGCCGGTATTCATCGACCTTCAACGGGATCCCCCTACGGCTCTTGACGATTCGACGCTCATCCGGGAAGCATATCGCGAAGCCAATCTTTCACTCCGCTTCACTCTCAACCGCGAACCGGCAGAACATCGGCGCGTTGAAGAAGACACGTCTCTTGCGCGCATCGTCGAGGCCGCGGAGATAGGTAATCCGGAAGCGATGACACTGATCGGGCGATTGTACGAAAAAGGGATCGCCGTTGAACAGGATCAGATCCTTGCGGCCGAGTACTACGTCCGCGCTGTCCGGTATGATTCGCCCCGCGCTTCACAACTGTTGTGGAAACTCATGCAGGACCCGGGTTTTCGGAAGCAACTTGATGCAAGGGGGCGACAGGATGATCCGGACGCGCTCTTCGTCTGGGCTGGCACAACGGCGCTCAAATTCGATCAAACACTCAATGACCAAAAAGCGTTCGAGCTTCTTGAGAAAGCTGCCACCTTGCGGCATCTCCCGGCAATGAACGAGCTTGGATTGTGCGCCTATCAAGGGAGATGGACGAAGCAGGACAGAAAGGTTGCCATGGCGATCTGGCAAAGTGCCGCCTCGCTCGGCAGCCGCGAAGCAAAGGTGCGAATTGCTGCGGCGATCATGACGGGCGAGTCAGAGAATCGATACACTGATGCCGATCTAACCGTCTTGATGGATGCTGCGCAAGAAGGCTCGATCACGGCTCAACTCGCGTTGGCATTCTGCCATGAACAGGGAAGAGGGGTTCAGAAGAACAAAGGGGATGCGGCACGACTGTACAGGATTTGTGCACAGCGGGGAAGTCAGAACGCCTTCAATTCGCTAAAACGGATGTACGACGATTTGAGGCCCGCTGATAGAGAGTATGTTATTGAAGAATGAGATCATTTGACAATTTGAGCGATCCTCGTTTCGACGGCTCATGACGAGTACAAGAAGATCGATTTCAATTCATTCAGCATTCCTGTTGTCGATACGTGCAACCTGGTCAAAGGTCGTTTTCCGTTTCGGTTCAGGGGGTAAATAATCGCGATTCGAACAGATTCGCCGAGTTTGACAAAGGATACCTTCGCAGGATCTGGACCGTTTTTAACCTTTTGGAAGCTTGACAAACTTGTTTTCATTGATTATCTTTTTCATAACTAATTAGGGAAAGGCGGAGCACGTATCGGGCAAATTGCTAAGGGTTAGTTTCTGAACCGACGCTGTCATGGATTTCGGTTGTTTGTAAACAAGCCTTTGTCAATGTTGCTGAATCCGCGCTTGCATTTTCAGCCGAATGAGAAGGCTTCCTCATTCGGTTTTTTGTTTTCTATGCGAACACTCCCAATCATATTCCTGGTAACCACGTCATTGTGCTTCGGACAAGGGACGAAGGATGTTCGCGTTGTCTCGGAAAACGCCAGATCCCTGACAATCGAATTCGTCCCATCGTTTGCGACCAAGATACTCAAGGACGCTGAAGGCCAGTCATTCCAGACTGTCGCATTCTCCGGCGAAATCGCTGAAGAAAAAAAGCCGGGCGAGCCTGTGGTTCCATATCGGGGTGTGCCGCTTCAATTCCCATCTCTCCGGTATTCGCTTTCGATCCTTGCCTCAGAGTACCGAATCATGGATCAGGTCGAGCCAACGCCTGCGCCGCTGCCTGTCTCCGACAAGCAGTTTGGTCTTTCGCCTCGATACGTGAGAAGCCAAAGAACGCCTGTGGTACGGCACGATTTGGCTGAGATCGTCGACATGGTCGAATCGGCAGGCAAAGCGCGGGCAACGCTTCGATTCTTCCCCGTGCAATATGATGTGCAATCAAGAAACGCTCGCATGTACACGCGGCTTGTCATCAGGCTCGATTTTGACGCGTGGCCTAGTCCCGGGCTTCGCGCCTCGCAACCAACAGTCGATGTGGTCCAATCGAATGCAGGATTGCTATCGACCCGGCAGCTCCGAAAAACCGCAGGGGACTCTCCGCTTGCCCAGGGGACATGGTACAAGATGGAAGTCCGTGAGACCGGAATCTACAGGATTGACCAGGCATTTCTGCAGCGCGCGAACATTTCGCTTTCCTCCATCGGCGCCATCAATTCCATACGGATCTTTGGCGATGCCGGAGACATGCTCCCGGAAGACCTCTCTCAGCCGAGGCCGGACGGGCTCGAAGAGATACGCCGTATGGTCGTGGACAAGAACGCCAACGGGTCGTTCGATACCGATGATTATGTTCTTTTCTACGCACGCTCGACCAGAGGATGGAAGTATGATGCTGTGGCAAAAAGATTCAATCATTCCTTTAGTTACTACTCAGAGCCCAACTACTATTTCCTCACCTTCGGCGGTGCTGCCGGCATGTCCATGGACACGGTCGTCTCCTCCAATGCTACGGGGGCGTACACGCCCGCCGACTTCCAGGAGAAGCTCTTCTTGAAGCAAGACCGCTTCAACCTTATCAGCTCAGGGAGACTCTGGGTCGGACAGGCATTCGACATCCTTGACAAGTCTGCCGTGTACACAAATCTGCTCAGCGGGATCGTCACAGCAAAACCTGTCGAGTATCGATTCGCTTTTTTGAGTCGATCCAGCTCTATCGACACGTTCAGTGTCTTTGAAAACGGACAACTCATCGGCGCGCCGACGCTGATGTACACCGTCAACGTGGATGCAAGCGACAATGTGGGGGACTACGCATACAGAAGCCCGCAGATTGTCTACCGAACGACCGGCTCATTTCCCGATTCGAGAAGCAACGTGCGCGTCGCGTTCGGCACCGCCAATCAGGCTGCAAAGGGATGGATCGACTACATGGATCTGTTGTACAGAAGAAGATTTGAAGCAGCGGGCGATTTCCTCCAATTTGTCTCCCCCGATACATCCGCCACGGTCGAATATGTCGTCCGTAATCTCCCGACGAGCGAGGTGTTTGTCTTTGATGTTACCGACTACCGATCGGTGAAGCAGGTGACAAATGTGAGAACCGATGACGCCGATGGAACCGTAAGGAGATTTCAGCTGGCTCAGATAGCCGGGAGTGTGCGTGAAGTTGCGGTCACGGGATTGGCTGGCACGAAGACGCCCACAGCAGTTACCAAGACCGGGAATTCAAACATCCATGGACAATCCCCGGGAGCCGATTTCGTGGTCATTGCGCCGGCTCAATTTGTTGCAGAAGGGGAACGACTGAAAGCGCATCGCGAGTCACATGATTCGTTGAAGACCGTCGTCGTGAGTATCGACAATGTGTACAACGAATTTTCAGGGGGCAAACTCGATCCGATGGCAATCCGGGATTTTCTGCGGTATGCCGTCCAGAACTGGACGCTGAAGCCCAAATATGTGCTGCTGCTTGGCAATGGACACTTTGACTACAAGAACATTCGGACGACCGCTCCCAATTGGATTCCTCCCTACGAATCCGTCGAGTCGATTACACAAATCAACTCGTACGCGAGCGATGATGCCTTCGCGATGCTCGATGTCGGGAATCCGCGCATCTCGATTCCGATCGGGCGTATCCCCGCACGGACGGCGGCCGAAGCTGCCACGGTCGTATCAAAGATCATCGACTATGAGATGAAAGCCCCGCTCGATGTGTGGCGCAATCGGATCACGTTCGTCGCTGATGACGGCTTGACATCGACGGAAGACAATGGGGATATGCATGTGCGGCAAACGGAAGAACTGGCAAACGATCACACGCCACTTTCGTTCGAACGGAAGAAGCTCTATTTGTCCATGTATGCTACCGTCAACAGTGCCACCGGGCGGCGAAAGCCGCAGGCGAACAAGGAAATTGTCGAGGCGATCAATCGCGGCACACTGATCACGAATTTTACCGGGCACGGTAATCCGAAACTATGGACCCACGAAGCAGTCTTCACACGCGAAGAAAGTCTCCCCCAGCTCGTGAACCGCGACAAGCTGACCTTCCTTGTTGCGGCGACGTGCAACTTCGCTCAGTATGACCTCTCGACGGAACAGAGTGCTGGCGAACTCATTCTCGTCATGGAACAAGGGGGAGCCATCGGAGAAGTCACGGCATCCAGAGCCGTGTTTGCCGACCAGAACTCGGCACTCAACAAGGAGTTCTACGACAACCTGTTTCAGCCGGATGCTCAGGGGAGACCGCGGAGAACGGGTGATGCGATGTGGTTGACAAAACAGGTGATGTATGGAACGAACGACGTGAAGTACCATCTGCTGGGAGACCCTACCATGCGCCTGGCGGCTCCGAGGGCGATTGCCCGACTGGACAGTGTGAACGGAAACACAACCGCCCAGCTTGCCACGATGAAATCTCTCGGTCAAGTTTCGATCAGTGGAACGATCAAAAAAACCGACAGCACAACCTGGAGCGGATTCAACGGCAGAGGAATGATCGAAGTCTTCGATTCAAAGAGACTGATGGTGCTGGAGGATATCGGCGACTATCCTGTCGAAGTTGTCGGCAGTGTTTTATACCGAGGACAGGTGACCGTCACCGGAGGGGCGTTCCGCGCAGTCGTCCCGATACCGAAGGACGTCACATATGGGAGCAGGGCGCGCTTGTCCTTGTATGCCTGGAATGATGCGTCCGATGCGGTCGGATTCACGGAAAATGTCTCAATCAGCGGGACTGATACGACGGTGGCGATAGACACGGCGGGTCCTCGCATCACGATCTATCTTGACGACGAATCCTTTCGCTCGGGCGACCGCGTGAAGCCGGAGGCGCTGCTGATTGCCGACCTTCAGGACGAAAGCGGAATCAATACCTCGACGGTTGGCATAGGACACCGATTGGAGGCAGTGCTGAATAAGTCAACCGCCATCGACCTTTCCGATTTCTACCGCGGAAACCTTGACACGTACAAAAGCGGACAAATACGATATCCCATGAGCGCCCTGCCGGAAGGGAAGTACTCGTTGAAGCTGAAAGCGTGGGATATCCGGAACAATTCTTCGGAGGCTGAAATATTGTTCGAAGTATCTGCCTCGACGGATGTGGAACTGGCAAACGTGTTCAATTTCCCCAATCCGTTCTCCGGATCGACGACGTTTACGTTCCAGCGCAATTCGCAGGAACCCGTCGATGTCGAAGTCAAGATCTATACGATTGCAGGAAGGCTCATTGAGAATCTTCAGGTTCCTTCTGTAGCCGATCGTTTTGTACAGATTCCCTGGAACGGCAGAGACCGGGATGGAGATCCATTGGCGAACGGCGTCTACTTCTATAAAGTCATTGTCAAGACGCTCGACCGTCGTTCGACCAAGGAAGAAATCGGAAAATTGACAATCATGAGGTAGACTGTGGGACAAGTCGTTGCGCCGAGTGTGCACGACCGGAGCAACGATGCTTATAGCTCGCATGACTGGGTTTGAATGTCGGCGCAAAATACGTTACTTTACACATGTCGACAGGTTTTTGTCGACTCAATACTTCACCTGAAGGGAACTAGTTATGAGACGTAAACTGATGATTGTGTGTGTCGTGCTGGGGTTGGGGCTCATCCAGATGCTCGAGGCCCAAGTGGTCACGACGGCAGTGCCGTTCCTGATGATCACACCAAACGCTCGAGCCGGGGGATTGGGAGACGCGGGAGTTGCTCTGGGGGACGACGCATGGGCAAGCTATTGGAATCCCGCTGGCTATGCGTTTCAAAACGGAACAGACCTGGCCATCAACCACGCAAACTGGCTCCCCGCCTTCAATTTGGGAGACGTCTGGATTGCGCATGCCGTCTATAAGCAGCCGGTCGAAGGACTGGATGGCGTCGTGTCCCTCGGCGTCACATACCTCAACCTCGGTGAATTCGCACACACCGACATCGACCCAACTGTTCTCGGAACATTCAAAGGGTACGAAGTTGCTTTTACCGCAGGGTATGCGACAAGACTCTCGGGGAACGTCGGTATCGGACTCAACGTCCGCCTCATTCACAGTGCACTTGCTCCGTTTGGCACTGCTCAGGAACAGGGAAAAGGCGTGGCGACCGGTTTCAGCTTTGATGTCGGCATGCTGTACAGGCCCCGCGCCGTCGTGATACCACTCGTCGACCTGGACCTTGGCGACAAGTTGAGCCTGGGTTTCAACCTCTCCAACATAGGACCCAAGATTACTTATATCGACAAAGCTCAAGCAGATCCAATTCCCTTAAATCTGCGGCTCGGATTTGGGTATAAGGTACTTGAAAGCGAATTCAATAACCTGACTGTTCTCATGGATTTCAACCGGCTTCTCGTTCACACCACAGACAAAGGGACGGATGAGTTCTATCAGGCCATCTTCACGACGTGGACCGGGAAGAACGTCGGCGAGCAACTGCGCCAATTTGTTACCAACGTCGGTATGGAATACTGGTATGGCTCGCCAAAACTGTTCGCCCTGCGGGTGGGCTACTTCTATGAAGATCCCCAATCCGGAAACCGGAAATACATGACCTTTGGTGGTGGCGTACGGGTTGACATGTATGGCTTTGATTTCAGCTACATCAGCACATTTGAGGAGCAGCATCCGCTCGGGGAGACACTCCGTTTTTCACTCCAAATTTCCTGGGGCGACATCATTCCTTAGGACGATTAGACCATTATCGATGGCGTCCCGCCATTAATCCCGGACTACGATGAAAGCAGCATTGCTGTTTCTTTTTGCTTTTGTTCTTCACATCCCGCTTGTATCGCAATCAAACGACTCCTACCGTTTGCAGCGCGTCGGATATTTGAATTCCTCTGCCCGCGTGAGTGCAACTCCCGCCGGGTACCGCGACACGCTGAGAATCCTGGCACTCATGGTCGATTTTCAGAACGACATCGACTCCAGGACGACGGGAACCGGCAAATTCCAGCTGAACACCGATCAGCCAAACGTGATCGATCCGCCCCCCCACAACAGCGCCTATTTTTCGAACAAGATTCTCTTTGTTCAAAATTACTTCCGCAAAGTATCCAAAGGAAAACTGAGCATCGTGGGGACGGTCCTGGGTCAAACGGTGACCATGCCAAAAGCAATGGCGCAGTATGCCCCTACCGCGGGGAGCAGAAACCGTGAATTGGCAGATCTCGCCGCAGAAAGTTGGAGGCTCGCCGATTCAGCGAACCCGGGCTTCCCGTTCTATCAATACGATGCCTTCGTCCTGTTCCATGCCGGGAGTGGACACGATATCAATTTGACGAACATCCTCGGCTACGATCCGACTCCCTATGACTTGCCGTCGTTGTACCTGAGTCTGCAGGCATTCAAAGACGCCTATCAGAATCAGTCGTACGCCGGTATACCGGTGAGCGGCGGGGCATTCAGGATTACGAACACAGCCGTTCTTCCCGAGACCGAGAGCCATCCAATTGCCTCTTCCACACGGCTCGACACGATTCAGGTCAGCATGAACGGATTATTCGCCGCGTCGATCGGAAGCTATCTCGGATTGCCCGACTTGTTCGATACGCAAAGCGGTCGGTCTGCCATTGGCCAGTTTGGCTTGATGGACGGCGCGTCGATCTTTGGATACTACGGACTGTTCCCGCCCGAGCCGAGCGCATGGGAAAAAGTCCGACTCGGATGGGTTGTGCCAATCATAGTTTCATCATCGTTGCAGAATCTTCCGATCCCGGCGGTCGGAATACGATCCTCGGGGCAGGACACCATCTACAAGGTCCCCATCAGCGACAAGGAATATTTTTTGATAGAGAATCGCAACCGTGATCCCCACGGCAACGGTCAAACTCTCAAACTCATCCAGCAGCGTGGAACCGTGACAAAGGGGTTCATGAAGGATACGCTGGGATTCAATTTTCAGGACGTTTCGGCCATCAGCGGCTCACTCGTTGACGTTGATGATTTTGATTGGGCCCTGATCGGAAGCATTGACAGTACGCACCTCTATGACGGCGGTGGAATTCTCATTTGGCATATCGATGAAAATGTGATCGATGCGAATCTCGCCTCGAACAGCGTCAACGCAAATCCGGATCGAAGGGGTGTTGACCTTGAGGAAGCTGACGGCTCACAGGATATCGGACAGTCATACGAATTTCTTGCACCCGGATCAGGGAGCGAAACAGGAAGTCCGCTCGACGCATGGTTTCTAGGCAACAAGTCTCAAGTGTATCAGAATGTCTTTGGCAAAACATCGTTTCCAAACAGTAAGAGCAACAGTGAGGCATTGAGTCTCATAACCGTAAAGGAATTCAGTCCGCGTGCGCCGCGCATGACATTCTCGGTTCAACTTGGCGATGACAATATCAAGCCGCTGACCGGATTTCCGAAAACACTCGGAACGTCGAGCACAACGACGGCTGTCCAATCCTACTCGAATGGATTCTATGTGAGTAAGGGGGACAGCATCTATTGTTTCAGATCAGATGGAAAAAGCGGAACATCGGACTCTTCAGGATTGCTTTCGGCTGTTGGCGGCAAATTCCCTGTTGCCTTTTTGAACAGCCCGGCCTTCTTTGCCGGGGTTCGCGACAGTTCGGCCGTTCTCGTGAAAGTCGTCGACACCAATGCGGATGCCGTCTACGATTCCGCTCAGGTGAACTTCGTGAACGTGGGACATCGAATCACGTCGCCAGCGGTCGTGAGCGGATCGGATCTTCTGTTCGGGCATGCCGATGGCGGAATCGTCAGGGTAAATCCCGTGACGCGGCAGGTGATCAATGTTCCTGCCGGGCTAACGAATGCCGTCGAGACCGTTCTTCTGCCCGGTTATGCGGTGTCGAGTGACCGGATTCAAGATGCTTCAAACCGGACATATCCCTTCCCGTCCGCATTCCGCGGATATGCCGTTGGAGGCAGCACGCGTCTGTTCGTGATTGATACGACGCAGCGACTAGTCACGATTTTGAAAACCGATCTTTCACAATCCGGGCAGATGTCGTTGGGCCGATGGTCGGGCTCGATATCACGGCCGGTCGTTGTTGATCTGTATCGAAGCGGCGATGATGATCTCTTGCTGACAGTGGGGAATACGCTCGTCGCACTGAGTTCAAGCGGAATCCTCCTGGATGGTTTTCCTTTGACTATCTCTGCGGAAGCCGGCATGTCCGCACCACCGATTCCCGGAGTCTTGACGAGCAATGGTTCGATCGACATTCTGACTTTGAGCTCCAGCGGATTGATGGTCGCTTATGATCACCAAGGGAAACCGGTACAGGGATTTCCAATCGATGCCGGCGTCAGCGTGAGTGGCGCCCCCGCTGTGTTCACCGTCGTTGAAACCGGATCCACATCAAAAACAGGAATATCATTTTTCTCGGACGACGGTAAGCTCTTCGGCTACAGACTGAACGTTGACTACCGGCCGCTGATCAGTGGTATGGTTACGCCGATTTCGTCGGAAATCCTTCCGGCATCGCGCGTGTACAATTGGCCCAATCCGGTCTATGGAAGTACGACACAGATCCGGTACTTCAGTGCTCAGGATGCATCGATTTCGGTCAAGATCTACGACCTGGCCGGGAACAAGATCACGGAGTTGAATGGCAATGCAATTGGCGGGCTTGACGGCGAAGTCACGTGGGACGTCACGAACATACAGAGCGGAATCTACCTGGCCCGCGTCGAAGCATCCGGTCCATCGGTGTCACAATATCGGATCATCAAGATCGCGGTCGTGAAATAACGAACATCTGCAGAATCATGAGAACGGTTCCTCCGATATTGCTCTTCGGTCTGGCGTTCCTGGTTTGCGGTTGCGAGAGGCAAGTGCCGGTCATCGAAGACCTGCGTATCGACGGATATCAGATCGAGGGGACGGTAACGGACCGGATCGGGAATCCGATTCCAAACGTCGGTGTGCGGCTGCAGTATACACGAGAATCGTTGGTTATCGATTCTGTTGCGACTCGAGAATATGTTGTCACCGACCCCAACGCAACCCTGGAGGCGATCGTGGTGGATTCGGACGATCGGGTTGTGCCCGCGCTTCCCACGAGCTTCTACAATAGTGGAAGATTCACAGCAGTCTGGAATGGCAGGGACACCTCGGGCACGATCGTGCCGAGCGGCGTGTACGTCATTCAGTATCTGGTCGATGGCATAGTCCGGTATTCATACAGGCAACTTGTCGACAATGGGAAAGTCACGGCGACCGATCCCTTCGGCCGCTTTCAAATCACAGCCAAGAACCTGCCGATTGATGTCTATCCAATTCCATTTTTTCGATCAGACGGATCGTTTGTCGCATTCATTCGGATCACGAATGAAATGTACGTTTGGTTTGACCTGCCATCCCGGTCGCGGGCGACATATCGCACAATCGAAAAAGGCCGTATCACCCTCATCGATATTATGTTTGACTAGCAGAAGTTGAAGACGATTCTGATCATAGCGATCTCGTTTGTTCTGTTCGTGTGCCCGGCATATGGACAGGAAGAGGAGTATCCTCATCCCGAGCTTGATTGGAACACGATCGAAACGGGACATTTCCTGGTTCATTACCACAACGGAGCCGAACGAACTGCTCGTGAAGTAGCCGCCGTCGCTGAACATGTTTACAAGCCCATCACCGATCTGTATCAGCATCAACCAGACCAGAAGGTGAGTTTCGTCATCCGCGATCATGACGACTATTCCAACGGTGCGGCCTATTTCTATGAGAACCGAATCCTTCTCTGGGCTCCTTCTCTCGACTTCGAGTTGCGAGGAACGCATCCCTGGATCCAGAATGTGGTCACGCATGAGTTTACGCACATTGTTCAAATCCAAACGGCAATGAAACTGAGCCGGAAGATCCCCGGGATATACTTGCAGTGGCTCGGGTACGAATCCGAGCGCCGCCCGGATGTTCTCTACGGCTATCCCAATGTACTCGTCTCATATCCGCTCTCGGCGTTCGTCGTTCCAAGCTGGTTTGCCGAGGGCGTCGCGCAGTACAATCATCCGGATTTTCAATTCGACACATGGGATTCGCACAGAGACATGATCCTGCGGATGTATATGCTGGATGGAAATCCGCTGTCCTGGGATGAGATGGCCGTATTCGGCAAGACGAGTCTCGGCAACGAATCTTCCTATAACGCCGGTTTTTCCATCGTGGGCTTCATCGCAGAACGGTACGGTCTCGACAAACTTCGGCAAATATCCGAGGAACTTTCGTCTCCGCTCCGGGTCACAATCGACGGAGCGATCGAGCGGGTTCTCGGCAAAACCGGACAAGAGCTCTATGATGAATGGAAGAAGGAAAAGACGCGCATCTACCAAGAAAGGGCCAAATCGATCCGGTCAGATGAGCATGAGGGTGAGATCATCGAGAAGGAAGGTTTCGGGAATTTCTACCCTGCCTTTTCGCCCGACGGCTCATCGATCTTCTACGTATCGAATCGAGGCGAAGACTATTTTAGCCAGAGCTCGATCTTTCGATATGACGTGAAGACGAAACAACGTAAGAAGATCGTTCCGGGTGTTCGTTCAACGCTCTCGTTTTCGCCGGACGCGCGATTCCTGTACTATTCAAAACTCTCATTTGACAATCCCCACGGCTCGCGCGTGTATGATATTTACCGATTTGACCTGCGCGAAGAAGAGGAGACACGCCTGACATTTGGTTTGCGTGCACAAAATCCCAAACTCTCGTCGGACGGCAAGAAATTCGTCTTTGCCACAGGCAACGACGGAACGCTGAATATCGGATCATGCGACGTTGACGGAAAAAATCCAAGACGGCTTACATCATTCTCCAGCGGCGAACAAGTCTACACACCGGCCTGGTCTCCCGACAGCAAGCAGATAGCGTTTGGATTCTCCCGGACACACAAGCAGATGCTGGCAACCATCGATTCGACTGGATCCAATCTGAAGATCTATCCTGGCCCATTCGATTCGCGCAATCCTGCGTATTCGTCCAATGGAACAACGATCTATTACTCGGCCGACGAAGACGGAATTTTCAATGTATATGCTCTCGATGGCGCATCCGGTGCAAAGAGAAGAATCACGAACGTGCTCGGCGGTGCTTTCTTGCCGGCGGTTGATTCAGAAGGGCAGATTGCATTCGCCAGCTACACGTCGTCCGGTTACAAGCTTGCGGCTATCAAAGATTCATCGCGGGGGGACAATCCGAAGATACCACCGATTCAAGCCTCGAGCCAAGAGACGGCCAGGAGTGTTGTGAGTAGTGAGTTTTCATATTCATCGATCCGGGATTCCGCTTCATCCCGTCCGTATCGGTCGGTGTATTCGAGTCTCACCATTATCCCGCTGATTCGTGTCGATAACTACAATGTGAAGAGCTCGGGATTGGATATCCTCAAGCCCGGATTCTACTTTGCCACATCGGACGTCCTGGACAAACTGAGTCTTTTTGGGGGAGCGGCTATCAACCGCAATTTCGAAAGGGATCTGTTTTTCATTTTCGAATATCGGGACAAGCTACCAATCCTGTTTCAGCTCGGTTTGGAACCGACACTCTCACTGGAAATCTACAACCTCTCGCGAAAGACGTCAAATTCCTTTGTTCTCGGGATTATTCCGATCACGACCGACGTGACATATGACTTACTTGAATTTGACGCCTCGTTGCGCGGACCATTATTCTCAGAACTAAACAATATCAAGGTCGGATATACACTCAGCCGGTACAGCGCCGAGATCGGTTCATTTAAGAATCCCAGACTCGTACCACCGATTGTACCGGCCTTTCGAAGCCAGTATCTGATCGGCAATACCTTCTCGCTGAACATCAAGCATAACGGTATTCTGCCAAACCTTGAACGGGATATCAATCCGGTGGGACGGACGATTTCTTTCAAGTACTCGATGGAACTCAACAAGTTTAATCCCGACGGCGAATTCAAACAAACCGACAATGGTGCATATGTGCCAGTCTTTACCAGATTTGATTTCCACAGGCTAGAAGCGCAATGGAGCGAGCATCTTGAGTTCCTGCTGCCGAAGCATACCGTAACGATCTCCGCGCGAGGAGGAACAATTCTTGGGCCTGCGGTCGATTCGTTCTTTGATTTCTATGCGGGAGGGTTTGCAGGGATGAAGGGATATCCATTCTATGCGATCGGCGGCAATGCGATGGCGGCAGTGAATGCCACGTATCGGTTCCCGATATCGACGAAATTGAATTTCCGATTCCTGCAATTCAATTTCACCAAGTTGTACGCATCGGTGTTCGCGGATGTCGGCAATGCCTGGACCGGTTCAGTGCCTGATGTGAATAGTTGGCGCAAAGATGTTGGCGCAGAGCTTCGACTGGAGGCATTTTCATTTTATGCCTATCCGACGCGGATCTTTGTGAGCGGCGCCTACGGACTGGACAAGTTTGGCCGTTTTTTTGGGACAACAAACGTGACATACGGAAATGAATGGCGATTCTATCTTGGCATTCTATTTGGCTTTGAGCTCAACGATATGATACCAAGATTGAAGTACTAGCAGGTTGCGACTCTGCGGAGATTGC
>Ga0315286_10001028_pt1 | contig 24850 bp, 17 predicted proteins | sample YL17G10_0_MG_FD_205038 | JGI IMG/M metagenome (GOLD analysis project Ga0315286, IMG submission 205038) | Sediment microbial communities from Yellowstone Lake, YNP, Wyoming, USA - YL17G10_0 | ecosystem: Environmental > Aquatic > Freshwater > Lake > Sediment | place: USA: Wyoming | collected...
TGCCGTCAGTCTCGACGTCGAGGCGGGAACGGTGCACGCGCTGGTCGGGGAGAACGGGGCGGGGAAGTCCACCCTCCTCAAGATCCTGGCCGGGGCCGAGCGCGCCGATTCGGGGGTGATCGAACTTTCGGGCGAACCCCTGCGCCTCTCCACGCCGCGCGACGCGCTGCGCCGCGGCGTCACGGTCATCTACCAGGAGTTCGCGCTCGTCCCGTCGCTCGGCGCCGACGCGAACATCTTCCTCGGCATGGAACCAATGCGCGCCGCCCTGCTCGACGGTGCCGCCGCCCGACGCGATGCCGGGCGCGCGCTGGCCGAACTGGGCGCAGCCTTCGACCCTTCCACGCCGGTGGCACTGCTTTCCACGGCGGAGCGGCAGTTGGTGGAACTGGCCCGCGCGCTGGTCCGGGACGCTCGCGTCATCGCGCTCGACGAGCCGACGGCCGCGCTGTCCTCCCGCGAGACCGCCCATCTGTTCGTGCAGGTCCGGCGCATGGCCGAGCGGGGGCTGGGCGTCATCTTCGTATCGCACCGCCTCGAAGAGGTCCGGGCCCTCTCCTCACGCATCACCATCCTCCGCGACGGACACCGCGTCTGGACGGGCGAGACCGCGGGCATCGACGATGCGACGCTCGTCCGTCACATGGTCGGGCGAGACGTGGAGTACGAACGGCTCTCGCGGGGCCCCGCCGAACGATCGAGGCCTGAGGCAGCCGCCGACGTGACCTCGGACGACGTACTCCAGGTCCGGGGGCTCACGCGCCGCCCGCGATTCGAGGACGTTTCCTTCGCGCTGCGGCGGGGCGAGATCGTCGGACTGGCTGGCCTCGTCGGGGCGGGGCGCACGGAACTCGCGCGCTGTCTGGCGGGGATCGATCCCTGGGACGAAGGCGAACTCCTGTTGCATGGGCGCCCGTTCCGGCCGCGCTCACCGGGGGACGCGATCGCGCGCGGCGTGGCATACCTGCCCGAGGACCGCAAGACGCAGGGCCTGGTGCTCGGCATGTCCGTACGGGAGAACACGACACTGCCCGTGCTGCGCCGATTTGTGCGCCGGGGCATGCTGAGCCTCGCCGCGGAGCGCCGCGCGGCGGCCGAGCAGATCGGCTACGTGGGCCTCGCCGCCGCCACGCTTGAGCGGCCGGTGGCGACCCTGTCCGGCGGCAACCAGCAGAAGGTCGTCCTCGCCAAGTGGCTCCTCGCCAACGCCGACGTGCTGATCGTGGACGAGCCGACCCGAGGGGTGGACGTGGGCGCGAAGATCGACATCCACCGACACCTGCGCGGCCTGGCCGACAAGGGGAAGGCGGTGCTCGTGATCTCTTCGGAGTTGCCGGAAGTGCTCGCCCTGTCCGACCGCCTGATCGTGCTGCGCGAGGGCCGCGTGTCGGCGACGTTCGACGCCGCCGACGCGACGCCGGAACGCGTGCTCGCCGCGGCCCTGCCGGGGGGACGCGCGGCGTGAGCGGGGCCGTGGAGCGGCCCCCTTCCGGCGACGCGGTGCGACCCCCCAAGCTCGCGCCGCGGTCTGCCCGGTCCCGGTTGGCGCGATTGGGTGTGCTGATCGCGCTTGCCGGAATGACGGTCCTCGCCACGGTGACCATTCCGGGGTTTCTGACTCCTGGCAACCTGACGACCATCCTGCTCCACGTCTCGATCAACGCCGTGCTGGCGCTGGGGATGACGTTCGTGATCGTCACCGCGGGCATCGACCTGTCGGTGGGCTCGATCGTGGCGCTCTGCGGCGTCCTGGCGGCGAAGACACTGACGAGCGCCACGCTCCTGGCCGCCGTCGGCCCCATCGGCGCCGCGGCCCTCGCCGTGGCCGTCGGGTTCGGCGTGGGCGCCGGTGTCGGGGCCCTCAACGGCAGCGCCGTGGCGTATCTCCGGGTGGCGCCGTTCATCGTCACGCTCGCGACGATGACCATCGCGCGCGGCACCGCACGCCTCGTGACCGGAGGTATTCCTGTCGGCTACCCTGACCCGGGCGCCCCGGCCTACGAAGCCAAGGTCGCTGCACTCGACGTACTGCACGGCCTGGGTGGCGGTCGCATCCCGTTGCCGGGGCTCCCGGGTGGGTTCCCGGTGCCGGCCCTCGTGATGATCGCCGTCATCGCCGCCGGGGCGTTCGTGCTGACGCGGACGCGGTTCGGCCGGTACGTGTATGCGGTCGGCGGCAACGAGGAGGCGTCGCGCCTCTCGGGAGTGCCTGTGGCGCGCGTGAAGCTGGCGGTCTACTCCATGTCCGGGGCGTGCTCGGGCCTTGCCGCGGTGCTGTTGCTGGGCCAGTTGCGTTCGGGTGGCCCTGACGCCGGAACCTTCTATGAACTCAACGCCATCGCCGCCGCGGTCATCGGCGGCACGTCGCTACTCGGCGGCACCGGGAGCGCTTGGGGCACGCTCGTCGGCGCCCTCCTGCTCGGCGTCCTCAACAACGCCCTGGATCTCCTCGGTGTGCAGGCGTTCTGGCAGGAGATCGCCAAGGGCGGCATCATCCTGCTCGCCGTGCTCTTCGACGTCTGGGTGACCAGAACGAGCGCGGCGGCGGCCACGAAGTAGGAAGGAGCCTCTCGGAATGACTCTCCGTCGCGCGTTCGCCCTCGCCGGCGTGTGCTTCCTGGCGGCCGGCGCGCTCCGCGCCCAGGACCTGGTGATCCGCACGTGGCTGGTGCGCGGGCCCATCCCTGTGGACACAGGGGTGACCGGCCTCCTCCGCGACTACGCCGCCGGCGAGACCGGACTCCTCCCTGATTCCGGCGACGTCGCCAGTGGCGGAGCGTTCCTGCCCGCCGGCGCGGATTCCCTGGGGCGCGTGAACCTCGTTGCGCTCCTCCGGACCGGCACGGACCACGCCGTCGCGTACCTGCACGCCTATGTCTTCGTGCCGACCGACCGCACGCTCCTCCTCGTGATGGACAGCGACGACGACCTCGTCGCGTTCGTGAACGGGCAACGGGTCTGGGTGCACAGCATCGCACGCGGCGTCGGGCGTGGACGGGACACCACGACGGTGCGCTTCGCGGCCGGCTGGAACAGCGTGCTCCTCAAGCCGGTCAACCGGACGGGCGGCTTCGATGCGCTCGGCCGGATCGCCGCCATCGCCGGGGTGAGCACCCTCGATGGTGTGCGGTCCCAGGCACGCCGACCGGCCGAAGTGCGCCCTGGTGCGCACAACTACCCGGCGGTCACCGCGACGGTGTCCCCGCTTGGCCTCGACGGCCCGCTCACCTGGACCGCCGACCAGCTCGACCTCGGCGCGACGGCGACGGTCACGGCGTGGGGCAGTGACACCCTGCGTGGTGTGCGCGTCCGGTTCGCGCAGAACGGCACGAACTGGTCCGGTGATTCCGTCGGCACTCTCACCCCGGGCGTGCCGACCCGCGTCCGACTCCGCCCCACCTTCGACGACCTCCGCGCGGCGGCGTTGGGGACGGCGCCCCTTCGAGCGGTTATCTCCTGGGCGGGAGCGCCGCAGCCGGCTCCGGCGCGCACGGCACCTGGCCGACCCAGCGCACCGGTACCAGCTCCGGGCATCGAGGTGCCGGTGAACGTGGACGCCGGCCGGCTCCTCGAGCTGGCGGGTTCCCGGCTCGCGCTCGGTTCATGGCTTGCCGACTCGGCCGGGGGCCAGCGCCGCTTCCAGGCGCGCGTCGTCGTCCCGCCGATGCTCGCGTCCCAGACCGTGGACCTGCTTGTCCCCGAATTCGGCCCACGGGCGAGCTACCTGGTTGGCGGCGCCACGCGCCCGTGGCGGCAAGGGGCCGTGGAGCTCTGCGCTCCCTGCCGCTCCGGCGACACGCTCCCTATCGCGATCACCCTGGAGCCAGGCCGAGCGTGGTGGACGCTTCCAGTCGCTCGTGTCCGGGACCCCGGCTACGCGGAGTACGCCGTCGGCTACGGGTACGCCCGAGCCTTCGCCGGCCGAGCCCCCGACATCACCCCGCCGGACGCCCGCGAATGGCTCGCGGCCCTCGGCACCGGAGACGGCAGCGCGTACGCAGCGCTCGTATCCAGATACCGGCAGGCCTACGCGCCCCTCTCCGCGTTGATCCGCCGCGACACCCTTCGCCTCGTGGGGAACTCGCACATCGACGCAGCCTGGCTGTGGCCGTGGAGCGAGACCGAAGAGGTCATCCGCAACACCTGGCGCACGTCGCTCAAGCTCGCGGAGATGTTCCCCGGCTACGTCTTCACCAGCAGCTCGGCGGCGTTCCACGACTACCTCGACCGCGAGATCCCGGCCCTCGCCGACTCGATCCGGCGCGCGGCCCGGGCAGGGCAGTGGGCCACGGTCGGCGGGATGTGGGTGGAGCCGGACCTCAACTCGCCGTCCGGTGAATCGCTGGTCCGACAGGGGCTCTACGGCCAGCGCTACTTCCAGTCGCGGTTCGGTACGCGCTCGCGGGTCTCGTGGATCCCCGATTCGTTCGGCTTCCCCTGGACCCTGCCGCAGATCTTCCGGCAGCTGGGCTTCGAGTCCTTCATCACCCAGAAGATTCGCTGGAACGACTCCACGGAGTTGCGCTACAACGCGTTCTTCTGGGAGGGCCGCGACGGCACCCGGATCTTCAGCTACAACCCGTACGGTTACACGCACGACCTCGACGCGGCGACGCTGGTGCGGGAGCGGCTGGAGGACCGGCAGCGCACCGGCGGCCACGACCTGATCGTCCTGTATGGCGTGGGCGACCACGGCGGCGGCCCGACCATCGAAATGCTGCAGCGCGCCGAGGACCTGCGGCGTGTGCCGACGTTCCCGGCGATGCGCTACTCGCACCCCGACAGCGCGGTGACGACGCTGCGGACCGCGCTCGGCGACTCGGCCTTCCCCACGTGGAAGGACGAGCTGTACCTCGAGTATCACCGCGGCACCTACACGACCCAAGCGCGCGGAAAGTGGTCGCTCGCGCACAGCGAGGCGATGCTGCGGACCGCGGAAGCGCTGGCGACGTTCGACACCGCATCGTATCCCCGGCAGCGCATCGAGAACCTCTGGCGGCGAACGCTCTTCAACCAGTTCCACGACATCCTGCCCGGCTCCAGCATCCACCAGGTCTACCTGGACGCCAACGCGCAGTACGACACCGTCTGGGCGGGGCTTGACACCCTCACCGGCCGGAGCTTCGCCGGCCTGCGGGCCCGGATGGACACGCGTTTGCCCCGCGGCGGCCTCGTGCCCGTCGTCGTCTTCAATCCGTTGACGTGGACGCGGAGCGCGTTCCTGCGGACTGCCCGCGGCGAAGGCGACACCGTCCTGTTCGCCGCCCGCGACGTGCCGGCGCTCGGCGCCAGGGTGTTCTGGTTGCCGCGCAACGGTACGCCGCCGGTCACGAGCACGCGGCCCGCGCCGACCGTCGGCCCGACATGGATCGAGAGCGCCTCCCTGCGAGTCGAAGTGGACACCGCGAACGGCACCATCACGCGGATCTTCGACAGGCAGAACCGGCGCGAGGTGCTGGCCCCGGGCGCTCGCGGCAACGTCTTCGAGATCTTCGGGGACCTGCCGCGAACCTGGGACGCCTGGGATATCGGCTATACAGGAGAACGGTCGGAAGTGACACTGGTATCAGGGGTCACTCGATCCGCCGATGCGACCGAGGCGCGGCTCGGTTTCACGCGGCGGTGGGGCGCGTCTTCCGTGACACAGGTGCTCGTGCTCGGCCGAGAGTCCGCGTTCCTCGAGGTGCGGAACGAGGCCGAGTGGCACGAGACGCACAAGCTCCTCAAGGTGGGGTTCACCCTTAGCGTGCGAGCCGATTCCGCGACCTATGCCATCCCCTACGGCACCATCGGGCGCTCCGGCACGCCGCGCACGCAGGCCGAGCGCGCCAAGTACGAGGTGCCGGGGCAGCGCTGGGCCGACGTCTCCGATTCCGCGTTCGGCGTCAGTATCGTGACCGACAGCAAGTACGGATGGGACTACCACGGCAGTGTGCTGCGGATTTCGCTGTTGCGCTCGCCGACGTGGCCCGATTCGGTGGCGGACCGCGGTCGCCACTCGTTCCGGTTCACCATCTATCCCCACGCCGGCGACTGGCGGACGGCCGGCACGGTGCGCCGGGCGGCGGAGATCACCACACCGCTCCTCGCCACTCCTGAGCCGGCGCACACCGGGAGCCTCGGCCGCACGACGAGCTTCGCCTCTGTGGACGTCCCGGGCGTGGAACTCACCTCGGTGAAGCGTGCCGAAGATTCCGAGGCGCTGGTGTTTCGCCTGGTCGAGTGGAACGGCCAGGCCCAGACCGCCACCGTCACGCTGCGTGAGCCGATCCACTCCGCGCGCCGCGCCAACCTACTCGAGGACGCGGACGATTCGCTGCCCGTCACGGGGCGCACTTTCCGCATCGCCCTGCGGCCGTACGAGATCGCCACCGTCCTCGTCGAACCCGTCCGCTGACAGGAGCCCGACCACCGTGTCGATCGACTCGCTCCGTTCTCCCGCTCGAGCCACTGTCCTCGCCGCAGTAGTCTTGGTGTGCGCCACCCTGCCGGCCGGCTGCGCCAAGAAGGCCGCGACGACCCGCCCTCAGGTGGGCGTCACGCTGCTCACCGAGGCGCACGTCTTCTACCAGGACCTGAAGCGCGGCATGCAGCGCGCCGCCGACAGCCTGGGCATCGACCTGCACATCGTGGCCGGCGAGTGGGACCTCGCGCGGCAGACCTCGCAGGTCGAGAACTTCATCACCCAGGGGATGAACGCGATCGTCATCGCGCCGGTGGACTCGCGGGGTATCGTGAGCGCCGTCGAGGAGGCCAACCGTGCGAAGATCCCCGTCTTCACCGCCGATATCTCAGCGGCGGGCGGCGACGTCACGACGCACATCGCCTCGGACAACGCGCAGGGCGGGCGGCTCGTGGGGGAGTTCCTCGCGCGGCGGCTCAATGGGCACGGGAAGGTCGCGATACTCGACCAGCCCACCGTGACGTCGGTGATCGACCGGGTACGTGGCTTCCGTGAGGCGCTGGCCGCCTACCCGGGCATCGAGATCGTCGCGGCACCGGCGGTCGAGCGTGGCCTGCGGGAGGTCGCGAAACAGAAGACCGACAACCTCCTCCAATCGCACCGCGACCTCAACGCCATCTTCGGCAGCAACGACGACTGCGCCCTGGGCGCGCTCGCCTCGATCCGCGCGGCAGGGAAGACCGGAATCGTCATTGTCGGTTTCGACGCCACGCCCGAAGCGCAGGCCGCGATCCGCGAAGCGACTGGGCTCCTGGCCGACGCGATCCAGTACCCGGAGGTCATCGGCCGCCGCACAATCGAGGCGGTGGCTCGGCACCTCAAGGGCGAGTCGGTGCCGCGGTCGATCCCGATCGCCGTGGGCCTCGTGACCCGCGATTCCCTCGCGGCGGCGCCGCCAACCCCCTAGATTGCATCGTTGACGGGGGTGCCCGCTCCGGCGGGCTGAGATCACACCCTTCGAACCTGACCCGGTTCGCACCGGCGTAGGGAGTCACCCTCAGGCTCAAGGACGCCCGCCTCGCGACCCCCTGTTCGCGACGAGGGCGTTTTTCCTTGGCCAGGAGCTACCGAGCGATGCCCGCCTGTGTCACGCAGATGCACGCCGCCCGCCGCGGCGAGATCACGCCCGCGATGCGCTTCGTCGCCGAACGCGAGGCGCTGGACCCCGAGTTGGTGCGCGCCGAGGTCGCCCGGGGCCGCCTCGTGATCCCCGCCAACGTCCGACACCTGGCCGGCGCGCTCGAGCCGATCGGCATCGGGACGGTCGCGACGGTGAAGATCAACGCCAACATCGGCAACTCTACCGTCCTTTCGGACGTCCGCGGCGAGCTGGAGAAGCTCTGCTTCGCCGTGCGCTTCGGTGCCGACACGGTGATGGACCTTTCGACGGGCGGCGGGATCGACGAGATCCGCGAGGCGCTCCTCGCCGCCTCCACCGTTCCGATCGGGACCGTCCCCATCTACCAGACCGTCCTCGCCGTGGAGAACGTGGCGGACCTCACCGCCCGGATGCTCCTGGAGAATATCGAACACCAGGCGCGCCAGGGCGTGGACTACGTCACGGTGCACTGCGGTGTGCTGCGCTCGCACATCCCGCTCGCGATGTCCCGCGTGACCGGCATCGTCAGCCGCGGCGGTGCGCTGACCGCCGCGTGGATGTCCGCCCGGGGCGAGGAGAACCCGCTGTACACGCACTTCGACGAACTCCTGGACATCGCCGCGACATACGACGTGACGCTGTCGCTCGGCGACGGGCTACGCCCCGGGTCGCTAGCTGACGCCTCCGACGCCGCCCAGTTCGCCGAGTTGCGCACGCTGGGCGAACTGGTCGAGCGCGCATGGCGCCGCGACGTGCAGGTGATGGTGGAAGGGCCCGGTCACATCCCGATGCACCAGATCGAGATGAACGTGCGGATGGAACAGGAGATCTGCCACGAAGCGCCGTTCTACACGCTCGGCCCGCTGGTGACCGACATCGCGCCGGGGTACGACCACATCACCAGCGCCATCGGCGCCGCGATGATCGGCTGGTACGGCGCGTCGATGCTCTGCTACGTGACGCCGAAGGAACACCTCGGCCTGCCCGACGCCAACGACGTCCGTGAAGGTGTCATCGCCTACAAGATCGCCGCGCACGCCGCCGACATCGCCCGCGGCCGCGCCGGCGCCCGGGACCGGGATGACGCGCTCAGCCGCGCACGATTCGCCTTCGACTGGGAGGCGCAGTTCAAGTTGGCGCTCGACCCGGAACGGGCGCGCGCCTACCACGATGCGACCCTGCCGGCGGACTACTTCAAGTCCGCGGAATTCTGTTCGATGTGCGGGCCGAGGTTCTGCTCGATGCACCTGACACGCGACCTGCAGCGTAGTGCCGCCGGCAGCACGGCGTGAACCGCCTGGCTCCCATACTCTGCCGGCGGCGCGCCCCTTGCGGGACGCACACAGCGGACACACTTGACACTACGCAAACGCGTTAGCCAATTTCGCGGTTCTGAGCAGTTCTCCGCCCGCCGTTCCAGAGGAGCTTCCAATGCCGTACATAGTCTGCGAGCCGTGCGTCAACGTGAAGGACAAGGCCTGTGTCGAGGTCTGCCCCGTCGATTGCTTCTATGAAGACGACAAGATGCTGTACATCCACCCCGACGAGTGCATTGACTGCGGCGCGTGCGAGCCGGAGTGCCCAGTGAGCGCCATCTTCCCCGAAGAGGACGTGCCGCCGCAGTGGAAGGAGTACGTCGCGCTGAACAAGGACGTCTTCGCGCGCGACAACCCCCCCGGCAAGCCGACGAAGAAGGAACACTAGCGCCACGTGGCTGGCTGTTGGTCACGAAGCCCCGGGAATCACGCCCCGGGGCTTCGTCGTCTTCGGTCTCGCGCTAGCCATGCGGCCGCCGTGGATCACCCCACTGAGTCCCGCACATGTTCGAGGAACTCCGCCAGGACGCGGCTGACGGCCGTCGGGGCCTCGAGCGGGGAGAGGTGACCGGCGCCGTGGATGACCGTCATCGCCGCCGACGGAATCGCGTTGGTCATCGCCTTCGCGAGTGCCGGCGGCGTCATCTCATCCTCCTGCCCGACCACAACCAGGGTCGGCACGCCGATCGACGGGAGCAGTGGCGTCGAATCGGGACGCTCCTTCATCGCCCGCAGCGCACCCACCACGCCGGCGACCGGGGCCCGGGTCATCATCTCCCGCACTTGCTCCACCAGGTGCGGTTGCGTCAACTGCGTAGTTCGGCCGAGAACGCGCGGCAGAAGACGCTCCGCCACGACGCCGGCACCTTGTTCCTTCGCCACTGCGATCAGCGTGTCCCGCGAGGCGCGACTCTCCGGGCCGTCGGCATCCGCCCGCGTATCGCACAGGATCAAGCCCGCCACACGGTCGCGGTAGCGGCGCACCAACTCGAACGCGACGTACCCACCCATCGAGAGGCCGGCGACCACAGCCCGCGAGACCCGAAGCCGATCCAGTAGGCCGATCAGGTCGTCGGCGTAGGCCGCAATCGAGTAGTCATCGTCCGGGGCGACTGTGGCGCCGAGACCACGGAGGTCCGGCGCGATGCGCCGCCAACCGGCGAGCGTGGCCACCTGGTGAGCCCAGAGCGAACGGTCGAGTGGAAACCCGTGCACGAGGAGGAGCGCCGGGCCATCGCCGCGCACGTCGGCAGCGAGGGTGACCTGGCCCACGTCATACCGCACCATCTCTCCTGGTAGTGTGGAGACACGGCCGCCGAAGACCGCCGCCACCTCTTCCGGTATAGCGACAGGACTCCCTTTGCCATCGACCATCACGAAGACAAGATGTGCCTCGGCGAGAAGGACTCCGTCCGCGACCCGCTTCGCGCTCTGCCGCAACTCGACCGATGTCCGGCCGAGCTTCTCGAGACGCAGGTCCACGGACAGGACGTCGCCCGGGAACGCGGGCACCAAGAACTCTATCGTGGCTTTGCGGACCGCCGGCCACACCTTGTGGCGGACGAAGATGTCCGCCCCCGGCCCCTGAGCCAGCGCCTCCCAGCGCGCGCGCTCGAAGAGCGTGAGGTAGGCGGCTTCGTTGAGATGCCCGTACGCGTCGCACTCGTACGGGTAGACGGTGACTTTGATTGGAGGCAGTCGGCTCACGGGATCGCGGGCAAGTGTCTGATGTGATGACGGATGAATTCCCGGCCAATGGGTCTAACATAGCCCGCCCTCGACGGCGGCGCACCTGTCACCGCCTGTGCCCCTGATCACGCAAGTCCAGGACTCGCACTGCGGTATACCACGAACCGGTTGTCGGTGCTGCCAGCACACCCCATCAGGCCAAGTACCGCCCGTTAGTATTGCTGTTCTACTGTTATGTTAATATTAAGACACCGTCGCGACAGTTGTGTATTGGTACCGAGATATGCCTTATCGCTATCAAGATGGTGACGTGACATCAACACCAAATGACATGCCACTGGTGGAAGTGTCTTCGGTCTGCGGAGTTGCGCTCACCCATCAGAGGGAGCAAGCTTCTACCCCGAAATGGAGACCGTGAAGTCGCGCCAAGCGGCGCATCGCTATGTCAAGACGCCCGCTGAGCTTGCCTCGCTGGTCAAGCGGCTCGGACGGGAGACAGAGCTCGCTGTCGACACCGAGGCGGCAAGCTTCCATCGATTCATCGACCGCATCTACCTCATCCAGGTTTCCACCAGACACGACACCGCGATCATCGACCCGCTGACGGTCGGCGACGCGGCAGCGTTCACTGCCCTGCTCGCCGATCCGGCGATTGAAGTGGTGTTCCACGACGCGGATTACGACCTGCGGATTCTAGACCGCGACTACGGGGTCCGTGCACGGCGGGTATTCGATACGCGGATCGCCGCTCACCTCCTTGGCGAGCCGGCGGTCGGGCTAGCGGCACTGCTCGAGAAGCACCTCGGTGTGCGTCTAGACAAGAAATACCAGCGCGCCGACTGGTCGCGCCGTCCGCTCCCGCGGGAGATGCTGGAGTACGCCGCCCTCGACACGCGCCACCTTCTGCAGTTACGGGACCGGCTCCGCACCACGTTGGTCGAGAAGGGTAGGCTCCCGTGGGCGGAGGAGGAGTTTCTGCGGCTGGAGAGTGTGCGCTACACGCCAGCGCCCGGGAACGGTGATGCCGCGCTGCGGGTGAAGGGGGCACGGACCCTCTCCCGGCGAGGCCTCGCGGTACTCCAGCGACTCTGGCACTGGCGCGACTCGGTGGCGGCCGAACTGGACCGGGCAAGTTTCCGGGTGGTATCCATCGAAGCCCTCCTGGCTCTCGCGGACCAGGCGCCGCGATCGATCGAGGTGCTCCAGTCCATCCGCGGCGTCTCGCCGCGGCTCCTCGAGACTCGTGCGGCGGCGATACTCGCGGCCATCGAGCAGGGACTCGCGGTCCCCGAGCGGGACCTGCCCCGGTTCCCTCGCGGCGAGCGGCGCCAGAGCGACCCCGCGTTCGACCTACGCGTCGAGCGGCTCAAGAGCGCCCGCAACGAGGCGGCGGCCCGCCTCGGCCTTGACCAGGGTGTGCTGTGTCCGAAAGGCACGCTCGAGGCCCTCGCCCGGGCGCATCCGACGTCGGCTGCGGGCCTCGGCGAGGTCCATGAAATGCGGAGGTGGCAGGTGGACGAACTGGGGGAGGCCTTCCTGAGGGCCCTGACCGGCTAGGACAACCCCAGGTAGGCGCGCACTTTCGGATCGATCCGGTCCGGGGTCCAATAGGGCGACCACACCAACTCGACTTCTGCCTTCGTCACCCCCTCCATCGCCTCGACGGCGGTCTGCGCCGCCGCCATGATCTCCGCTCCGGAGGGGCAGCCCGGGGACGTTAGCGACATCTGCACATGCACTTCGCCCTCGTGGACCGCGACCTCGTAGACGAGACCGAGATCGATGATGCTCAGGTTCAGCTCTGGATCCTTGACCTTGCGCAGGGCCGTGCGCACCGCGTCCTCGTTCACCATCGTACACCCCTCTCCTCTACTTCCAGATTCCGGGAATGCCGCCGCCGCAAGCGGGGCAGGAGCCCTCGGCGGTAGTGCGCTGCTTCCGGATGTTGTAGCCGAACCGCTCTATGAGAAGTTCCCCGCAGTCGGGGCACCACGTGTGCTCCCACCGCCCTACCCTGCCGGGCATGTTTCCCGCGTAGACGAAGCGCAGCCCCGCCTCGCGGCCCGTCTCGCACGCTTGTATGAGGTCCTCGGCCGTCGTGTTGCGGAGGTCCGTCATCCGGTAGTCCTGGTGGAATGCGGTCACGTGCCAGGGAATGGCCGGCGAGATCGACGCGATCGCGTCGGCCGTGCGCCGCACGGCATCTCCCTGGTCATTGAACCCCGGCACTAGCAGGGTGACTATCTCCACCCAGAAGCCGCGCTCGACGGCCCAACCGATAGTATCGAGCACGTGCCGCAGTTGTCCCCCCAAGCTCCGGTACGGCCCCTCGTCGACGGCCTTGAGGTCGATCTTGATCGCGTCGGTCCAGGGCCTGATGTAGTCGAGCACCTCCGGTGTGCCGTTGCCGTTGGAGACAAAGCCGGTGCGGAAGCCGAAGGGCCGTCCCGCGCGAAAGACCTCCATGGCCCATTCCGCCGTGATCATCGGTTCGTTGTACGAGGAGACGATCGCCGCCGCGCCGCGCCCGCGCGCCGCCTCCACGATACTCTCAGCCGTCATCGGAGTGGGGGCGGTCCCAGCCGAGGCATCGCGCAGCGCCTGCGATGTCAGCCAGTTCTGGCAGTAGCCGCAGTGGAAATCGCAGCCGAGCATCCCGAACGTCAGGGCGTCGGAACCCGGCAGGAGGTGGTAGAAGGGCTTCTTTTCGACGGGGTCGCACTGCAGCGCGACGACGTAGCCCCGCGGAACGCGGAGGGTGCCACCGTCGTTGTAGCGCACTTTGCACACGCCGCGGCGACCGTCGCGGAGCAGGCAGCGGTGGGCACAGGCGACGCAGCGGACGTCCCCGGGGCCGCCGTCCGCGTGCCACAACTCGCCCAGGACACTGAGAAGATCGAGGGCGTCCTGTAGTGTGCCGCCCGACGCCCCAGCGCCCGCCACGAGCGGCATGATCCTCCGACCGTGTCCGCCTGCCATTCGCCAAACTTCGTCGCACTCTTGCCGCGGCGCCAGCTTGGTGTGTAGGATGACCTGGTGAGCAACCTTCGCCTCTCCCTGCTCGGCCCCGCCGCCCTCCTGGTAGCCGTGGCCCTCCCCGCCACGGCGCAAGCGCCGCGGGCCACCGCGCCGCTCGTCGATTCGATGGCGCTCCGCGCCCATACGTATTTCCTGGCGCACGACCTCCTCGAAGGGCGGGGCACGGGGCGGCGCGGCGCCGACGTCGCGGCGCTTTATATCGCCACGGAGGCGGAGCGATTGGGGCTGCGGGGCGCCGGCGCGAATGGCAGCTTCTTCCAGCCGGTACCCGTCGTGGAAGCCACCATCGACTCGGCCCGCACCGCCTTGGTGGCGACGGGGCCCGATGGCCGCCGGCAGGAGTTCGCCTACGGCTCCGACTTCATCCCGAACGTCGGCACCCCGACCACGCTGGTGCCCTTCAGTGGGGAACTGGTCTTCGTGGGGACCGCTCAGGACGTTCTCGCGGCTTCGGATAGGCTTCCGCTGCTCACGGGACGCGTAGTCGTGCTTGGCGGGATGTTCGGTGCGCAGATCGCCGCTGCGGACACGTTGCGTTCGCGCGGGGCCGCCGGGGTCGTCCACCTCGTCGGCGGCGCCGACGCCTACCAGCTCTACATCCGCAGCCGCGGCCCTTCCCGGATGAGCCTCGCGTCCGAGAGCGGGGCGGTCTCGTCATTCATCCCGAATGTCCCCGCGATCATCGCCGGCCCCTCGCTCGAGCACGTGGTGGCCGTGGCCCTCCAGGATTCCGTCGCGCCGAACACCAGCCCCAACCGGCCCATCGTCCTCGCCGGGTGGCGCGTCGAGGTCCGCATCGGCGTGACTGTCCGGCCCGTTCCGGCCCGCAATGTCGCGGCGCTGCTGCCGGGCGCCGACCCCACCCGCGCCTCGGAGGTCGTCGTCTACACCGCGCACTACGACCACCTCGGCATCTCGACGCCCGACGAGCACGGCGACTCGATCTACAACGGATTCTCCGACGACGCCGTCGGGGCGGCCATGTTACTCACGGTCGCCAAGGCGATGCAGGAGGGGCCGCGCCCGGCGCGGTCCGTCCTCCTTCTGTTCCTCACCGGGGAAGAGCGGGGCCTGCTCGGCTCGGACTTCTACTCGGCGCACCCGTTGATCCCAGCGTCGCACACGGTGGCCGGAATCAACCTGGATGCCGGCGCGCCGCCCGCGCCGAGCACGAGTTGGCGGATCGCGGGAGGTGATTCCTCGACGTTCGGGGCGGTCGCGATCGACGTCGCGCGCCGCGCCGGATGGGAGGCGCTATCCTCCCCGGCGAGCCCTAACTCCGACTACTTCCCGCTGCTGCGCATCGGCATCCCCGCCGTGTTCCTGGTACCGGGTCCCGCCGCGTTCGAGGGGATGACAGCCGAAGCGTCGGACGCGCTGCGCCGGCGCTGGGACCACTACCACCAGGCCGGTGACAACTGGTATCCGGACTATCCGTACGGTGGGCTGGTGCGCTACGCGGCGTACGCCTACTGGCTGGGAATGGAAGCGGCCGCTGGCCCGCGGCCGACGATGACGCGGCGACCCTGAGCGCTCACGTCACTGCTTCTGACGGAGTCTCCCGCCTTGACCGTCCGGACTGGATAGTACCCCGCCGCCTCGAACCGAAGGCGATCGTGGTCCGCAGCCCGGTCGGCTGTCACAGTCTGCGACAATGATGGCGGCGAACGCCTGGGGCGGCAAACGCCGCGCGATTGCGAAACCGGGCGCGAGGCGCGAAGTTGCGCCGACCTCCGACTCTGGCTGATGCGCCCTTCTTCCTTCGCGTTGCCGACAACATCGTGCTGATCCCACTCCCGGCGCGCCTCATCGTCCGCTGGCGGTGGCCGATCGTGGTCGCCTGGGTCCTCCTGGGGGCGGTCCTCACGCCGGTGGCCCGCGAGATCCACACCCGCCTGATGGTGGGAGGCCGTGGTTTGCCGGGCTCCGAGTCCAACCGGGTCGATGCGTTTCTCCGCCAGAACTTCACGCACGCCTTCTCGTCGTTCGGGGTCATCGCCGTCCGGCATTCCCAGTTGACCATCGACAGTGCGCGGTACCGCGGCTACATCGACTCGCTCGTGGCCGCGATGGAGCGTCTGCCGTTCATCCAGAAGACTGTTACGTGGCGCACGTCCGGTGACCCGACGTTCGTGAGCGCCGACGGGCACATTTCGTTCATCCTCGCCAGTATGCGGGAGCAGCGCGACGGCGCGACATCCGAGGTCCCGGAGTTGCGCGCCGTCGTGCACGCCGTGCAATCCGCGTCCGGTCAGGGTTTCGCCACCCACGTCACCGGGAGCCCCGCGTTCGACTACGACACACGAACGGTGGCCGCGCAGGACTCGGACCGCCTTGAGAAACGCCTGCTCCCGCTGACGTGGCTGCTGCTGGTTCTCGCTTTCGGGGCCCTCGTTGCAGCGTTTCTACCTGTCGCGGTGGGGTTCCTCTCAATTTTCGTAGCGATGGGCGTCGAGTCGATGCTCGCCGGCCTGATGCCGATGTCCATCTTCGTCCTCAATATCACGACGATGGTAGGCCTCGGCGTCGGCATCGACTATTCCCTTTTCATCGTCACACGCTTCCGAGAGGAACTCGACGACGGCTTCGTGCCGTCCGAAGCGGCGGAACGAACGATCCGCACAGCGGGACAGGCCGTGCTGACATCCGGCGGCACGGTGATGGTCGGCGTCGCGGCGCTGATGATCGTGCCCATCGTAGAGATGCAGTCGGTGGGCCTCGGCGGGCTCATTGTGGTGTTCACGTCCGTGGCGCTGTCTGTGACGTTCCTGCCGGCGGTCCTCGCGATCCTCGGCCACAACGTGGACCGTCCCAAGTTCCTCGCTTCCCTGCTAGCGCGCTTCCGGCACGACACGGGGTGGGTCCGCTACGCGGAGAGCATCGCCCGCAACCCAATCCGGGCGCTGGTGATCTCAGGTGTCATCATCCTCTCCTTGGCGGCGCCGGCGCTGTGGTTGCGCATCGGCCTCCCCGCGGCGAACTGGTTCCCAAAGGACACCGAGTCGGCGCACGGACTCACCGTGCTACAGGAAATGGGGCAAGGTGGAGCGCTGCAGCCGCTGCGGGTCGTGCTCGCCTTGCCGACGGGTTCCCGGATACTCGACCTCGACCGGCTCCGTGGCCTCAAGATGCTCGGCGACTCGCTGCGGGCGAACCCTCGCGTGCAGCAGGTGCGCGGGCTCGTGGACATCCGCCCGGGGATCCCGCTCTGGCAGTACGTGCAACTCTACGGCGATTCCGCCCGCGCACGCGCGCGAATGCCGGATCTCTTCAACGCCTACCTGAGCCGCGACGGCTCCGCCACGGTCGTAAACGTCTTCCTGCGAGACACTGTGACCCTGGACGGAGCGCTGCAGTTTGTGCGCGAGGTCCGGCAGATCCACGCCCGCAACATCCCGACCCTCGAGCGCGCTCGCTATATGGTTGGCGGCTTCTTCCCCTCGGCGCTCGATTTCCGCGATCGGCTCCTGCGCCAGTTCCCCCTTATTGTCGCGCTGGTGCTCGGTGTCACCGCCGTCATGCTCGCGTGGGTGTTCAAGTCCGTGCTGGTGCCGGTCAAGGCCGTCGTCATGAACACCCTGTCGGTGGCGGCCGCATTCGGCCTGACGGTGGTCGTGTTCCAGTGGGGTGTGGGCGGGGCCTTGATCGGACTCGAGGCCCCCACCGAGGCCATCTTCGTGATGGGACCCGTCCTGGTCTTCGCGATCGTGTTCGGGTTGTCGATGGACTACGAGGTGTTCCTCATTTCGCGCATCAAGGAAGAATTCGACCACTCGCATGACAACGACGCTGCCACGGTCGCCGGGCTCTCGGCCACGGGGCGGACCATCACTAGCGCCGCCGGGATCATGATCCTGGTCTTCGGCGCCTTCGCCTTCGCGCGGGTGATGGCCGTGCAGATGATCGGGTTCGGGCTTGCGGTCGCCGTCCTATTGGACGCGACCGTCATCCGGATGGTGATGGTGCCTGCGGTGATGCACCTCGCCGGCCGATTCAACTGGTGGCCCGGATACCGCCGCCGCGGCGCCGTCGGTCACTACCGACGCGCGAGTGGCGGCGCCCCCGACCGGCCCGCCTAGCGCCGACCTCTCAGGGCGACTCCGTGCGACACGGCGGCAGGCGCTCTCCCCATAGGTCCCAGTGCCACGCAGGCGTGCGCTCCCCGGTCCGGGGGTCGCGCAGGGGCTTGTACTGTATCCAGCGAGCGTCGAGCCCAACCGCCAACCCCCACGCCAGTAGCGCGTCCCGGTCGCTGCTGATCAAATGAGCCATCGGAGTACCCTTGAGGAAGAAGCGGTGCAGCCAGAGACCGCCGTCCAGGGCGTACTGCAAACCTTCGCGGAGACGAGGGAATTCGCGCCAGGTCACGTCCGCTCTACGGGCAGTTGACCTGACCTTCGACCGTGGCGCCCCCGACCGGAGAGGCGTTGCCTATGTAGAGGAAGCACTGCCTGTGTGCGCTGGAATGGGTCGCAGTGGCCGACCAACCGCTCGTCGTAAGCTGATTGATAGTGATCGTCACGCCGCGCGACAGCGAGAAATCCGTGAGTGCCGAGAAGTTGCTCGTGTACGTCGCGCGCTCGTAGAAGTACGACTCCTCGGCCGACACGAGGTTGCGCATGTCGGACTTCATCGTCACCACGAAGGCCCTCTCACGGGTTGACTGCCACCGCGGGACCAACACGGACGCGAGAATACCGATGACTACGATAACCAAGAGTAGTTCGATGAGCGTGAACCCGCGCCCGCGCCCCACGTCTGCCCCCGAAACAGAGAGAGTGTGGTCAAATAGCCCCACAAAGCCCAAGCTACGGCGTGGCCGCGAGCGCATCAAGGTCAGGAGGCCGCCTTGGCGTCCACCCAGTTGTCCCCTATCCCGACGTCCACTACCAGCGGGACCGACAACTGCGCGGCCCCTTCCATCTCCTTCCGTACCAGGCCCGCCACCTCCGGCGCCTCGGCGGCCGGGGCCTCCACGACCAACTCGTCGTGGACCTGCAGTAGCAGGCGGGCTGCAGGGCCGGTCCGGAAAACGGCGGCGAGACGCACCATCGCCACCTTGATTAGGTCGGCCGCGCTCCCCTGGATCGGGGAGTTCGCCGCCACGCGTTCGCCGAACGCACGGACGTTGAAGTTCTGGTCCCGGAGTTCCGGGACGTAGCGGCGGCGCCCGAAGATCGTCTCGACATACCCCTTCTCGCGTGCCTCCGCCACCGCCCGGTCGAGGAACGCCCGCACTCCCGAGAACCGGTCGAAGTACTCCCCGATGAAGTGCTGGGCCTCGGCGAACGGGATACCCAGGTCGCGGGAGAGGCTCCGTGCCCCCTGGCCGTAGATCGTCGCGAAATTGATCGTCTTGGCGCGCGCCCGCATCTCCACTGAGACCTCCTCGGGCGCGACGCCGAAGATGATCGACGCGGTCTGCCTGTGGATGTCGCCCCCACTGCGGAACGCGGCCACGAAGGCCGGATCACCGGACAAGTGAGCCAGCAGCCGCAGCTCTATCTGCGAGTAGTCGGCCACGACGAACCGCCATCCGGGGCGGGGGACGAACCCGCGGCGGATGCTCTCGCCGCGTGCGGAGCGGACCGGGATGTTCTGCAGGTTCGGGCGCGTCGAGCTGAGCCGCCCCGTGGCCGCCCCGATCTGATTGAAGGACGTATGGATGCGCCCAGTCGCGGGATTCACCTCGGCGGGCAGCGCTTCGAGATAGGTGGAGAGGAGCTTCGCCACCTCGCGGTACTCGAGGAGGAGTTTCGGCACCTCGTGCCCCATCGCCGCCAGTTCGTCGAGCACTTCGGCGTCGGTAGATGGGCCCGTCTTGCCCTTCTTGAGGACCGGCAACTGTAGCTTTTCGAACAGGACGGTGCGCAGCTGTGGGTTGGAGTTGACGTTGAACTCCGCCCCTGCGGCCGAGTAAATGGCACGCTCGAGGCTGGCCAGTTCCTGCCGGAACTCCCTGGTCAATCGCACGAATAGGTCGCGGTCGATCGCGATCCCCTCCCGCTCCATCTCCGCCAGCACCGCGATGAGCGGCATCTCGACATCGTGGAAGAGTGGTTCGAGCCGGTGGTCCAGTAGGATTGGCTCCAGGGCTCCGCGCAGGCGGAGCGCGAAGTCGCTGTCGGCGCAGCAGTAGTCCGCGGCCTCTCGGACAGGGACAGCGGCGAAAGAACGCTCCGGCTTGCCCCGGCCGACCACATCCTGGTAAGTACGCATCCGTACACCGAAGTACTCCGCCGCGAGTTCGTCCAGTGCGTGCGAGCGCCTGCCCGGGTCGACCATGAAACTGGCGATCATCGAATCGAATGCGACGCCGGCGAGTGCGACTCCCGCCCTTTGCAGTACCAGCCAGTCGAACTTGATGTTGTGGCCGACCTTCTGCACGGAGGCGTCGGCCAGTAGGCCACGCAGCGGCGCCAGGGCCGGATCGCCGATGGGCGGGAGGTTTCGCACTTCGGCCGTCTCCATCATGTCACCGCCGGCGTAGTGCGCGAACGGCAGGTACCACGCCTCAGCCGGCCCGACGGCGAGCGAGAGTCCTACGAGATCGGCGCGCATCGGCTCGATGGACGTGGTCTCGCAGTCGAGCGCCACGACCCCCGCTTCGCGCGCCCGGCACACAGCATCCGCGACCGCTTCCGGCGTGTCGGCGACGAGATACGTCGCGCCGGGCGCCTCGGCCGCGGGCGATTCCGTGACTCGCGCCGACAGTTGCTGCACGAGAGTGCGGAACTCGAGTTCGGTGAACAGATCCAGCAGCCGCGCCCAGTCCGGTTCCCGCGCCGCGAGGGCCGGGGGATCCAGGGCGACCGGCACGTCTCGCTGGATCTTGACCAGGACCTTCGACAGCCGCGCCCGGTCGGCGTCCGCGAGTAGTGCGTCGCGGATCTTCTTCGCCGGGACGTCCGCCGCGTGGGCGAGCACGCTCTCCAGTGACCCGTGCTCGGCGAGGAGTTTCTGAGCCCACTTCTCGCCGACGCCGCGCACGCCGGGAATGTTGTCCGCGCTGTCGCCGACGAGCGCCAGGAAGTCCACGGTCTGTTCAGGCGGCACGCCGAGCCGTTCGGTGGCGTTCGTAAGCGTGACGTGCTGTTCCTCGACGGCGGCGGAGCCGCCGCGCCCCGGGTTGAGGAGTGTGATGCGCTCGCCGAGGAGTTGGTAGAAGTCCTTGTCGCCGGACACGATGACGACATCGAAACCCCGGTCCGCGGCCTGGACGGCCAGGGTGCCAATCACGTCGTCGGCCTCGTAGCCAGCGACCTCCACGAGCGGCACTCCGAACGCGGCGAGCAGTGTCTCGATCCGTTCGATGGAGCGGTCGAACGCCTGCTGTAGTTGCTCGTCCAGTTTCTCTCTTGTGGCCTTGTACTCGGGATAGGTCTCGTGGCGGAAGCTCGTTCCGGCGTCGTGTACCCACGCCACATAAGGGGGCCGGTACTTCTGCAGCAGCCGCAGTAGGAAGTTGGCGACTCCCCACACCGCCGACGTGTTCTCGCCGCGGCTGGTCGTGAGCGGGTTCCGTATCATGGCGAAGAATGCGCGGTAGATCAGCGCGTAGCCGTCCACGAGGTAGAGTGCCGGCCGCTCGCTCACCGGGACCCCAGTAGGGTGAGCGTGGCGCCGACGGATAGGGGGAGCAGGACGTTGTCGACCCCGTACCAAGCGACACGCTCGGCCGCCGCCGCGACACACGCGGTCGCGAGCGCCGCCGGCGCAGGCACGCCGAGTGTCGCCAGTACGACCGCCGCTACCGCGGTGCATGCGGCCGAACCAGCCCACGACTTGCGCACCCCGCCACCGAACCTCCGCCCCACCACCGCCGCTGCCGGGTCCGCAAGGGCGGTGACCAGTACCGCCGAAAGAGCGACGGGCGCGGCGAAGACCCACCACGCAAGTGCGTACCCACACGCCAGTACGGTGGGCCCGCTCAAGCCGCGGAGTTCCTCCGGGCGGAGCAGTGAGCGGCCGGTGTCTAGGACAAGGCGCTGGACCGCCGGCGACACGCGGCGCGCGGCTTCGATGGAGAGCGCCAGGACTACCAGCACCCCGAACAGCACATCACCTCCGACCCCCGGTAGCCTGAGTGCCACGAGGCCGAGGAGGCCAGAACCGGCGTGCACGACCCGGCGCAGACCTTCGTGGCGGGCCGCGTGAGGGGAGGCTGAGGTCGGCGCGGAGACTGAGGGCGGCGCGGAGGCCGAGGACTCGGGTAGGTCCGCCGACGTCACTGCCGACGCAGGCGGTTCAGTACGATTAGGTACTCGGACCTGGAGCGTGGGTCGATCCGGAACCGGCCGAATCCCGCATCATCGACGAAATACAACTGCAGCCGGTACTGGTTGTAGATCCAGGTGACCACGCGTCCCCGACCCTGCATATCAGGGCGGGGGTCGTACACTTGATCGGGTTCGCCTATCGAAATCAGGACCTCGCCGCGGTCCGTCAGCCAGCCCGGGGTTCCTTCGTCGCTGAAGCGTTGATTCGCGGCGCGGAGGCGCGCGAAGTACTGGTCGAGTTCCTCGTTCTCTGGTGTCATCGGGTTAGGGTCGGTCTCGCGCCAGAACTGCAGCCACGCGGCCGCCCGTTGATCCGGTGTCGCGTTCACTAGCGCGCGCAGTGTGTCGGCTGGCGCAAAAAAGCGTAGTAGGCTGATCATGTCTTCGAAGTTCGAAATCGCCCAGAGGTCCGAGAACGCCACGAGGAACGGCCCTGAGGCGACTACGCCGCCGCCTACGATCCCAACCTTCAGTTCATGCCGACCGAGCGTGAGCCGGGACGGCGGTACCGTGATGACGCGCCCGGCGACTGGCTGGCGCGACTCGACGAGCGCGGTGTCCACCCACACCGGCCGCCCGGTCGGGCCATCGACCTCCATCGCGAGCGCGCTTCCCGCGGGCAGTCCATACGTCTCCAGGTAGAACCGCACGGAATCCGTGCCATACGCCACCGCGTTGCGCGGATTGGAGACCAGTGTGGGTGGCGCGCCGGTGGAGGTTCGGGGGTGCGCTTCGTACACCGCGATGGGGTGCGAGACCGCTGGGGGTTCGAGCCCAGGGACGTGGGCGGTCACCTCCGCTCGCGTCACGTTCGGCCCGCCGCGGTCGCGCACGGTGACGTTGATGACGTAGTCGCCGATCCGCACTGGGACGAATTGCTGGAAGATGATACTCTCTTCGGTGCGCAGGGTCTCTCGGAAGCTCCCGACCCGCACGTGCTCGTCACGCGCCACCTGTTGCGCGATGTCGTTCCCTTGCCGGAACACCAATTCCACCCGGTAATCAGCCACGAACCCGTCACCGTCGCGGCGGAATGTGAAGCCACGGTTGTGGAGCGACAATGTGATCAAGACGAGCGTCGAGTCCGCGGAGGAGCCAGCCAGTAGCCGCACGCTCCCCACGATCGAGATCACACCCCCCTCGGCTATCAGCCCCATCTGCCGGAATGTTGCGGTGGGGTCGAAGACCCGCGTCACCTGCTCCGGCGTGGCGGCCTGCGGGTCGGGTGTGCCGACACGCCTATATGTCCCGCACGCAGCGGCTAACGGGAGCAGGAGGACGACAGCCGCACGGATGGGACTTCGCAGCGTGAGAACCTCGGACGAAGAATGGCTGACCCGCGAACCGGGGGTGAAATGAGCGTTGACAACGGCAAGCTACGGACGGCGCGGCTCCAGAGTCAAGACGCCTGCTCGTTGTGTCTTGCCGCGTATCTACCGGCTCGGTACATTCGCGTAACCTCATGTCACCTGAAGACCTTACAGGCTCCGTCGTCGCCGGCTACCACCTCCTTGAACGCGTAGGCGAAGGTGGTACCGCCGTCGTCTACCGTGCGCAGCACGGTGACCGCGGAGTCTGTGCGGTCAAGGTTCTGCGTCCCAAGATGCGCGCCGACCGGACAGCAGTGCAGCGCTTCCTGCGTGAAGCGGCCTATGGCGCGCGGGTGGAGCACCCGGGCGTGGTGCGAACTTTCGAGTACGGCGAGGCCCTGGACGGACTGCAGTTCCTCTCCCTCGAATGGGCCGAGGGTGAACTCCTTGCCAAGTTCATCCGCCGCACCGGGCCCGTGTCTCCAGCCTTGGCCGCGAGTATCATCCGGCAGGTCGCCGATGCGCTCTCCGCGGCGCACGCGGCCGGGATCATCCACCGCGACCTGAAGCCCGAGAACATCATCTACGACCCGCGCACGCAGCGGGCGCGACTATTGGATTTCGGTCACGCACGGGACGCCGAGTTGCGCCCCGAGGAACGTCTCACGCGGACCGGGTTCTTCGTCGGCACCTTGCAGTACGTCGCGCCTGAGGCGCTCTCTGGTGCCCTGGTGGGCGAAGCCGCGGACATCTACTCGCTCGCGACTATCGCGTTCCTCTTGCTCACGGGGTTGCTGCCTTATAGCGCCAAGTCCCCGCGCGAACTCTTCCATCAGTTGCTCACCAAGGCGCCGATGACATTGAGCCAGGCCCGACGTGAGCTCTCTTTCTCTTCTGTGCTAGAGGAGGTCGTGGCACGGGGCCTACACCGCGAGCCAACCCGGCGCCAGGCCTCCGTCCTCGCGTTCGCGAACGCCTTCGCGGACGCGGCGACACAGTCTCCGATGCCGACACGACCCAATGGGTTGCTCGGCTCACTCAAGGGGATGTTCGGCGGCGGCCCCTGAGTGGCGGCCGGAAGGACTGATGGAGTGACCGATCATCGTTCGGCCACACGCGAGCGGCTCAGAATCCTCCTCTCTTCGCGCTCCGTGCTCTTCGGGGACTTCGTCCTCGCGTCGGGGCGCCGCTCTACCTACTACATCGACTGCCGCCGTACCACGATGCACGCCGAGGGGCTCGACCTGATCGGCCGGCTCGGTATCGATGCCTTGCGGCGGCGCGGCTGGGCACCGGACATGGTCGGCGGGCTCACCCTCGGCGCCGACCCCGTAGCGTATGCCGTGGCCCGCGCCTCCTGTGAGTCCCTTCCGCTCATCAGTGCGTTCACGGTGCGCAAGGCCGCGAAGGCGCATGGCGCCGGCCGCCGGATCGAGGGGTGCTTCGAGCCCGGCGCCAAGATCGTCATCGTAGAGGACGTCATCACGACGGGCGGTTCGGCGCTCGAAGCGGTGCGGGTGATCCGGAAGGAAGGCGGCACCGTGCTTGGAGTGCTCGCGGTCGTGGACCGCGATGAGGGTGGCCGCGCCGCACTGGAAGATGCCGGGCTCGTCGTGGAGGTCCTGGTGATGGTGCACGAGATCGTCGGGCGGGAC